>Ga0334887_1001925_pt1 | contig 24934 bp, 23 predicted proteins | sample GraSluR1_MG_10_FD_207217 | JGI IMG/M metagenome (GOLD analysis project Ga0334887, IMG submission 207217) | Sludge microbial communities from methane-producing bioreactor in Wageningen University, Netherlands - Granular Sludge_18_07-R1 | ecosystem: Engineered > Bioreactor > Anaerobic >...
GGACCCATGAGCGGATAGCCAACCGCAGATACGATTTTGCTCATCAGGTCAGTCACAACCTGGTCGAAAGGTTCGGGCTGATTGCTTTCGAGGATCTGAGTATCACGAACATGCTTAAGAACCACTGTCTGGCTAAAAGCATATCAGACGCTGCCTGGAGGATGCTAGTCACAACCACATCGTACAAGGCTGAGAGCGCCGGTTCGATGGTGGTTCTAGTCGATCCCAGGAACACAAGTCAGCTATGTTCCAGGTGCGGTCTTAAAGTGCCGAAGTCGCTATCGGATCGGGTCCATGGATGTCCTCAATGCGGGCTAGTCATGGACCGTGACGAGAACGCGGCGATAAACATTTTGAGACTGGGACTACAGTCTCTGCCAAAAGCTAGAAGCTCCGCCCTTCAGGGCGGGGAGTAGTCACAACATTATGCGTAACTGATATATATCTACAATATATATCAACTAAGGGCTCGAATAAGAGCTCGAATTGGGGAGGGAACCATGCTAGCCCTTATAGCCACCATCGCAGGTTCGGTCATCACCGCGTACTCCGCTTACAAGATCCATACGACCCGGAGCGTCCAGAGCAGAAAGCTGCGGGATATGGAGATTTTGAGGCGGCTGAACGTCCCCCCAAAAAAGCAGGTCCGGGTCTGGAGTTTTCTCATGGCACTGGGCCTCATCCTCCTCACTCCTGGCTTGGGCCTTCTCCTCTCCTCCGATCCGATCTCAGGGTATGCGGAAGGCTCTTCCTATCCCAATCTGAGAGCTACCCCCTCCAAGAGCCCCGTCATCGTCCCCCCGATGGAAACGATGGAAAGCTCGCCCCGGACCGTCCGTGATGCAGGATCCGGCGCCTCTCGGGCGCTCTCATTCTTCGCTCCCTCCGGCGGCGGGGGAAAAGGGTCGTCCTCGCAGGCCGCCGTAACGACCTCCGGACCCACTTCGACGGGCTCTGATCCAACAGCAGACATCTCCATCTCGGATGATGCGGGAGGGGCGTCTAAGACGAAACTGGCCTCCAGCGGCCCGAAGACCGACGGAGCCTCAGAAAAAACGGCAAACTCCGAAGCTTCAGAATATGAGGGAAATCGAAGGGAGACAGCACCGACTGCTCCAGATATTACGACCTATTCCGCGAAGATAGACTCGGCGCCCGAAAAGACCTCATCTAAGGAGGGAAAAAAGCCCCCTCTCATCGCCAGCAAGACTGAGGAGGAAGACTTCGAAGTTCCATCCAGAACCGTCCCAGAAGAGCCTGAGGATAAGAGGCCAGCATACGCGCCCCTCAGTCAGGTGGCAGAAACGAGCCCCGGACTGATCCCGGTGGAGACGGCGACGGGAACCGTCTCCATCGGACCTGAAATTTTGCCTGCAACTGAAGATGGAACGGACCGAGAGCCGATGGAGGTCTCGGTGGCAGAGAAAGGGGCCGGACCGATCCAAGACGGACCAGCAGCCATCAGACCCAAAAAGGGGGCAGAGATTGAGACCGGAGACGAGGCCACAGATGACCTGTTGACCGAGACCGTAACCGACCCCGAAGATGAGCAGAAGGCCAAAACCGGGACGTATCTGGAGATTGCGGTGATTTCGGCGGCGGAAAAGGGGCCAGATCCGACTCCAGGGGATACCTCCGCCGGAGAGGAGATCGTCGAAGAGGGTCCTGTAAAGAGCACAACCCCAGAGGACTCTGGATCGTGGGACATCGGGGAGGTTCCCGCCTCAGGCCAGCTCTCCCCAGATATGGAGGTTGCGGCGACGACCGGCATCTATGACGCCGCATCGACCGGGAATACGACGCCGCAGATAGAGGGAGTTAAAAGGCTCGAATTCAAGGCAGCTCCGCCTTCGACGACCGAGGAAACGGGGAACCTTTCGGAAGATAACACGACCGTATCGGGCCCAGAAAACGAGACGAACCCGACAAAAGCCACGCTCTCGAATTTGAACCTCCCCTTCGGCGATGGTGAGAGGGGACCGAGGCTCGACACCTTCGGCAAGGGGTTCAACTTTGAGACGGGGCTTGAAAGATTCGGATCCGGCCGGGAGGTGGCCATCGACGAAAATGGGACGTTGATGCCCGCCCCCATCATGGAGTTTGAGAAGATGGACTTCGGATCGAACGTTGGGGGAGGGTTCGGCCTGACCCCCACCAGCCCCTTCGGATGATCCGATCGCGAGATTCGCCGGCAGAGTGGCCGCCGATGTTGCCAGCCGGGTTCCAGGACGAGGATGAAAATGGAGCTTCAACAGGACCATATGTCTACGACTGAGACGACGGGAAGATGCCGTCCTACCCCGGCGCCGAGGATAGGCGAAAGAAACGACGTCTTGTCCCATCTTCTCCGATCCAGAAAGTACATCCCCATCCTCATATTCTTCATCTTGATCTCGCCATCCCAGGTCCATGGAGAAGAGATCTCTTCCGCCGATTGGTCCGAGATGGGGAACGCTCAGGTCGGCAGAGGTGAATACGAAGAGGCGGTCAAAAGCTACCAGAGGGCGATCGACCTCGACGCCTATAACCCGGACCTCTGGTATAACAAGGGGCTGGCCCTCAGCGGCCTGGGCAGATATGAGGACGCCCTCGAATGCTACCAGAGGGCGACGAAGCTCGATCCCTTCGACGCTGAGATCTGGCTTGAGAGAGGGGCTGCCCTATCAGGTCTGGGAAGGTATCAAGAGGCTCTGGCGAGCTACGATAGGGGCATCGAGTTCTACGCCGGCGACGCCGGCGCATGGAATAACAGAGGAACCGTCCTAGCAAAGCTCGAAAGGTTTGGGGAGGCGGTCGAGAGCTACGATAGGGCCATAATGATCGAGCCACTGAACCCCGACGCCTGGAACAACAGGGGAACAGTCCTAGCAAAGCTCGAAAGGTTTGGGGAGGCGGTCGAGAGCTACGATAGGGCCATACAGATCGAGCCACTGAACCCCAACGCCTGGAACAACAAGGGCTCCGCCCTCCACCAGCTGGGGAGGTATATGGAGGCTCAGGACTGCTACGACAGGGCGATAAATCTTGATCCGCTCCACCCGTATGCATGGCACAACAAAGGGCTGCTGGTACCCACCCTCGATGAAGAGACCGAGGATCTCTTTGCCCTCTCAAGAAAGAGGATTTACGTTGAGACCGAGATGAAGAGATCTCCCTTCCAGTTCTGGGACGAGAACAGCTACCAAGAGAAGCTAAAAGAGAACGAGAAGCTTCCGGGGTGGAGGGTTCCTCTGGTGGTCGCCTCCATCCTGGCGGTCGGCCTCCTTTTGAACCTCGGCGGGAAGGGGAGGCAGATTTATCCGGATTCTATAAAGTCGTCCCTCACAAGGCTCGTTCTGGTGGGGGACAGATCTATCAACAAGAGGCGTTGACTATGAGAACGGATATCTATATCGTTTTTATCCTATTTTTGGCCCTCCTCATCACAACTGCGGCGGCGGAGCCGAAGGGGGCCTCAGGGACGGTGATCGGCGTAGATAGCGGTGATGTCTTCGACGTCCTGATGGTGGAGGAGGACCCCCAAACCGGATCAGGTGTGGTGACGGTGAAGCTTGCGAACGTGATCCTCTCGGAGATCGAATCTGCCGAGGGAAAGGCAGCAAAAGAGTTCACAGAGGCCCATCTAATGAACAGGACCATCTGGCTGGAGATCGACGATCTGAGCGTCGCTGGCCGGGATCCTCAGGGGAGGCTCATATGCGTCGTCTATCTCGAAGAGCCGGACGGCAGGATCAACCTCACCCATCCCTTCAACAGGCTCCTGGTGGACGCGGGCTACGCCGAGGCTCATGACTTCCAGGAGGATGAGTTCGATCCTGCAGAATGGCGGCCGGCATGGGTGGTCATAAACGAGGTGGAGGCGAACCCCGAAGGCGGCGACGCCGGCAACGAGTGGGTGGAGCTTTACAACGACGGATGGGATGATGCAGATGTGGGCAACTGGACCCTGACGACCGCCAGCGGGTCCGTCGTTCTGCTGGAGTCTGGGACGATCGTCCCGGCGGGAGGGTTCTTCGTGGTGACGGCTGGGGGGTACTGGCTGCGAAACAGCGACGAACTGGTGATCCTGAGAGACGACAGGGGGGTGGAGGTCGACAGGACCCCAGCCCTGAACGACCAGGATGATGACGTCAACAGCTGGTCGAGATACCCCGACGGTGGCGACGAATGGATCCGCATCGAGGCGAGCCCGGGGCTGCCCGTCCCTCCGATAGAGCTATCTCTGGGGACCATATCCGACCTGGCCAAGGAGAGCGACAACTGGCTCCTATGGTCCAACGCTCCACCTTCAGGGCTCTGGGACGTCTCGGACTTTCTCAAATGCTGACCAAAAACCTTCCTGGTGACAAACGCCCGGAATCTCCTCAGATCCCGGCCGATGTGAGGGGTCGCCGGGGATCCGGCTTCATTCGAGGTTCAGCTCCCTCGCCCTCTCCATCGCCTCCTCTGCCTCATCATCTCTCCCAAGAGATCTGAGGGCTAGAGCCATGTTCTGCCAGGCGGTGGTGTACGCGGGGTAGATCTCCACAGCCTTACCGAAGCACCCCACCGCCTCCTCAGGCCGGCTGAGGGCGATGAGGCAGACACCCTTGTTGTTCCAGGTGTAGAAGTCGAAGGGGTCGATGAGGATCGACTCGTCGTAACACTTCAGGGCTTCTTCGTGCATGTCGAGGTTGTCGAGGGCTGCCCCCTTGTTGTTCCATGCCCTCCCCGCCCGAGGTCCCAGAGGGTCCATCTCTATGGCCATATCGTAAGCTTCGGCAGCTTTTTGGAATTCTTTAAGGTTGTGGAAGGCGTAGCCCTTGACGATCCAGGACCTCAGATCCGACGGATCGATCTCGAGGGCTTTATCTGCAGACTCCAGCGCCTCTTCGTGCCTTGCCAGCTCGTTCAAGGCGATCGCCTTCCCCCTCCAGCTCGGAGCGTGATCCGGCTCGATCTCCAGAGCCGTCTCGAAAGATGCAACTGCCTCATGATATCGTTCTTCTTTCCTTTGAGCCTCGCCCAGGAGACTCCAGGCCTCAAAGAAGAGGGGTTCCTTCTCTATCGCCCTCTCCAGGTGGCCTATCGCCTCGTCGAAACCGCCGGAGCTGTAGCTTTCGCCGCCCTTCCTGTACCAGTAATCTGCATCCAACAAACCGCCACCGCCTCAGCCGTAGATCTGCAAAATGGGAGTTCCATCACCCGGATTTCGGTTTTGGAGGAGAACCTTGTTAAGGGTTGTGGAACCCCTCCAGGGAGGCTTCGAGCCACCCTTGTAGGGCTCCGAAAGCCCTTCTAACCGTCTCGTCGCCGAGATCCAGGATCTCCGAGACTTCGAGGTCGCCCAGGCCGCCTCGATCCATCATATCTGAGAGATCTTCAATGATCCGCTCCATGGGGGCTGCATCAAAACCATAACTTTTGACATAAAGGATGGCTATGGAAAGGATGAGCAGTACGGCTACAATACCAGCCTTGGATCTCAGACCCGCCCCCTCATCTCGTATATCCGACCGATCCATCGCCTCCCTTTGGCATAAGCCCCTCTTCTCGGCGACGTTCCTTCGGAGCCGCTCGATCTCCCCAGCACCCCAGAGCCTAACCCCCAGCCGTTGGGCCAAATCCGCCGCCGACCTGGAGAACCCAGACGAGGGCGACACCACCACGATGATCCTCCCCGGTTGCGAATCCGAGGCTTTGGCGGCACGTTCAACGTCGGCATCGTCGACAGCACCATCGTTTTTTTTACAATGTATGCTATAGGTTACCTTATGGCCGACCTCGTCGGTCCTGGTGGCGACGATCTCCACCCAGCCTTCGCTGGATTTTGCGATATTTTCGACCCTGTAGCAGTTCAGCTCTATGAGATCTCCAAATTCCTCCTCGAAGGAGTATCCGGTCTCGAGCGGGTTCAACCATCTCGCCCCCATCTGATATCCAACCCCCATCCGAGATTTTGACGCATTTTTCTGCCTTATAGACAAATACCTTATATATTATGATATTCTATGGTTATTTATAGTTGGGGCGAACTATATACTGGAGAACCTCTCACCATCCATCTCATCGGGATGCAGGCGTTTGGGTCGAGAGATCCGCCTACGGGCCGCTCCATAATGGTAAGTTATATATTGCCAAGCCGCAATTCGCTGTCCGCATGTACGTGGACGGTGGTGATGATATATGAGTTCGATGCAATCTGAGATCGCCAGCCGTCTGGTCCAGTTCCTCGACCTGGACACGGATGGAAGAAGGCGTTTCGTTCTGGGGGTCATCCTGGAATCGGGCGAAATCACCGTAAGCTCCCTTTACAAGGCGGTCAAAGAGCAGTTTGAGACGTCACGGAAGGTCGTCGCGTCCCTGTTGGGATACATCTGCTCCAAGCTGGGTATCCTGAGGGCACATAAGAAATCCTACCGTCTGCCAACGGTTTACATCCTTAAAGAGGAGTATACCGACCTCGTACGGTCGGTCCTCAACGCCACCGCCGTGCCCGGCGAGTCATGACCCAGGTCAAAAACGCTCCCAGAACCGCGACCACCCTGAAGATCAGATCCAAGTCGGAACACTGGATAACCCGCTCCAAAGACCCCTACCTGGAGCTGATGCTCCGGCTCTTCCAGGATGAGAAGACCGCCCGCCGCGGCAGGGATTTCCTGACGATGGTGGAGGTGGGCCAAGAGAAAGGCGAGCCCCTAAAAACCAGGGACTGGAAACGGATAATGGAAGAGCTGGACGTCTCTCGGTCTGCATTCTATTTCATGAGAAACAAGCTCTTGGGGGCAGGGCTAATCGCCGTCCGGTCCGGAGAATACAGGCTCTCCGGGATGTTCTCCCGAGACCTTGCGGACATGTCCCGATGGTGGTGGACGGCGGTTATGGGAAAGGACCCCGAGACTTTATGATCATCGGCGACCGTCGGAAGGAATATGATCTACAGGGCCGCGGTCAGCTCCCCCATCCTCTTCTCGATCGTCGAAACTATCCTGTCGTTCTCCATGTACTCAAGGCCAGCTCCACAGAAGGGACATATGAAGTTGTTCTCGCTCGCCTCGTCGAAGACGAAACGGGCACATCCGCCGACGCATGCGTAAAATATGTTGTTCTTCTCGTAGCTGAGCCGCTCTTCCAGCTTTCTTAAGAGCTTTCTCGCCTCCGACTCCAGGGCACGATCCATATTCTCCATGCAGAGGGCCCAGAGATATGTAAGCCAGCCGCTCTCGGGGTCCCTCTCCCTCCTGTACTTCGCGAGGCGGTGCTCGTAGAGGAGATAGAGTGTCCTCCTGACGGCGTTCAGGCTGATCCCCGTGATCTCCGCCACGTATTCGTCGGTGACCTCGTCGTCGGGCATGCACTCGACTATGTGGAGCCCCTCTTCCCCTACGAGCTTGGAGAGATAAGCACGTTGTATCGGATCCTCGATCAGAACCAAGAGATCACCCCTTTGGGCCTCCCGGTGGGAGAACCAGCATCATTGAAGTCTTTGACCATCTCATTTCCCGCATTGAGAAGTTAGTGCACCGATAGGTTATAGCGATTTCCCTGGTCAGAATCAGGGGCAAACCCCCCCTCTTCGGCCCACCGCCCCCCACCGGATCTGGAGAAGGAAGACCACTTCATGATCCGCCGGAGGCACACCGCCCTTGGGCTCTGATCCTCTCGACGAACCTCTTTTTCTTGTCGATCGCCCTCTCGGCTGCGATGTCGACCTTCTCGCTCATCTCGGCGAAGTCCCGGACGGGCCCCTCGTCCACCACCTTCTTTATGGGGGTATATGCAGATTCCCGGAACCGGGGCTCAAAGTCCTTTATCCCGTGTCTGGTGTGTAGCTCTATGCCGCACCCCTCCTCGACCCTACCGATCATATCGATATCGACCCCGGTGCCCCTGACGACCTTCATGAGCTCCTCGACGGAGGAGGGAGGGGCGATTATGAGGAGGGCGTCTATAGAGACCCCAAGGTAGTCGATCTCGAGGGACTCCAGCATCTCCAAGACCCTCCGGTTGACGAGCCCTCTCATCCTCTCCTCTTCGAAGACGAGCTTCACCCCGGCGGTCTTGGAGATCTCTTTAGCGTCCCCCCTGATGCCGCCGTTGGTGACGTCGGTCATGGCGTGGATCTCGACGTCTGCATCCAGGAGCGCCGACGCCGCCTCCAGGAACTTGACGTTGATCGTCTCCTCGACGACATCGTGGTGGCCATAGTAGAGGGCTGCGGCACAGACCGTCCCCCCGCCGGCCCCTTCCGTCATCAGGATGACGTCCCCAGGGGCGGCGTCCTTCCTTGGCGAGAGCCGATCTGATACCCCGACCGCTCCGACGCAGCCCGTCAGCCGATTTCCTATCACCATGTCCCCCCCAATCCGTAGGGTAGAGCCTGTTATGAGGGGCACCCCCACCACATCTCCTACGGCGGCGATCCCCGCCAGGTGGTCGAAGAGACGGCTGACGTCCCCGTCGTCGGCGAGGTGGATGTCGGAGAACATGGCGACGGGGCGGGCCCTCATGACCAGTATGTCCCTCAGGGTCGCCCTTGTGACGTGAAAGCCCGCGAGGAAGGGGTAGTCGCTGAGGCGGGAGTGCATCCCGTCGACGGTGAGGACAATGTACTTTCCTCCCGCCTCGACGGCCCCCGAGTCGTCGAGCTGCCTTGAGTCGACGACCGCCCCCGTCTCCCCGATCACCTTGGCGATCTTCTCGTGGGCGTAGAAGTCGCCCGAGCCTCGTGAGCCGACCCCAAACTCCCCCATGGTGACCCCCGCCTCCGGCAGGTCGAAGACGTCGCCTTTCGGATCCAACGTCGCCCTCGCTTCCTCCTCGACGGCTTTTGCGAGCTCCCCGGCGTACTCTCTTGAGATCCTCGCCCCCTTCACCTCCAGGATCATCCCGGCGAGCCTCTCCTGGACGTCTTCGTCGCCCCTCAACAGGCACCTCTTCGCAAATCCCTCCAGATCCATGAAGGACCGTTGGCGCCAGGGGATAAAAAGAGGCCCCTTCCGGATGGAAGGGGCAGACCGGGGGTTGAAGATATATCCTCGGAACGCCCATGGTCGATGAAGATCTGGCCAATTCGGCATCGATGCATAGACAGATATTCGGCATCGATGCATAGACAGATATTCGGCATCGATGCATAGACAGATATTAGACCGATATAATTCTTCGAGGGGGACCCAATTTGACACCTGATATGAAGTTCGTTCCCACCACCTGCCCCTACTGCGGCGTCGGATGCGGCCTCAATCTCGTGGTCGGTGGGGGTAAGGTGATGGGGGTGGAGGCGTGGCAGGCCCACCCCATAAACGAGGGGAAGCTCTGCCAGAAGGGCAGGTACGCCCACCAGTTCATCCAGAGCCGCGACCGGCTGACGACGCCCCTCATAAAGTGGGACGGCGCCTTCGTCCCTTCGAGCTGGGAGGAGGCACTGGGGCTGGTGGCGGAGAGGCTATCAGCCTACGGGCCTGAGGAGATATTCTTTCTCGCCTCGGCGAAGGCGACCAACGAGGAGAACTACCTGATGCAGAAGTTCGCCCGAATCGTCGCAAAGACTAACAACGTAGACCACTGCGCCCGGCTCTGCCACTCCTCCACAGTCTCCGCCCTCTCGGAGGTCTTCGGGTCGGGGGCGATGACCAACTCGATCTTCGACATAGAAGAGTCAAGATGCATCTTCGTCATAGGGAGCAACGCCTTCGAGCAGCACCCTCTGATTGGACGAAGGCTCGTCGTCGCGAAGAAGAGGGGAGCGAAGATCATCTGCGCCGATCCGAGGCTGACCCCCACGGCGAAGGCTGCGGACCTCCACCTACCCCTCCGCCCCGGGACGGACGTGGCGCTCTTGAACTGCCTCATCCACCAGATCATAAAGAACGGGTGGGAGGACCGGGATTTCATCGAGGGGAGGACCCGGGGGTTCGGATCGATCCTGGAGACTGTGAATAAAGAAGTATACAGCATTGAGAACGCCGCCGAGATCACCGGGGTCCCGGCGTCTGATATCGAAAGGGCGGCGGAGTGGATCGGGACGATTAAGCCGGCGTCCCTATTATATTCGATGGGGGTGACCCAGCATACTACGGGGGTCGACAACGTCCTCTCCATCGCGAACCTGATGATGCTCACCGGAAACGTCGGAAAGCCCGGGTCCGGCGTCAACCCCCTCCGGGGCCAGAACAACGTCCAGGGGGCCTGCGACATGGGTGCCCTCCCCAACGTCTACAGCGGGTATCAGAGGGTCGACGATGAGGGTTCCCGGGAGAGGATGAGGGAGGTGTGGGGGGCGGGCGACATCGGCGATCCGAAGGCGGGGATCGCCTCCACGGAGATGATGGAGATCCTGGCCGAGGGGACGGGGAGGATAAAGTGCCTCTACCTGATGGGGGAGAACCCGATGATGACAGACCCAGACCTCTCCAGGGTCAGGAAGGCCCTCGAAAACCTCGAGTTCATGGTATCCCAGGAGATCTTCATGACGGAGACGGCAGAGCTCGCCGACGTCGTCCTCCCGGCCGCCTCCTTCGCCGAGAAGGACGGGACCCATACCAATACCGATCGGCGGGTCCAGAGGTTGAGGAAGGCGGCGGATCCGCCGGGGGAGGCGAAGCCTGACTGGAGGATCATCTCCGACCTCGCGGTGCTCATGGGGTATGAGAAGCAGTTCTCTTACAGAAGCGAGGAGGAGATCTTCGATGAGATCGCCAGGGCGACCCCCTCCTACGCCGGGATGAGCTACCGCCGTCTCGAGGACCCCCACGCCCTCCAGTGGCCCTGCCCCGCTCCCGACCATCCCGGAACCCCCATCCTCCACCGGGAGAGGTTCGCCACCCAAGACGGTCTTGGCGTATTCTCCGCCGTCGAGTGGAGGCCACCCGCCGAGGTCCCAAGCGGCGACTACCCCTTCATCCTCACCACCGGAAGGAGCCTCTGGCACTGGCACGCCGGGTCGATGACCCGCCGCTCGGAGAGCCTCGACACCGAGGTGAAGACCGGCTGGGTGGAGATGAGCGAGATGGACGCCGAGGTGATGGGGATAGAGGATGGCGAGGTCGTCTCGGTCTCGTCCCGGCGGGGGGAGATCGCCGTCCCGGCGAGGGTGACGGGGGAGATAAAAAAGGGGGTCGTATTCATACCCTTCCACTTCCGGGAGTGTCCCGCAAACCTCCTGACGAACGGAGCCCTCGACCCCGTCTCGAAGATTCCCGAGTTCAAGTCATGTGCTGTTAAGGTGGAGAAGATGAGGGGGCGGTAATATCCGAGGAGATGACGCGATCGGCAAGGGAGATATGATATACGCCTGGGCGAGCGACCCCGCCATCCGTAAGAGGGGGGAGTCGGGGGGGGCCATCACAGCCCTCCTCAAGTTCGCCCTGGAGGAGGGGGTCGTCGACGCCGTCCTGGGGGTCAGGAGGGGCGTAGACCTATACGACGCAAGGCCGGCCCTGATCACCGATCCGCAAGATGTGGAGGAGACGGCGGGCTCGATCCACGGGGGGACCCTCCTCATGTCGAAGCTCTTCGGCAAGTACCTCGGAGGCGCCGAGGGGTTTAGGGTCGCCGCCGTCATGAAGGGGTGCGACGTCATGGGGACCATTGAGCAGGCTAAGAGGGGGATGGTGAATATAGATAACCTCCTCCTGATAGGCCTCAACTGCGGCGGATCCATCGCCCCCTCCATGATGAGGCGGATGATCTGCGAGGTCTTCGGTGTCGACCCCGGGACCGTCGAGGAGGAGACGATCCGCAAGGGGAGGTTTCACATCACCGTCGGCGGGGAGCACCGGGCCGTCCGGATCAAGGAGCTGGAGGAGGGCGGCTACGGCCGCAGAGACAACTGCAGAAGGTGCAAGATGAAGGTCCCGAGGGGGGCAGACCTCGCCTGCGGCAACTGGGGGGTGAAAGAGGAGCTGGTGGGGGAGGCGACCTTCGTCGAGATCTGCTCCGAGAGGGGCGGAGACCTCCTCGAGAGGGCCTCGGCCGCCGGGGCGATCGGGGTAGGCGTCCCTGACGGGGCCTGCATCAAGGCCCGGAAGAGGAGGGAGGATCTGATCGTCAATTTGTCCGACGAGGAGCAGAAAAAGGACTTCGCCCTACTGGAGGGAAGCTGCGACCGGATTAAGTTCATAGTCGAGGAGACGGCCCGCTGCATCAAGTGCTACGCCTGCATCGAGGTCTGCCCCGCCCTCTTCAACACCACCGGACCCTACATGACGGCGTTTCCGGGGATCGTCCCTCCGGGAATCGAGTTCCACCTGACGAGGTACGCCCACGTAGCGGATAGCTGCATAAACTGCGGCCAGTGCGAAGAGCTCTGCCCCATGGATATCCCCAACTCTTTGATCATGCACGCCATCGCCGCCGACCTGCAGGAGCTCTATGGATACAGGGCCGGGGAGGATATGTCGAGGCCAAAGTTAGCCCTCATGAAGGACCCAAAACCCGCCTCCACATCACCTTCGGCCGAAGATCTTCTCCAGCTCGACAAAGGATAGGGTGACGGAGGTGGGCCTCCCGTGGGGGCAGGTTTTTGGGTTATCGGAGGCGAATAGCCTTCGGAGGAGGTCGTGCATCTCCTTCCAGCCCATATCGTGCCCCGCCTTGATGGAGCCCCGGCAGGCGAGGAGCTTGAGGATCTCCTCTTTTGCCGTCGCCTCCGTCCCGACCCTCCCCAAGGCGAAGAGATCCCTCAGGACGTCGTGGACCGCCTCAGGGCTCTCGAGCCTTACCCCTATCGCCGGGACGGCCCGGACCTGGTAAGCGTTGCCGCCGAAGGGCTGGACGTCAAAGCCCATCTCCGAAAGGACCTCTTCCCACTCCTCCAGCAGGACCGCCTCCTTGGGCGATAGCTCCAGGGTGACGGGGACGATCAGCTCCTGGGATATGGTGCCGACGTCGTATTTCTTCGTCAGGCTCTCGTAGCGGACCCTCTCGGCGGCGGCGTGCTGGTCCACCAGGACGAGACCCCCCGGCCCCTCCGCCACGATGTAGAGGCAGAGCGCCTGACCGAGGACCCGTAGGCCCCCAGGGAGGGGCTCCGCCTCGATCTCCAGGTCGAGCCTCCCCCTCCCCGAATATAGGGGGAGGGTCCTCTGAAGATCTGATGCGAGCCCTCTGCCACCGGGATCGGATCCACCGGCCGTCCCCGCCTCTCCTGAGACGACGGGGCCCGCCGCCCCCTGACCGGGAGCCGACACCTCCGTCCCGCCCTCCGGGACGAAGAGATCCGTCGGGGCGGCTTCCTCCGCCGTCTGGGTCGGCAGCTCCGCACCTCCCGCCTTCATGAGGGCGGCCCTGACGGCGTCGGTGACCATCGCCGCCACCTCCTCTTCCTTCAGAAACCTCACCTCCGTCTTTGCGGGGTGGACGTTGGCGTCCACCATGGCGGGGTCGATCCTGATGGAGACGACGGCGACGGGGTGGCGGCCCGTGGGGATGAGGGTCCTGTACCCCTCAGCGACGGCCCTGGTGAGGGCCCTTGACCTGACGAGCCGGCCGTTGACGTAGGTCATGATCCAGTCGGGGCTGGACCTGTTGACCGTCTCTCTTCCGACAGACCCGGTTACGGAGAAGGACTTCGACTCCGCCTCTATGGAGACGAGGTTTCGTGCGACCTCCCTTCCCAGGATCCGCAGGATCGGATCGTTCCAGCTCTCCGACCGGACGGATTTGAAGACCGTCTTGTCGCCGGAGAAGAGCTCGAAGGATATCCGGTGGCATATGACGGCGTAAGAGGTGACGACCTCGGCGATCCTCGCCAGCTCCGCCCTCCCGCTCTTGAGGTACTTTCTCCGGGCGGGGAGGTTTTCGAATAAACCCCTCACCTCCACCGTCGTCCCCGCGGGGGCTCCCACATCCCCCACCTCCGCGATCCTCCCCCCCTCGACCCTGACGCGGGTCCCGGCGACTCCGACCCCGGAAGACCTGACCTTCGTCACCAGGTCGACGGACTCCGCGACGCTGGCGATGCTGGAGAGCGCCTCGCCCCGAAAGCCCAAGGTAGATATCCTATCGAGGTCGCAGGCGCCGGAGATCTTGCTGGTGGCGTGCTTCTCGAAGGCGATGGAGGCGTCTTCCCGGTCCATCCCGGAGCCGTCGTCGGTGACCCTGATGAGCCGCTTGCCCCCGTCGACGACCTCCACCAGGATCTTCGTCGCCCCGGCGTCGATGGAGTTCTCGACGAGCTCCTTGACGACGGAGGCGGGCCTCTCGATCACCTCCCCGGCGGCGATCTTGGTGACCGCCTCGGGATCCAAAAGCTTAATTTTTGCCATCTTCCCCCACTAGCCTCCTCTGGTACTCCGAGAGCCTGTTCAGGGCGTCGATGGGGGTTAGGAGGTTCAGGTCCAGGTCCCTGATCTCCTCGATGAGGGAGGCGGCCCCGTCCCTATCTCGTCCATCTTCGAAGAGCGTTGCCGGAGGGGCGCCGTCGACGTCGACGGCGCCTTCACCGTTACTGTTACCATCATCTTCAATGTCGCCGCCACCGCCACCGCCACCTCCTCCTCCGGGACCGTCGAAGAATATCAGCTGGGTGTACAGGGGCCCCGCCCTCCTCGACCGCCGGTCGTTTCTCAGGGGCTCGATCACCGCCTCCCTCTCGATCTCCCGGAGGACCTCTCTTGCACGAGCCACCACCTCTTCGGGGACCCCCGCCAGCTTTGCGACGTGGATACCGTAGCTCCTGTCGGTGGCGCCGGGTACGACGGTCCGAAGGAAGACGACGGAGTCCCCCTCCTCCTTCACCGCCATGTTGTAGTTCTTGACGCCGGGGAGGACCCCCGCCAGTTGGGTGAGCTGGTGGTAGTGGGTCGCAAAGATCGCCTTTCCCCGGACCTTATTGTGGATCTCCTCGGCGATGGCCCAGGCGATGGCGAGGCCGTCGAAGGTGCTCGTACCCCTCCCCACCTCGTCGAGGAGGATAAGGCTCTTTGATGTGGCAAAGGAGAGGATCTTCGCCACCTCCGTCATCTCGATCATGAAGGTGCTCTGACCAGAGGTCAGATCGTCGTAGGCCCCGACCCTGGTGAAGATCCGGTCTACGGGGGATATGGAGGCGAAGGAGGCGGGGACGAAGGAGCCGATCTGGGCGAGGATGACGGCGAGGGCTATCTGCCTCATGAAAGTCGACTTTCCGGCCATGTTGGGGCCCGTCAGGATGAGGAAGCGGTTCCCCCTTCCGTCGAGGTGGACGTCGTTGGGGACGAACCCCCCCCGCATGGAAGCGTCCAGGATCGGGTGGCGGGAGGACCTCATGGAGATCTCCCCCCTCAAATTCAGCTCGGGGCGGATGAGCCCCCTCTCGGTGGCGAGGGTGGCAAGGGCAATGAAGGCGTCCATCTCCCCCAGGGCCGCAGCCCTCTCCTGGATCTCCCGCCCCCTGCAGGCAGCCTGCGACCTGATCTTCAAGAAGAGCTCCTCCTCCAGGGAGGACGACCTCTCCTGGGCGGAGAGGACCCGTTCCTCCATCTCCTTCAGCTCCGGGGTTATGAACCGTTCCCCCCCCGCCAGGGTCTGCTTTCTTATGTACTCCGGCGGCACCGCGGCGAGGTTCGGCCTCGTCACCTCGATGTAGTAGCCGAAGACGTTGTTGTACCCGACCCGGAGGGACTTGATCCCCGTCCGGGCCCTCTCTTCCCTCTCCATCCGGGAGATCCAGCCCCTCCCCTCCCGCAAGAGCGACCGAATCTCGTCGAGCTCGGGGTCGTAGCCGTCCCGGATCACCCCCCCCTCCTTGATGCCCGATGGCGGATCGTCTTCAATCGCCCTTCCGACGAGCTCCGCCACCTCTCCGAGGGGGCCGATCTCGAGCCGACCCCTCAACTCAATAAGCATCTGCGACTTCGCGTCTTCCAGGAGCTGGACGATCCGGGGAAGCCGCTCTATCGCCCCCTTCAGGGCCAGAAGGTCCTTTGGGGACGCGGTCCCGCAAGTGGTCCTGGCGACGATCCGCTCCAGGTCCCCCATCCCCTTCAGCGCCTCCGCCAGGTCCCCCCTCCTGAGGGGGTCAGCGAAGAGCTCCTCCACCCCGTCGAGGCGGCGCTCTATCTCCTCGGAGGATATGAGGGGCATCTGCAGCCACTTCCGGAGGGTCCTCGACCCTCCGGGAGTGGCGGTGAGATCGATGAACTCGAAGAGCGACCCCCTCTTGGTCCTCTCCCTGATGTTTCGAAAGATCTCGAGGTTACGAAGCGTCGTATCGTCGAGGACCATGAACTCCTCGGGGGAGTAGATCCTCACCTCGGCGATGTGGGATAGGGTGGGGATGTGGGATGAGGAGAGGTAAGATAGGGCGGCCCCGCAGGCCCTCACCGCCAGGGGGAGGTCGAAAAGCCCCCATCTATCGAGGGCCTCCTCGCCGAAGTGGCCCGCCAGGAGAGCCCTCGCCCCCTCCAGATCGAACTCTCCGTCCTCGAGCCTCTGGACCGCCATACCCGACAGCTCGGCGATGAGACGGTCGGCGGACTTCGGGACGAGACACTCTGCGGGCCGAAACTTCGCCAGCTCCGCCGAGAGGCGGCCTTCACCCGACAGCTCTGTTGCGAGAAACTCCCCGGTGGAGACGTCGAGGAAGGAGAGGCCGATTCGCCCCCCCTCCTCTACGACGGAGGCGAGGTAGTTGTTTGCCCCCTCCTCCAGCATCGAAGGCTCGATGATCGTCCCGGGGGTGATCACCCGGACGATATCCCTCTTGACGAGCCCCTTCGCCTTCTTGGGGTCTTCCACCTGCTCGCATATCGCGACCTTGTAGCCGGCAGCGACGAGCTTTGGGAGGTAGGCGTCGAGGGCGTGGTGGGGAATTCCCGCTAAAGGGATCCTGTTTCCCTCCTTGTCCTTCTGCCGCGAGGTGAGGGTGATGTTAAGAACTCGGGCCGCCACCTCTGCGTCGGTCCCGAAGGTCTCGTAAAAATCGCCCATCCGGAATAGAAGGACGGCGTCGCCGCACCGCTCCTTCATCCCGAAGTACTGGTCCATCAGGGGGGAGATCTTGGCCATGGGCTATCCTGAGGAGGGGAAGGAGCCAGTCCGTCTTATCGGTTTCGGCTCCAGTATGGGCTCAGGCCCTCCTCCTCCTCCCATAGAAGGGTTCTCAGGAGTGGAGAAGATTGTGAGATCAGAACTTCAGCTCCATCCCCAGGATCGTCTCGGTGGAGGTGACGCCGTGGATCTCCCGAACCCGCAGGACTATCATGTTCAGGTCGTTTATGCCATCGACGTCGGCTATTGCGATGAAGTCCGTCTCCCCGTAGACGGGGACGACCTCCCGGACGCCCCGGATCTGGACGAGGGCGTCGTAGACCGCCTTCTCAGACCCCGGCTCTGCGTTGATCATTACGAAACCTTTCAACCTCGACCCCTCCTTTAAAGGTTTTTTATGTCCTTCTAATGTATCCGAGCCCACCCTATATCAGCCTTCGCCGGCCCGGTCGGCTCAATCGTTTCATTCGGTCCGGTCGGCTCAGTCGGTCCGGCCGGTCCCGTCCCCTTCGCCGGGGAAGTCGGCGCCGAACTCCGCCCTGACGGCGATCTCCATCATCACCCTCCGGAGCACCTCGATCTCCCTCTCGACGGCGATGGACGGCTCCAGGTGGGCAGCCTCCATCAGCGCACCCAGCGCCTCCTCCAAAAGGCCCATCCCCACCAGGACGGAGGCGAGGTTCCTGAAGTCGGAGGCCTCCGGCTCTCCGGCGACGATCTCCTCGTAGACCTCCAGCGCCTCCTCAAACCGCCCCATCCCCCGGAGGACGAAGGCCCGGTTCCTCCGGGCCTCGAGGCTCTCCGGGTCCGCCTTCAGCGCCTCGTCGTAACACGTAAGCGCGCCCTCGACCTGCCCCATCTGGAAGAGGGCGACCCCCTTGTTGTTCCAGGCGTCGGCGTTCTCGGGGTTCATCTCCAGGACCTGGTCGAAGAACTCGATCGCCTCCTGGTAATCCTCCCTCTTCACCCGGTCCATCCCCTTGTGGACGAGAACCTTCTCTTTCGACCTCATGGTATCTCCTCACATGTAGCCCTGGATGGGGGCGGGCTCTCCAGCCTCCGCCTTCTTCCCACCGGGCTTCTTGATCTCGCCGAACTGCCGCTCGTACTCGTTTATGTGGTTATTCAGCCAGTCGGCGAGCTCCTTTGCGGCCAGGGGGGAGAGGATCAGCTCCGCCTCGACCTTCCGCTCCATGACGGAGAGCTGCTTTCCTTCCTGGACGACGGCCTTCGGCGAGTCGTTGTAGAAGGCGATCCGAAAGTCGTAGGGGCTGTGCCCGCCCATCGCCCCCACGGCGTAGATCTGCCTGAACTTCTCGCCCTTAGAGATCTCCAAAGCGAACTCCATGGAGGGTAGGTCCCCCCTCAAGCTTAAAATAACTGGTGACCTGTAATTCGGACCGATCCGTCATACATCTCCCTCCCAGCCCCCCTGGCGATAGACCTAAATAGATTAAGATGACAATTAACATTTGAGGCGCGAGCAGAAGACCAGATGGGTCGGCAGTCCCCGTAAGAGGGGCGTCGGATAAAAAACCGGCGATTTTGTTGCTTCGCGCCTCTCAAAAGCCTTCTACAATCCCGTTTTTTAAGACCAATTTTTTGGCTTGTATCATTGAGGCGACCGACATCTGAAAGCCATTTTATTATGTTTCAGCATACGATTTAGAAGCAATTTCGATGATATTTCGATGCTATTTCGATTCTTTATCGATCAGCCGAATCCACCTCCACAGATCGCCGGAAAGAAGGACTCTGGCCGAGGGAGGTTATCGGCGCTCCGAGATGAGGATGGAATTTGAAGCGATACGATTTATGTAGTATCCGCTCATAACCCGGCCCTGTTAATTCGGATTGAGGTGAGGAGATGGACGAAGACTTCCAAGAGGCGGTGAAATTTCACGGTCACTCCTGCCCCGGCATAGCCATAGGCTACCGGGTGGCCAAGTACGTCAAAGACCATTATGACAGAGCCGAGGACGAGGAGCTGGTGGCGATCGTCGAGAACAGCTCCTGCAGCGTCGACGCAATCCAGCAGCTTCTGGGCTGCACCTTTGGGAAGGGGAACTTCATATTCAAGGACCACGGAAAACACGTCTACACCTTCTACTCTCGAGACCACGACAAGGCCCTCCGGATCTACTTCAGAGACGTCCTCCCCCGGACCGACCCCGCCGCAATGAAGCGGTTCCTCTCTGGAGAGATGTCCCCTGAGGAGAAGGAGAGGTTCATGAAGCTCCGGGAGGAGGCGACCGACTACATCCTGGCCGCCCCCGACGAGGAGATCCTGGAGGTCCAGAAGGTCGATATCCCCGCGCCGGGGAAGGCCCGGATCCACCCCTCCATAGACTGCCAGGAGTGCGGCGAGGCGTTCATGGAGGTTAGGGGTAGGACCGCCGAAGGAAAGATCGTCTGCGAGGAGTGCTACCAGAAGCTGGTGGCATAGGCCTCCATATAATATTTTTATATTTTAGACCCCGATCCTGTGAAGGTCCCGCCCGACCTCCACTCTGGCCTCGTCGCCAAGGGCCGCTCGGACGTCCCGGACCATCTCCGCCTCGAGGCCGATCGTCTGGGGGTAGAGGTGGGTGAGGACGATCCTCTTTATTCCAGCGCCGTTGAAGGTCAGGCCGAGCCGCCGGGGCGTCGAGTGGTTGGTGACGACGAAGGGCTCTGGAAAGGAGCACTCGTGGACGAGGAGGTCAGCACCCTCTGCGAGGTCCCTGATGGAGGGCGCAGGCTCGGTATCCCCGGAGTAGACGATCGTCTTCGTCTCCGACTCAATCCGGTATCCCAAGGCAGGGACGCTGTGGACCGCCTTGCCGGCCCTGATTTCGAGGCCCGATAGGACGAACTCATCGCCGGGCCGGACCGTCGTGACGGAGACGTCCAGCTCTTCGAGGTAAGGGTAGAGGGACCGGACCTGCTCAAACCATCCTTCCGTCCCCTCGGGACCATACACCGCCATCCTCCTCTCCCCCAGGAGCCACCGGGCCTTGGCGAGGGGGAGGAGGTCTGAGACGTGGTCGAGGTGGAGGTGGGTGAGGACGACGGATCCGATCTCCAGGGGAGAGACCTCCGCCTCCGCGAGCCTCAACAGAACGCCTGCACCGCAGTCGAAGAGAAGGGGTTTCTCGGCCTTCAAAACCAGACCGGCCTGGGCCCGGCCCGAATGGGGTATCCCCACCCCCGTCCCCAAAAGGGTCGCCTCGATCTCCGCAACAATCGCCATGGCGACCTCTTCTGATACTCGAAGGTAGATAGAGGTTCCTCCGATCTTTACCGATCGGTTTTAAGTAGATACAAAGAATCAGATCTCAGAAGCGATAATCCGGCTACAGAATCGATCGAGGTGTGATACTTGAAGGATAACGTCATCAAAGACCCGGAGCTGGCCGATAAAGGCAAAAAGAGGATTGAGTGGGCGAGGAGGCACATGCCCGTACTCCAGAAGATCCGGGAGGAGTACCAGATGGAGAGGCCCCTGGAGGGAGTCAAGGTCGTCGCCTGCCTCCACGTCACCGTCGAGACCGCAAACCTCCTCTCGACCCTGACGGCCGGAGGAGCCGAGATCGCCGTTGCGGGTTCCAACCCCCTCAGCACCCAGGACGACGTCTCCGCCGCCCTGGCTGAGGATGGCATGTACGTATACGCCTTCCACGGCGAGAACGACCAGGAGTACTACGACTGCATCAACAAGGCCCTGGACATACGCCCCAACGTCACCCTCGACGACGGCGCCGACACCATCGCCACCATCCACCGGGACAGGACGGACCTGGCCGACGATATCCTCGGGGGGTGCGAGGAGACGACGACGGGTGTGATAAGACTGCGGGCCCTCGCCGACGCCGGGAAGCTCATGTACCCGGTGATAGCCGTCAACGACGCCGAGACGAAGATGATGTTCGACAACCGGTACGGTACAGGACAGAGCACCATCCACGGTATCATGAACGCCACCAACTTCCTCTTCGCCGGCAAGACCGTCGTCATCGGAGGCTACGGCTGGTGTGGCCGCGGCCTGGCGACGAGGGCGAGGGGGATGGGAGCGAACGTCGTCGTCGTCGAGGTGGAGCCCCGAAAAGCCCTGGAGGCGGCGATGGACGGCTTCCGGGTGATGTCGATGACCGCGGCCGCCCCCATCGGCGACCTCTTCGTCACCGTCACCGGGAACGTCTCGGTCATCAGAAGAGAGCACGTCGAGCTGATGAAGGACCAGGCGATCGTCGCCAACAGCGGCCACTTCAACGTAGAGATCGACATCCCCGCCCTGGAGGAGATGGCTTCGGGGGTGGCCGAGGTCCAGGAGAACGTCGCCGAGTACAAAATGTCCGACGGCCGGAGGATCTATCTCCTGGCTGAAGGCCGACTGATCAACCTCGCCGCAGCCTACGGCCACCCGCCGGAGGTGATGGACATGAGCTTCGCAAACCAGGCGCTATGCGTTCGTTACATAGCAGAGAACGGCCCGGATCTCGACCGGAAGGTCTACCCCGTCCCCCCACAGATAGATAAGAGGGTGGCGGCCCTGAAGCTCGCGGCGATGGGGATCGAGATCGAGTCCCTGACTCCAGAGCAGGAGAAGTACCTCCACAGCTGGGATATGGGGACCTGAGGGAGGAGGTGGAGGATATATGGACCTGAAGAGAGGTGCGGTGGAAGCGTACCTCCAGAGCCTCGCGGGGGAGGACGCCGAACTGGTGGGGATGAGAACCCTGGGCGAGACGATCCCCACTACAGAGGACGTCAAAGGGTTCGGCTACGGCAGCCCCGTCCTCCTGGAGTACTCCGCAGGAGGAGTGGCGAGGTCTGCGGTCCTCTCGACGATGCGGGTCCAGGAGGGGTTCGGCCACGACCACTTCTCCGACCGGGCTCAGGTCCTCCTCTGGCAGCACTCCGCCTTCGGAGGCCTCCCGAAGCACGCGAGGTCGATGGACGTCGGATACTTCGACGAGGAGGGGAGGCTCACCTCCTGCGGCGACGCGAGAGAGTTCTTCATCCTGATGGAGAAGATCGACGGGAAGGAGTACTTCTTCGACCTGGAACGGTTGAAGGAGGAGGGGTCGACGGAGCTGGACATGAGACGAGCCGAAGCCCTATCCAACTACCTCGCCGAGATCCATGCGAAGAAGAAGGACTCGCATGCCCTCTACCGCCGGAAGATAAGGGAGACCGTCGGCCACGGCGAATGCATCATGGGGATCCTCGACGACTACCCATCAGACCCCGATTTCCTCAGGCCCGGAGAGCTGGCGGAGATCGAGAAGAAGTGCGTAGACTGGAGGTGGCGGCTCCGGGATAAGACCGGCAGGCTCTGCCAGACCCACGGCGACTTTCACCCCTGGAACGTGATGTTCCGGTCGGGGACGGACTATTCGGTCCTGGACCGGTCCCGGGGGGAGTGGGGGGAGGCGGCAGACGACGTCACGGCGATGACGACCAACTACATATTCTACTCCGTCCAGAAGAGCCTGAAGCTCGAAGGGGGGCTCAAGGAGATATTCGAGCTATTCTTCGAGAACTACCTCGACAAAACGGGGGACGAGGAGCTCCTCTCGGTGATCGCCCCCTTCTTCGCCTTCCGGATGGTCGTCGTCGCGAGCCCCACCTGGTACCCCCTCCTCACCGGGGACGTCAGAAGGGCCCTCTTCAACTTCCTGGAGAACGTCCTCGACGCCGAAGAGTTCGACTATAAGCGGGTCAACAGATACCTGGAACCGTCCCGGATCTGAGATGGCGGCCCGATACTCCTTCGAGCTCTCGGGGGAGCACCCGACGATCCCCAAGAGCGAGGCGCTCTCCCTCCTGGAGGTCACATCGGCGGGATATGGGATCGTCTCCGAATCTGCCCGGTGCCTCGTCGTCGAGGCCCGGGACCTGGACATCTCCCGCCTCGGGGTGAGGATGGCGATGATCCACCGGGCCGTGGAGGTGGTGGCCGATGGCGAGCCGACTGCAGAAGGCGTCGCCAGGGCCGCCGCAGAGCTCGACCTTCCCGATAGATCCTACAGGGTCAGGGCGAAGCGGCTCGGCGAGGCTCCCCTCGGAAGCGACGAGGTGGAGAGGATGGTGGGCTCTGTTCTGTGGAGAAGGGGATACAAAGCCGACCTGGCCGAGCCCCAGATCGAGATCCGGGCGATCGTCACCGAAGACCGGGTCCTCCTGGGCAGGGAGGTCGCCCGGACCGACAGGGCCGGGTTTCGGGCCCGGCGCCCCCACCTCAAGCCCTTCTTTTACCCAGGGACGATGCTCCCGAAGCTCGCAAGAGCCCTCGTCAACCTCTCCTGCGCCAGAGAGGGCGAGCGGCTCCTCGACCCCTTCGCCGGGACCGGAGGGTTTCTGGTGGAGGCGGGGCTGATGGGGATCCGGGGCGTAGGGATCGACGTCCAGGGGAGAATCGTCCGGGGCGCCCTCGCCAACCTGGAGGGGCTCGACTGCTCCCTCATCGTCGGGGACGCCATGAGCCACCCCCTCAGGGACGGGTCCGTCGAGGCGGCCGTCTCCGACGCCCCCTACGGGAGGTCTGCCCTCATCCAGGCTGGATCGCGAGACGAGCTTCTGGCCGGAAGCCTCGCCGAGCTGCGGCGGGTCCTGGTCCCCGGCAGGAAGATGGTATTCGTCGACGACCGGCCCGTCGGTGAATTGATCGAGGAGGCGGGGTTTGAGGTCCTGGAGGTCCATCGGGAGCGGGTTCACAGGAGCCTGACGAGGCTGATATATGTCTGCAGGTGAGGAAGAGGACGCCGACGATTTTCATGGAGGGTCCGAGGACGGGGCGGAGGTCCGGCGGGCGGCGCAGAAAGATCGGGGCTGCTACAAAAAAGCGGTATCGGGGGGAGCGCGCCCTTTGGGCGATTCGGATCGATCGGGGGCGTCGATGCGCTCGGCGTCGGCTTCCTCCAGGCACATAAGGGCGACCTTCCTTATGTTCTCCAGAGCCTCGTCGACCGTCTCGCCATAAGAGTGGCAGCCCTTGAACTGCGGGCAGCTCGCGATGTAATACCCGTCCTCGTCCATCTCGATGATTATGGGCAGGTGCAACTTTTTGACTTCCGCCGACATCAATCTGATATTATAGCACTCCACATTAAAAGACGCTTTTCCCGGAGGTGTTCCAGCTTATGAATACCTCAAAGCTCGACCCCCTTTATCAGGATGTGATTTCTCAAAACGCTCTCGGCGAACCTGTCACCCTCGTTTTTCATAGACTCCCACCTGTAATAAGGGATCACCGTTAGCTGCGCCGCTCGCCCCAGCGCCGACTCAAGCTTCAGAACGCGATCCCGGTCGACGTCGGACTCCTCGCCGATCACCAGGAGGTCGAGGTCGCTATGCTCGTCGAGGTTCCCGGAGGCGAGGCTTCCGCGGACCTCAAGGAAGGAGCAGCCCTCGGCGATCCCCTCTGCGCCGAGGTCCTTGAGCCTGAGGAGGTGGTAGGCCCTCAAGATCTCCCTTGCGGCGAAGTCCTCCCTCTTCAGCCGAAAGAGCCTGAGGTTTCCCATCGCCCTCTCCGAGATCAGGCCGTCTTCTGCCAGGCGGTCGCAGTACTCCTTGGAGCTTCCCGGGCTGATCTTTAGCTCTCGCGCGAGTTCGTTCAGGTGGACCTCTCTGGAGGGATGGACCAGAAACCACTCCAGCACCCTGAAGCCCACGAACTTTCTCATCCATTCCATTCAATAAGGTGAGTGATCCTTCAGCTAACAAAATTATCGTTCAATTCGAGGAAGTGATGGCCGATACTGCAACCTGCTTGGTGATAGTCCAGACGGCGAGGCTATCCGACGACGCGGTCCGGACGCCGTCTCCAACCTGGAAGGGCTAGACTGCAACCTCATAGGTATTGAATATAAGAAGTAACTATTCAGCCACCATGGCCATATAACGCAATTCCTTCAGAGACGCCCTCACAATAGGGTTCGGTTAAGTGGCAGCTGAAGGAGGAACATAGGGCTTTCCCTCAAACGCACCTTGAATTGCA
>Ga0334887_1001931_pt1 | contig 24870 bp, 21 predicted proteins | sample GraSluR1_MG_10_FD_207217 | JGI IMG/M metagenome (GOLD analysis project Ga0334887, IMG submission 207217) | Sludge microbial communities from methane-producing bioreactor in Wageningen University, Netherlands - Granular Sludge_18_07-R1 | ecosystem: Engineered > Bioreactor > Anaerobic >...
CAAAAGCAAACAGGATGGGTAGATAGCCATCCTGTTGTTGTTTTTCTTTAGCGTTGTACTTCTTCAACTTCCTCATACCAGCGTTTGCGTTTTCCGATTTTGGCGCGCAGTTTCCAGGCGGTGGTTTTGGGGGCGGCGTCTATGAAGGTTTCCAGTTGTTGGAAACGTCCGGTCAGGGTTTGCAATTGTGCATCGCTCAGGTTGACCTCGCCTTTGGTCAGGAAGGTGCGCAGCTTTTCGAGAGTCAACTGCAGGGTGGTATACAGCCCCCAGTCTTTGGCGCACAGGGCGGCGATCACTTCCTGATTGATGGTTTCGTCATCACTGATGCCTACCGGGTGGTCCAGGAACAGGGCCAGCAGGTCAAGCACGTCCTTGCGGTTCAGCTCAACGATCTGGGCTTTGGTCAGCATCAATTCGGCCAGAGGGATGGTCGGCGATTCAATGGGAAGACGGGGAGCCAGGGGCAGCTTGTGGCACATTTCAAACGCACCGACAAAGATGTCAATCTGGCGGCCATGCTGATCATCAAAATATAACTGCCGCCGGGCGCCATTGAGGGTGTTGAAGCGTTTGTCCGGGCTATAGCCCATGCCGGTCAGGAAGGAGGGCAGTTTTTGCCCCCCCTTTGCGTCGGTGATAAAGTCCAGATCGGGATAGCTGCGCTGCAATTCACGGTGATTGGCGCTGGGGCTGTGCAGTTGCACTGCCAGCCCGCCGAGCAGACGCAGCAGGATACCCTCGCTCTCGGCCTGGTCGACGATGCGGGTCAGTTCATCTTGCAGGGAGTCCAGCGGCAGGCTGCTCATTCGATCGGAATCTCCTGGTAAACCTGGTCGATGTTGATCCCGCTGCGTTTGCGGTAGAACTTGAAGCCGAAATAAATGGCCGCTGCCAGACCATACATGACCAGCAGGAAGATGATTGAGCTGGTGTTGGCGAGGCCGATGCCGTAGAGCTGCAGCGGGTCAATCAGCCAGGCATACAGCAGGAAGATGAGGAAGGCGGCGAAAATGACACCGCCCACAGTGATCAGGGGAATGCCAAAGACCTTGTATTTGGCGATGGGGGAGGCATTGTACAGTTCAGGTTTGCGGTAGGGCAGGATGATGGCGGCAATGGTGGTGCCGAGATAGGTCACGGCGATCACGAGGGTTGAGTTGAGGGTCAATGATTGGAAGCTGAATACGTTCCAGGCGAACAGGGCCGAGACGATGATCGACGGGACGACCATCAGCAGCAGGGCAACCACTGGGGTATGGGTTTTTTCATCCACTTCAGCCACCTTTTCGGGCAGCAGCCGGTCAAAGGCGGCGGCGAAGATGATGCGGGTCGAGCTGAGGAAGACGGTCCCCGACCAGCCGAACCACCAGAAGCTGATCAGCAGCACCACGAGGATCTTGAGAAAACGTCCGGGCAGCATCATTGAGGCCAGCAGGATCGGGTTGGGCCAGATGGGCAGAGGCGGCACCTGATCGGTGTAGCCCCAGGCATAGTTCCACCAGGCGGCATTGGCATTCATGTAAAAATCCCAGGTGAAGGTTTTCTGCACGAGGAAGAAGAAGACCACCCCCAGTGCGGTGGTGATGATCAAGGCCCAGGCCATGCCGGAGAAATTACGTTTGAAATCGGTGGCGCCACGGATCTCACCATACAGGGCGGTACCCCAGTTGGGCCACAGGTTGAAGAAGACCATGAAAGGCATCGCCATCAGGATAGCGCCCAGCCCGCCGCCCACCATCGGGGCAGCGGCGCCGGCTTCCTGTCCGGCGGCCATCGTGGCGGTGTATACATTTTCTGCGGTGCCAAACAGGCCGGGCATCTCCTGATTCAGGCTCATCTGGAAGGCTTCCGGGCTGCCAAAAAGCAGCAGGCCAAAGAAGATTGCCAGACCGGCCAGGCCAAGCCAGAAGCAGTACTTCTGGATGCGGGCATACCATTTCATCCCGATGGCGATATAGAAAGCCACAAACCCGCACACCACCAGTGAGGTAAGGAACAGGCCCAGCGGGTTCTGACCAAACCACAGAGCCAGGTCTTTTGCGCCCAGCAAGCCAAAGATGGGGGTCAGGAAGAGATGGCGGAACATGTCGCTGTACAGCGGCACCCACAGCCAGAGGATGAACCACCAGCCGGTGATCGCCAGTACAAAGCCGATGCCGCCGCCGAGGATGCGGCTTTGCCAGACATAATCGCCGCCGGAGCGCGGCATGACGGCGATCAGGGCGGCGTAGACCAGCACTTCAAACAGAATGAACGCCGAGCTGATCAAGAGGGTGGGTAATAACCCGCCTTCCAGAAAATACATCTGGCTGAAGATATACAGGCCGAGGGTGACCAGATTGATCGAAAAGGCAGCGTAGACGAAGGCGTCAAATACGGACCAGGAACGTACCAGGCCGGTTGCCTTGCGAACAAACAAGTCTCCGGTTGTGTCGCGTGATGAGGAAGCCATGATTACTCTCTCCTAATAATGAATGAATGCAGAATCAAAAATACCGGACTAGCCGGTGGTAAGCATGTGGGTTTTGATTTTGTTACGGCCCAGGTTGATGACTGCGCCGCACAGGGCGCCCTGTTCGTACATGCTGCCAGGGTTGATGCACAGGGTACGTCCGATGCGGGCGGTGCCTTTGCTTTCGTGGATGTGCCCAAACAGGCCAAGCAGGGGCTGGGCTTCTTCGATGGCTGCCCGCACGGCAGTGCTGCCCACCGGTACCAGTGAGTTGCCGGCAAAGCGCGGGCGCAGGTCGGCTGTCATTTCAGGGGCTTGATCCAGCGAGGAATTGAATGGCGGTACGTGAAAATTGAAGATGCTCTGACGGGGGTTTTTGATTTGGGCAACCAGACTGGCATAACGCTGCTGAAGCTGCTCTTCCGTGGCCTCGCGGTAGGTGTGCCAGGGGGTCTGGTTGCTCCAGCCGGAGGAGATCATTTCATGGTGGTCATCCAGGGGGATGCACTCGCCGTCGGCAAGATGGACGTGTTTGGAAGTGCGCACGAGATCGTCCAGGTCAAAAGCATCGTCATTGCCGAGGGTCACCAGACAGCGGATGCCGCTGTCCGCCAGCTTTTCGTCGGCATACGCCAGCCACTGCTCGAGGGTCTTTCTGACCTCGGCGCTAAACAGGGCGTCCAGTTTTTCGGGTTGGGCTTTCAGTTCGTTAATTTCATCGGGGGTGGTACGGTAGGGATAATAGCCGCGGCTCTGGATGCGTTTTTCCATGTCCTGCACGGCATCCTCACCATCCAGCAGGGTTTCCTGTTCCAGCAGCACGGCGCGGTACGAATCACCGCCCAGGTGAATGATCGGCACAATCGCTTTGCCGGTGATGTCGCCCCCCAGGACGATCACATCGGCGTTATAGAATTTGCCGGAGTGGATGAATTTTTTCCAGCAAACGTGGGAACCATGAATGTCGGTGGCGAAAAAAATAGTTGTCATGAGTTTTTGATTGCTTCCATTATTGAAATGCCATTCACTGCTTCAGAAGCGGAGCGGATGGTAAACAAAAATTTTACCATACCCCTTACAGGGATGTAGCACAGGTTTTGAAGGTTCTCTGGGAATCGCCGTGAAAAGTTGTTATTCTACGCCAGATATGGGGATAAACGCTGTCTTCAACCCGTGTCTGGTGCGATTCTGCTCGGCGGCGCGGAAAATCACGGCGATTCCTAATGAGCCGTTTTGAAAAAGACAGCTCGATGAATCGACGAGTTGTTTGTTCTTCAGGACGCCCGCAGCGCATCTTCCATCAAGGCGTGTATTTCCAACGGCTCGCCTTTGGTGAGGTCACGCAACAGAGAGAGTGCGTCCTGCGGGCAGTGGCTGACGCATACCCCGCAGCCCATGCAGGCGGCACGGTCCACGGTGATAGCGTCATCACCCAGGGCAAGGGCATCAAACTGGCAGACATCTGCACAGACGCCGCAGGCCACACATTCGTCCTCATCCACCTGGGCGACATAACCGGAGGAGGCCAGCATGGGGGTGCCGTTATGGTGGGCATTGATTGCCGCGCAGCAGCAGGAGCAGCAGTTACAGATGGCGTAGAAGCGCCCCAGCATGGCGTCCTTGAAAAAAGCGTGATGTACGTGACCGCGGTCTTCCTCGGCCTGGATAATATCCACGGCTTCGTCGGGGGTGATCCAGCGGGAACGCTCGGGGTGGTGTTCGGTGACGAAGCTGGCAAAGGGTTCGCCAATCACCAGACACACGTCAATGGGTGCACAGGGATTCTCCTGCGCCACGCGGCAGGGGCAGTCCATCACGACGATGTGGTCGGGGTTTTGCAGGACGATCTCGCGCGCGCTGTTGTAGGGGATCACTTTTTCCAGATCGGGCATGTTGATGTCTTCCTTGACCATGACCATCTCTTTGGCGGATTCCAGGGGCAGCACTTTGCCGTGATAGGTGTCGGCAAAGGTGATGCGTGCTTTCTTGCTGGCGGCTTCTTCCGGCGTATTTTGCTTCTTGCCGAAGAGCAGGATCAGTTTTGTGCCGAATTTTGCGATAGGCGGGCCAAGTTTTTTGGTCAGCGGGTGGCGTCCGCTGGCAAGGCCGATATAGAGATAGATCCAGCGGGCATAGATATAGCCGTGCAGTCGGTCAAAGAAGGAGAAGCCTTCTTTGTCTTTGGCTTGCTGCCAGTATGCTTTGGTGGAGGGTTGGATAAGCGGGGTGCGGTCTGGGGGCATGGGGATCTACCTTTATAATAGGAAAGCAATGAGGGTATTATAGCTGAAACGGGAGTTCTTATATAAAAGGAAGGAATCATCGGAGATTTTTCAATCTCGAGGTCAGGTGTATTCAAATTTGTGTCTCCCTTGTCTGCTTATGCAGATGGTAATAAGGATGCTTGTTTGCTATACTAATAGAAGGGGGGATTCTGAGTTAATCAAACAAACGATCATGAAAGTGCTGGAGGCGAGATTATTAATCACAGTCGTCCAGAGATTCATCCGCCAGTGCGGTTCGCTGTGCAGAAGATGGTTTGATAAGCAGAACGGTGAGGGTTCTCACCGAAGAAAGGAGTTTAACGAATGGATATCCTCAGACAGTCAGATTTGGAACAATTAATTGAAGAATCAGCAAAATGGTGTGTTTCCCTGTATATGCCCACCCACCGGTTTGGGCGTGAACAAAAGCAGGATCCGATCCGGTTCAAAAATCTCATTGTGCAGGCCAGGGAAAAGCTTAAAAGTGCAGGTTTGAATACCCCGGAGTTCCAGGAATTGCTGCGTCCGGCAGAGCGTTTGCTGCAGGACGACGGCTTTTGGATGCATCAGAGCGATGGGCTGGCTTTTTTCCTTTCGCCCGATTTGGTAAAAACATATCGCCTGCCTGAAAATTTTGCAGAATTGCTGGTGGTGCAGGACAGATTTCACACCACGCCATTGTTGCCGGTGATTTGCCGGAATGCTCAATTCTATATTTTGGCGCTCAGCATGAATGAAATTCGCCTGTTCCTCGGCACACGGAACAGTATTGACGAAATTGAGCTTCAAGATATCCCCACCAATATTCAGGAAGCTCTGGGGATGGATGATGATGTTGAAAAACATTTGGGTAATCGCACCACCTTCCGCAGTCATGGCAGAGTAAGGATGCAGCGCTCTTTATTTCATGGGCACGGAGGGGAGGCACCTTCCCAGAAAAAAAACATTCTCCGGTATTTTCACAGGGTAGATGAAGGGCTGAACAAACTGCTCGAAGATCAATCCATCCCCATGATGCTGGCTGGTGTCGAGTATCTGCTTCCCATTTTCCAGGAAGCCAGCAGTTATGACAGGATTTTGGACGAAGGGCTGCTGGGCAATCCTGAAGAAGTTGAAACAAAAGAATTGCATGCCCTCGCCTGGGAAATAGTGGAGCCGTTGTTCAAGGAACAACAGGAACAGTCTACTGAAAAGTTTCTGAAATTTTTCGGACAGGGAAGCGAATTGGCATCCACAGATTTAGCCACGATTGTCAAAGCTGCGGTTCAGGGGCGTGTGGAGACCTTGTTTGTGCCGCTGGATGTTCAGCGGTGGGGCCGGTACGATCGTCAAAAGAACGAGGTGATCCTGGAAGCCGAGTCTGGTGTCGACAATGAGGATTTGCTGGATTTTGCCGCCATGCGGACCGTTATGCATTCGGGAACAGTCTATGCGCTTCCGATGGCTGATTTACCGGGAGGTGCTGAACAGGCTGCTATTCTCCGATACGCTGTTTAGAAATCGGACTCCCGTGCCGAAACATTTGTGGGATGACTCCATACGATGGTTCGTTGATCCCAATGCCTTATCCATGCGACAGCCCCGAGATTCTCGGGGCTGTCTTAAGGAGAGAAAGACAAGAAGCTGAGCTGGACGATTAGTCCCTTTCAGCCAAATATTGAAGTTGTTTCCACTGCTCGTCAACCCGTTTCTGGCTGCTTTCCATCAGGCGCTGCGCACGTTCTTCGTCGCGGTTGAGCAGCATGCGGAAGCGGGCTTCGTTGTAAGCATACTCGGAGACGGGGATCGACGGGGATTTGGAGTCGAGCTGCAGGGGGTTTTTGCCTGCTGCGGCCAGCTGCGGATTGTAGCGGTATAACGGCCACACGCCGGCCTGCACGGCCAGTTTCTGCTGGTTGAGCCCTGTTTTCATATCAATGCCGTGGGCGATGCAGTGGCTGTAGGCGATGATCAGGGAAGGTCCTGGATAGGCTTCCGCTTCGCGGAAGACCTTCAGGGTGTGGGCATCGTTGGCGCCCAGGGCCACGCGGGCGACGTACACATAGCCGTACGACATGACGATCATCCCCAGGTCTTTTTTGGAGATGGGCTTGCCGTTGGCAGCGAACTTCGCCACGGCGGCGGTGGGGGTGGCTTTTGAGGCCTGACCGCCGGTGTTGGAATACACTTCGGTGTCCAGCACGAGGACGTTCACATTGCGGCCGGAAGCGAGCACGTGGTCGAGACCGCCGTAGCCGATGTCATACGCCCAGCCGTCGCCGCCGACGATCCATACCGATTTCTTTACCAGGAAGTCAGCCAGCGAGTTCAGTTGGGCAAACTGGCTGGAAGATTCTTTTGCGCAGATGGCTTTGAGCTGCTCAACGCGTTCGCGCTGGGCCTGGATGCCGGCGTCATCAGACTGATCGGCGTTGAGGATGGCATCTGCCAGCCCGGCGCCGATCGTGTCTTTCAAGGCTGCGACCAGTTCGTTAGCCTGCCCGGTCTGCTTTTCCACGGTCAGGTAAAAACCGAATCCAAATTCAGCGTTGTCTTCAAACAGGGAGTTGGACCATGCCGGGCCGCGTCCTTCTGCGTTGACCGCCCAGGGGGCTGTCGGCAGGGAACCGCCGTATACGGAGGAGCAGCCGGTAGCGTTGGCGATGATAGCGCGGTCACCATACAGTTGCGAGAGCAGCTTGACGTAAGGGGTTTCGCCGCAGCCGGCGCAGGCGCCGGAGAACTCGAACAGCGGGCGCAGGAACTGTGAGTCGCGCACCTTTTTCAGATCGAGCATGCTGCGGTCGATATCGGGGATGGACAGGAAGAAGTCCCAATTGGCGGCTTCCTGTTCGCGCACCTCGGGCTGTGAAATCATGGTCAGCGCGCGGCGTTTGGGGTTCGTTTTGTCTTTGGCAGGGCAGGCTTCCACACAGATGCCGCAGCCGGTGCAATCTTCGGGTGCGATCTGAACGGTGAAGCGGCCGTCTTCAATCCCTTTGAAGCGGGCCGTGGCGCTCCTGAAGCTCTCAGGGGCATTTTCCAGTTCGGATGAGGCATAAACTTTCTGGCGGATGGAGGCATGCGGGCAGACCATGACGCATTTGCCGCACTGGATACATAATTCGCTGTCCCATTCGGGAATGGTCAGGGCGATATTGCGTTTTTCATACTGGCTGGTGCCGGAAGGATAGGTGCCGTCGACGCTCATCTTTGAGACGGGCAGCTCATCCCCGCGGCGGACGGCAATCATGCCGAGCACGTCGCGCACGTATTCGGGCGCTTTGCTGCTCATCGCCGGGAGGCGCTGTACGCAGCTTTCCGCTTTGTCTGGCACGGTCACCTGGTTCAGGTTCTCCAGGGCGCGGTCAACCGCCTGGAAGTTCTTCTCCACAATCGTTTGCCCGCGTTTGCCATAGGTCTTGTCGATGCTGGCCTTGATGCGGGCAATGGCCTCGTCTTTGGGCAGCACACCGCTGATCCCGAAGAAGCAGGTCTGCATGATGGTATTGATGCGCTGTCCCATGCCGGTTTCTTCGGCTACCTTGTAGCCGTCAATCACATAGAACTGGAGTTTCTTGTCGATGATCGTCTGCTGCACTTCGCAGGGCAGGTTTTCCCAGACTTCTTCGGGGCCGTAGTAACTGTTCAGCAGGAAGACAGCGCCATCTGCGGCATATTTGAGTACGTCGTACTTCTCCAGGAAGGAGAACATGTGGCAGGCGACAAAGCTGGCCGTATTGGGTTCAATCAGGTAGGGGGCGCGGATGGGGTTGGGGCCAAAGCGCAGATGCGAGACGGTGATCGAGCCGGATTTTTTTGAATCGTATTCAAAGTAACCCTGGGCATAGTTATCGGTGCCTTCGCCAATGATCTTGATTGAGTTCTTGTTGGCGCCGACGGTGCCGTCTGCACCCAGACCAAAGAAGATACAGCGTGAAACCCCTTTGTCTTCAAGCGTGAAGCGGGGGTCATACGACAGGCTGGTGAAGGTGACGTCATCATCGATACCGATGGTGAAGGAGTTCTTCGGTTTGTCGCTTTTCAATTCGTCGAGGATGCCTTTGACCATGGCGGGCGTGAATTCCTTGCCGGACAGGCCGTAACGGCCGCCGATGATGCGCGGCATAGCGGCGATATCGCCTGCAGAATGGGCCTGGTTGAGGCTGGTGACGATGTCCTGATAGAGCGGTTCGCCCATCGAGCCGGATTCTTTGGTACGGTCCAGCACGGCGATGCGCTTTACGGTTTCGGGCAGTGCCTTGAGCAAGTGTTCAGTGGAGAAGGGCCGGAAAAGGGTCACCTGGATGGCGCCGACTTTTTCGCCGCGCGCGGCCAGATAGGCCACGGTTTCGGCGGCAGTTTCTGCGCCGCTGCCCATCAGGATGACGACGCGTTCCGCATCCGGGGCGCCAGTGTATTTGAATAACGCATATTTGCGGCCGGTCAGTTTGGCGAAGGATTCCATGGCTTCTTCGACGATGGCCGGGCAGTTGTTGTAGTAGGGGTTAACCGTTTCGCGCCCCTGGAAGTAAACATCATAGTTCTGCAGGGTACCGCGGATGAAGGGGTTTTCGGGCTTCAGGCCGCGTTCGCGGTGGGCAATCACGTCTTCTTCATCGATCATCGCCTTCAGGGTTTCATCTTCCAGGTATTCAACCTTGTTCACCTCGTGAGAGGTGCGGAAGCCGTCGAAGAAATGCACAAAAGGGATGCGGCTGCGCAGGCTGGCTGCAGTGGCGATCAGGGCCATGTCGTGGGCTTCCTGCACCGAGCTGGAAGCGATCAGACCAAAGCCGGTGGCGCGGGTTGCCATCACGTCCGAGTGGTCACCATAAATGGAAATGGCCTGGTAGGACAGCGCGCGTGAGGATACATGGATCACCATTGGCGAAAGTTCGGCGGCGATCTTGTACATGTTGGGGATCATCAGCAGCAAGCCCTGGGAGGCGGTGAAGGTGGTGGTCAGCGCGCCGGTCTGTACCGCGCCGTGGATGGCGCCGGCTGCGCCGCCTTCGGCCTGCATTTCGGCCACCAGCGGCACGGTGCCGTAGATATTCTTGCGGCCTTCAGCTGACCAGGCGTCGGACATCTCGCCCATGCCGGAGGATGGCGTGATCGGGTAGATGGCGATGACTTCGTTGATGCGGTAAGCCGTATGGGCGGTGGCTTCATTGGCATCAAATACTTTTATCGTCTTGGACATTGAGTTTTTTCTCCTAACACTAAAGTATTGCGTATAGCTATAAAGCGTTTGGTTTCTTGCCGAATTATTTCTCTTCACCGCTTAATTCAAAAAACCTGGTCAGGCGCTCCTTGTTGGGGATGACGCAAATGAAACCGAACGGCACATCGCCGGTGTTGACCAGGCCATGCACGTCATTCGGAGCGATGTAGACCATGTCGCGTTCCTTGACCGGGATGACTTCGCCGTTCAGGGTGACTTCGCCTTCGCCATGCAGGATGTAAATGCCGTGGTCGTGAACGTGCTGGTCGGGCATGGTGGAATTGCCGCCCGGCTGGACGACAAAATAACGGAAGACGAAGTTGGGGGCGCCGTCCTGGGGACCGATCACCACACGGCCGTCGGCAAGTTTGGCGGTATCTGTGGGGGGAATTTGCTTGGAAATGGAATCTTCCCAATCGTAGTTATAATCTTCACCGGTGAAATGATGTACAGCGGATTTCATAAGAGCCTCCTGAGCCTAAATTATTGCAACAAATTGTTTGCAGTTTTAACATCTGTGATCAAAACGTTGACATATTCACCTTCCAGCGCGGCACGGATGGCAGCTTCTTTTTCTTTGCCACCCGAAACCAGTACGCTGAAAGGGATATTTTTTAAATCATCAAGCTGCAGGGCCATCACGCGGCCGTCCAGCGGGGTGGAAATATGCTGACCTTTGGCATCAAAAAATTGGCCCAGCAGGTCACCGACTGCACCTTCCCGTTTCAATTGATCGAGGACATCATCGGTCAGATAGCCAATCTTGTGCATGAGGGCATCCTTGTCTACTGTGCCGACGCTGGTGACCAGTATTTGGCAGTTGCGGGCCATTTCAAATCGTTTGGCAATCAGTTCTTCTTCCAGGATCAAATCCCGAATGGGCGGGCTGGAAACGAAAGTGGGCACATCCAGCAAGCGTGCCTGTCCGCCGCAGATCTCGGCCATGCGGCCAATCACGGTGTAGGAACTGAAGCCGCTGTTGAGTGAGTCGGAAGCGCCCATGACTTCGATGAAGGTGGCGCCGGTCGGTTCCATCGGCTGGGTCACTTCGGGCAGCAGGGCCAGGGTGCGCCCCATCGAGAAGCCAACTACTGTGTCGTTGTCCAGGCGGGGGGTCAGCCACTCGGCTGCGGCCCGTGCCAGCACACGGCGCAGGGCACTGGCTGAGGACACGTCCAGGGTGATGACTGCATCCTTGAGCTGATAGCGTTTGATCAGTTCCTGTTCCAGTCCGACGAAGAATCCCGGCGGCTGGATGACGCGAATCTCCACCATGCCCAACGCTTTGGCACGCGAGACAAGCCGGGTAACTTTCACCCGGGAAAGTTTGAGTTCATCCGCAATCTCGCTTTGGGTCAGTCCCTGCATATAGTAAAGCCAGGCTGCTCTGGTGATCATGCGCAGCTCTTCCGGGGGGATTGCGTTCATGTTTGCGTTTTTACTGTTCATTTCAAATCCATTTTTTAAACGGATTAATAATTGATTTCCTGGTCTATGCCATGCGGGTAGATGATCGGTTTCAGTGAGGCATCAGCTTCCAGCATCATTTTGAAGGCTGGCAGGGTGTCTTTGAGTTCGAAACGGTGGGTGATGGCAGCCTTGCCGTCGATCCGGCCGGAGGCAATCCACTGCATGATCTGGCTGGTATCGGTGTGGTCGGCCGAATATTTGGCCGAAATTTTCATCTCGGTGAAATACTGGTGGGCGGGGTTGATCTGCCACAGGGGTTCCGGCATGGTGGGGGCGCCGATGTGCAGGAAGCCGCCTTTTTCCACGAGGGCATGTCCCTGGGCATACACGCTGACCAGCGGTACGGTGACGATGACCACATCGGCCAGGCGGCCGTCATTCAGGTCGCGCAGTTTTTCTTCCACGTTTTCTGTTTTAGGGTTGATGGTGTGGGTGGCGCCCATTTCCAGCGCTTTGTTTAATCGCCATTCCGAGAAATCCATTGCGATGACTTTGCCAGCACCGAAGAGGGGGGCCATGTGAATGAAACCCATCCCCATGAAGCCCGCGCCAATCACGGCCACGGTGTCACCAGGCAGGATTTCGGTCACTTTCAGGCCGCCGATCACGCAGCCCCAGGGTTCACACAGGGTGGCTTCAGCGTAGCTGACGTTTTCGGGGATGAGGATGGCGTCGCGGTTCAGGTTACGGCCGGGCACGCGGAAATATTCGCACATGGTGCCGGGGAAGAGCTTGCTATCCTTAAAGGATTCGCACAGGGTGTAGCGTCCGCGGCGGCAGTAATGACACGTGCCGCAGGAGACATAATGATTGACAAAGATTTTGTCACCAATATTGAAGTTGTTTACATTGGCTCCTTTTTCGACGATGATGCCGGCAGGTTCATGGCCCATCACCTTGGGAGCGCGGGGTTTGTGGTACCACTCCATCGTCTCGCCGCCGCACAGGCCGCTGGCAATGGTTTTTACCAGCACATCGTCCGGGCCGATTTCGGGGATGGGCATTTCTTCGATGCGGATGTCGCTGTTGTCATAATACACTGCTGCTTTCATCATATTTGTCATAAGGGTTTATCCTGAATGAAGTATTTTGTTCAATTGTTCACTGCTGTGAACAATCGTTCTTAAGGTTAAGAAGATTATATATCCATAAAATGATTGTGTCAATTGTACAACCTTAAAGATTCGAATGGAATTGGCAGATCTTCTGAATTTGACAGCATGGTTTTACGCAGTGGGCAGGGGGGCTTGTGCTTTGCTGGAGGCTGACGCGCCCCTATATGGGCAGCAGGACGATAATGATTTGCGCGGCGTGGTTTGCTGTGTTTTCACACCCATCGCCATGGCAGGTGTGAAAAATGGGGATAAAAATGGGTAAAAATCCAGCAAAGCGGCGGAATTGGCGCCGAATTGGCAAGGGATACTATTGACTGTGCTGAAATTCCTTGCTATAATCTTAATCGTGTTCACCTCTGAACATTTGTTCACTCCCTCAACAAGGATAATCTGTGGATGCCAATCTTCTAGTCAAAGTTGCAAAACTGTATTACGAAGAAGGACTGACCCAAATCGGGATCGCGCAGAAAATGCGTCTTTCCCGCCCCAAAGTTTCCCGTTTGTTGACCGAAGCCCGTAATGAAGGCGTGGTACAGATCACGGTCAATTCGATGCCAGAGAGTTTTGATGATCTGGAACGCGAACTGGAAAACTGCTTTGGGTTAAAAGACAGCCTGGTTGTCCGGGTGAATCATGTTGATGACCCCGAAGAAGTGAGCCAGCAGCTGGGAGAAATTGCTGCCCAATATTTTGACCGCGTTGTCCAGGAAGGCGACCTGGTTGGTTTTTCGTGGGGGAGAACGTTGTCTGCCATGGCTGACAGTATTCAGCCGGTCAAGCTGCGCAAGATGCATGTGGTGCAGATGGTGGGCGGTCTCGGAGATCCCCAGTCCGATGCGCATGCTGCCGATATTGTCCGGCGGGTGGCGCAGAAGGTCAATGCCAGCCTGCTATCTGTTATGCCTGCTCCGGGGATTGTCGATACGATGGAAATGTGCACGGCATTACGCAACAACCGGCAAATCAATTATTCGCTTGAATTGAGTGCGAAAGTAGATATTGCCTTTGTGGGGATTGGCTCCTTCCGTAAGGACGCCTTGTTGATGAATAGTGAAGAGATCATCACCTGGAGTGAAGTAGAACCTTTGATTGAGCGGGGCGCTGTAGGCGATTTGGGACTGCATTTCTTCGATATTACGGGCAAGCCGATCAATTCGGAGATTGACCAGCGGGTGATTGGGATTGACCTTGCGGCTTATCGCAGCCTGGACCGTGTGGTTGCGGTGGCTGGCGGCAGTCAAAAGTATGATGCGATCCTGGGTGCGATTCGTGGAAACTATGCCAATGTTTTGATCACAGATGAAATGACCGCGCGCCGCCTTTTGCAAGATAGTTAGAAAGATTATTGGTTTCCATATCATATTGGTGTATTTCGGGAAAGGAGGATGCTTAAGGAACAAAAACTGAATGAGTGGTTCAACCGTTTGACCAAAACACATTATATTAATTTGATTGAGGAGAAAAAATGCGTAAATCTAAATTGGTTTCTTTGATGCTTGTGATCATCATCCTGGCGATGAGCCTCACTGCTTGCGGCAAGAAGGCTTCTGATGATGTGATTAAGATTGGTTATGTCGGCGCTCTTTCCGGCGAAACCGCTGTTTGGGGCCAGGCTGGCCTGAACGGGATGCTCTTGACTGCCAAGGAAATTAACGAAGCTGGCGGTATCCTGGGCAAGCAGGTTGAGGTCGTCGGTCTTGATGGCCGCGGCGACCCGACTGACTCGGTGAATGCTTTCCGCCGTCTGGCAACGGAAGAGAATGTGATCGCCGTGATCGGCACCAACTTCTCGAGCTGTAACATTGCCATGGCGCCGATTGCTGACCAGTTGGAAGTTCCCCTGATTGCAACCGCTGCCTCCAACCCCAAAGTTACCGTTGATGAAGACGGCAACCTGCACCCCTACAGTTTCCGCATTGGCTTCATTGATCCTTTCCAGGGTCAGGTTCTGGCCAATCTGGCTTCCGCAGAACTGGATGCCAAAACTGCCGGGATCATTTATGACATCGGCTCCGACTACTCGACCGGTTTGTCCCAGTACTTTGAAGAACAGTTTGTTGCCAATGGCGGCGAAGTGGTTGCCAAGGTCGAAGGTCACTCCGGCGACAATGACTTCCGCTCACAATTATCCGTGATTGCAGAAGCCAACCCAGACGTGATTCTGGTTCCGTGGATTTACAAAGACGTTGCATTGATTGCTAACCAGGCTCGCGAGCTCGGTATCACCGCTCCGCTGCTGGGCGGCGACGGCTGGGATTCTCCTGAACTGCTTTCCATGGCTGGAGAAGCGATTGAAGGCTCTTTCTACACCTCCCAGCCCTCCTTCGCCAATCCTGTTACCAAGCCCTATGCGGATGCTTACATGGCGGAATACAACAATCTCGTTCCCGAGACAGAAGCCCTCTTCGGCCATGATGGTCTGTACTGGATCAAGGATGCTCTGGAACGTGCCGGCGAAGCAACCAAGCCTGCTCTGCGTGAAGCACTGGAAAACACGACCCAGTTTGATGGTCTGATGGGCTCCATGTCTGTCGATCCCAAAACCCACAATCCTGCCAAACCCGCCAGTGTTTACACCTTCGTTGATGGCGAACGCCTCTGGTTCGGCGATTACAAGTAAATCTTTTGTTCAATCTCTGTCGGGGGGACAATCCTGTCCCTCCGACAAATTTTTATCACGGAGTACCTGGTTATGATATGGCAACAACTGGTTAATGGCATTTCTGTAGGCAGTATTTATGCGCTCATGGCGACCGGTTATGCGCTCATCTACTCGCTGCTGGGATTTTCGAACTGGGCACATGGCGATATCGGGATGATTGGGGCATACATTGGCTTTTTCAGTCTGGCAACTTTCAATTTGCCGGTGTGGTTGGCATTGATTGTGGCTGTTGCCGGTGCCGGGCTGGTTTCAGTGATCAGCGAACGCCTGGCATACCGCCGCATCCGCAATAACAATTCTCCCACCATGTTTTTGATGATCGCGGCAATGGGCGTTTCGATCACGTTACAGAATTTTGTTCTGGTAACGGTTGGCTCAAAATTCAAGACCTACCCGCAAATCTTGCCGGTGAAAGCAATTTCGGTCGGCGGCATTTATATTGGGATGTTGGACCTGATTTCCTTTTCGGTTTCATTGCTTGTTATTTTATTCCTCTATTTTTTGATCGAGCGTACCAAATTCGGTCTGGCGGTGAAGGCGGCTGCCTCAGATATGCAGGTGGCTTCATTGCTTGGGATTAATGTGGATAAATACATCGGCCTGGTTTTTCTGTTGGCCGGTTCATTGGCGGGTGTTTCAGGTGTTTTGCTGGGTATGAAATATACTGTCTATCCCCAACTGGGCAATTTTGCCTTGAAGGCATTTATTGCCTCGGTGTTCGGCGGTTTGGGCAGTGTGCCCGGCGCAATTGTGGGGGCATTATTTATCGGTATTATGGAAGTGTTCGTGGCTGGGTATGTCAGCGCTGGATTGCGTGATCTTTTCACCTTTACCCTGCTGATCGCTGTGCTTGTCATCCGGCCGACTGGTCTGTTTGGCAAAGACATTCAAGACAAGGCCTGACAGGCCTGAGACTCTAAGGAAGAATGGAGTTCTGAGATGGCTGGATATTACGAAGGTTTATTTATCCTGGTAGGGATCAATATTATCGCCGTGCTTGGCGTGTCGATCCTGACCGGATTCACCCGTTTGTTCTCTTTTGGCAACGCCGGGTTTATGGCAATTGGTGCCTATACCGGCGCGATCCTTTCCAAAGAGCTGAATACCCCGCTGGTCATTTCCATTATTGGGGGGATGATTATGGCCGGGTTCATCGCTTTTCTGTTGGGGAAAATTACCCTCGGTTTGAAAGGTGATTATTTCCTGATCGCTACCCTCGGTTTTGGTGAGAGCATCCGCGTGATCATTGAAAACATGCAAAGCGTTACCGGCGGCGCAAGAGGATACTCCGGGATCCCGATGAAGACCAATATTTGGGTGGTGATCATCTCCGTGGTGATTGCGGTGTGGATTGCATGGAATTTGCTGCATTCAAAGATTGGTCGCAATTTTCAGGCGATCCGTGAACAGGAAATGGCCGCGGATGCGATTGGGATTGACTCGGCCAAATACAAAAATTATGCGTTTGTGATCAGCGCCATGTTCGCGGCGTGGGCGGGGGTGTTGTTCGCTCACTACTTCTCGTTCATTGTGCCGATCATGTTCAATCTGGTCAAGTCCAGCGAAATGACCATCACGGTTGTGATTGGCGGTCTTGGTTCTTTGACCGGTTCGATCATTGCTACCACAATCCTGACCCTGCTGCCCGAGCTGGCCCGTGCTGCGGCCGAGTATCGCATGCTGGCCTACGGTGTGGCGGTGGTGCTCATCGTCACCCTGCGGCCGTCCGGTTTGATGGGTTACAGGGAATTTTCTTTCAAAAAGACAGTTGCCTGGATTAAGAACGTATTCAATAGAAAAAAGACATCCTCACCTGAAGAAGAGGAGAACGCCTGATGACTGAACCTATTCTCAGTATCCAGGAATTGAACAAGAATTTCGGTGGGGTGGTTGCCACCAAGGATTTCTCCCTGGATATTTATAAAAACCAGATTGTTGGTTTGATTGGCCCAAACGGGGCTGGCAAAACCACCATTTTTAACATTCTGACGGGGATTTACCAGCCAACCTCTGGCTCGGTGAAATTCATGGGCGAGGATATGATCGGCTTGAAGCCTTTCCAAATCGCTCAAAGCGGGATTGCCCGCACCTTTCAGACTATTCGTCTGTTCAAGCAGCTGAGCGCGCTGGAAAATGTGATTATCGCCTGTCACCAGGATTGCACTTACAATGTGTTCAGCGCTGTTACCCGTTTGGGAAAATTCAAAAGCATTGAGAAAGCGGTCAGGGATCGCGCCCATGAATTACTGGAAATCGTTGGATTGCATGATGATGCGTACCGCATTGCCGGCGATTTGCCTTATGGCTATCAGCGTCGTCTGGAAATTGCCCGCGCGCTGGCTATTCATCCCAGGCTGCTTTTGCTGGATGAACCCGCTGCGGGGATGAACTCGGAAGAGTCCAATGATCTGTGTAAATTTGTTTTTGACTTGCACGAGAAGTTTGACCTGACCATTTTCATGATCGAACATCATATGGATGTGGTCATCAAGTTGTGTGATGTTGTGACGGTGTTGAATTTTGGTCAGACGATTTGCAGGGGAACATCCGATCAGGTTACCTGTGACCCCAGAGTCATTGAAGCGTATCTGGGTGAGGAGATGAAATGAGTATGTTGCAAATTAAAGACTTGCAGTCCAGTTATGGCGGGATCAAAGCACTGCGCGGGGTCAGTTTATATGTTGATGAAGGCGAGATTGTGGCCGTGCTGGGTTCCAATGGCGCCGGCAAATCCACCTTGTTGAAGACAATTTCCGCCCTGGTTAAGCCGGATTCTGGAGAAATTCTCTTTGAAGGGCAGCCGACGCCGTCCATTCCGTATAAGGTGGTGGAGCAGGGCATTGCGCATGTGCCCGAAGGCCGGCGCATTATTTCCAACCTGACCGTTTATGACAACTTGATGATCGGCTGTTTTTTGCGCAAAGACCGTGATGAAATTCAGAAAGACCTGGAGATGGTCTATCATTACTTCCCGCGGTTGAAAGAGCGCAAGAAGCAATATGGCGGCCTGCTCTCCGGCGGCGAGCAGCAGATGCTGGCTTTGGGCCGCGGCCTGATGGCGCGCCCCAAGATTATGATGCTGGATGAGCCTTCGCTGGGCCTGGCCCCGATCATTGTGACCCAGATCTTTGAAATTCTGACGGCGATCAATCAGGAACTGAATACCACCATTCTGGTTGTTGAGCAGAATGCGTACAAGGCTTTGTCGATTGCGCACCGCGGGTATATGATGACGACCGGTTCCATTGAGATGGCAGGCTCGGCCAAAGAATTGCTGGAAAACGAAAATTTGAAAGAAATGTATCTTGGACAAACAAACTGCGATGTATAACAGTTGGATTGAAGGAGTAATCAAATGAAAGGTTTAGGAATTGGCGCCTGGGCGTTTGGCATGGGCAGTGAACGGTATGTGAGCGATGGCTACAAACCGTTCATCCCGCTGGAAGAACGCATGCGACGGATTGCCGCGATTGAAGGACTGGATGCAGTTGAAATCTGTTACCCGAATGATGTTACCCTGGACAATATTGATGAAATCCGGCAAATGCTGGATGAGCACGGATTAAAAGTTTCTGGTTTGGGTGTTGAGCTGGTTTGTGACAGGGAATGGATGAGCGGTTCTTTCACTTCCCCTGACCCTGCGCGGCGTGCCAAGTCGGTGCAATTGACCTGCGAAGCGATGGACGTGGCAGCAGAACTGGATGTGAAGACGGTTAGTATTTGGTTAGGCCAGGACGGTTTTGATTATGCCTTCCAGGCAGATTATGTGCAAGCCTGGAAGCATCTGGTGGAAGGGCTGCGCGAGGCTGCCTCGTATCGTGATGACATTAATCTGGGAATTGAGTACAAGACCAGTGAACCGCAAATGGCTTGTTATGTCAATTCGGGCGGCAAAGCCCTGGCATTGGCCCTGGAGACGGGGAAAGACAATGTTGGCGTTACGCTGGATATTGGTCATGCATTCAATGCACGCGAAAATCCGGCCGAGATTGCGGCCATCCTGCTTTCCTCGAAACGCCTCTTCCATCTACATTTAAATGATAATTACTCCTGGGCGGATGATGATATGCCCATCGGCACCGTGCACTTTATGCAGTTCCTGGAGTTGTTTTACTGGATGGAGAAGCTGGGCTATGATGGCTGGATGTCGCTGGATTTGTACCCTTATCGTGAGGATCCCGCAGAAGCCTGCCAGACTTCGGTGCATTTTGTCAAAAAATTAATGGAGAAGGCCCGCGATGCGGACTTCCAGAAACTGGTTGAAGAGAACCGTGCCGCTGGCAGCCGCGCCATCCGCAAAATTTACCAGTTGATCCTCGGCGAATAGGGAGAAGCGATGAAAGCAGCGCGATATTACGGATATAAAGATATTCGTGTAGAAGATATCCCCATCCCGGAAGTCCCTGAAGGGTTTGTGCGGGTGCGGATTGCCTGGGCAGGCATTTGCGGTACGGACCGCCATGAATACACTGGCCCCGTGTGGGTGCCGGTAGATAAACCGCATCCTATCACCGGCCAGCAGGCGCCCATCACCCTCGGGCATGAGCTTTCCGGGGTGGTTGTGGCAGTTGGCGAAGGCGTTGAGGAATGGCAGATTGGCGATCGCGTTACCGCCAGCGGCAATATCGTTTGCGGCGAATGTGATTTCTGCCGCGATGGCCGGGTCAATCTTTGCGAGAACCTGGCTTTTAATGGGATTGGCAGCGACGGCGCCTTTGCTGAGTATATGGTTTTGCCCGCTTACCAGCTTTATAAAGTCCCGCAGCAGGTGACGCTTAAGCAGGCTGTGCTGGCTGAACCGCTGGCCTGCGGCTGGCACGCCACCGGTAAGGTAGGCGACCTGCACGGTAAAAATGTGGCTGTGGTTGGCCCCGGCATTATTGGTTTGAGTTGTGTATATGCTGCCCAGGCAGCGGGTGCTGAGGAGATCATGGTAGTTGGTTTGGGCCGCCAGAACGAAGAACTGGCCCAGATGGTGGGGGCTACCCTGTATGTGGACAGCAAGGAGCAGGACCCCATTCAGGCCGGCCGTGAGCTGACCGGAAAAACCGGTTTTGATGTGGTCTATGAATGTGTTGGCATACAGCCTTCCCTGGATACAGCCTGCGAATTATTGCGCAAGGCTGGCACGTTGGTGCAGATGGGCGTGTATGAGAAGATGCCCCGGTTCAACATGAATATCTTCCAGGAAGGCGAACGTACCCTGCTGACCTCTCAAGCCTATGCCGATGAAATGCGCGAGGTACTGGCATTGATGGCAAAGCAGACCATTCCGGTTGAAAAATTGATCACCGCCGTTATTCCGCTGGAGCGCATCGTAGAAGATGGCTTTGAGGAATTGCTGCGTAACCCGTCCAAACATGTCAAAATCGCCGTGGAAATCATGGCGGTCGACTAAATTCTATCAGGAAGAAGGAATCAAATGGATATCAAGAACAAGAAATTTGCAACACGTGCAGTGCACGCCGGGCAGCACCCGGATCATGAAACCGGTGCCCTGGTTGCACCGATGTATTTGACCAGCACGTATGTTTTCACCCCTGAGAACATGGATCGCTATCTGGCGGGGGACAAAGAAGGTATTTACACCTACGGCCGTTCCCGCAACCCAACCCAAAACATGTTCCAGGAGAAACTGGCTTCGCTGGAAGGCGCCGACATGGCCCTGGCTACGGGTTCCGGTATGGCTGCTATTTCGATGGCCCTGCTTGGCACCGTGCATGCTGGGGACCACATCATCGCCTGCAAGACGGTGTATGGCGGTACGTTTGCTCTCTTTACCAAGATTTTCCCTGAGTTGAACATTGAGACGACCTTTGTGTCTGAGATGACCCCTGCAAACCTGGATGCGGCCAAAAAGCCCAACACCAAGGCTGTCTACGTGGAAACCATTCTCAACCCGACCCTGGAAGTGCTTGATCTCGATCCGGTCTATGCCTGGGCCAAGGCCAATGGCATCCGTTCCTTCGTGGACAATACCTTCACCACTCCTTATCACTACCGCCCGCTTGAACATGGTGCGGATGTGGTGTTGCATTCTACGACCAAGTATGTCAATGGTCACGGCGATCATCTCGGCGGTATTATTGCCTGTGATGCGGCTTATCATGAGAAGCTGCGCAGCGGCGTGTATCAGGAATTTGGTCCGGTGCCCAGCCCCTTCGCCTGCTGGCTTGGTCTGCGTGGGTTGAAGACCCTGCATCTGCGCATGCGCGCTCATGCTGAGAATGCGATGAAGCTGGCTCAGTGGATGGAAAAGCATCCCAAGATCACCTCGGTGACTTACCCCGGTCTGGCAAGTCATCCTCAGCATGACATCGCTGTCCGCCAGTTTGAGAATGGCTTCAGCGGGATGCTCGGTTTCTGTGTCAAGGGCGGCCTGAAGGAAGCCCGCAAGGTGATCGATGGCATGGACATGGCTTATTACGCCGTCTCCCTGGGTGACCTGGACACATTGGTGGAACACCCTGGTACGATGACACACGGCAAGATGACCCCCGAAGAACGCGAAAAAGCGGAAATCTTTGATAATTATATTCGCATTTCGGTGGGGATCGAAGACATCGACGATATCATTGCCGATATCGACCGTGCGCTTGAAGCGATCTAAAAGAATAAATTATGACCGCCGATACGATTCTGGCAATTGATGCAGGAACGTCCAGAACCAAAGCTGCGATCTTTGACCTGGCTGGTGATTCCCTGGGAATTGCCAGCCAGGAGATGACCGTCTTGCATCCCTTCCAGGGCGCATGTGAGATGAGCATGCCGGCGGTTTGGGATGCAGTGTGTGCGGTTTGTCAGGAACTTGCTCAACGTTTCCCCGATGAGTGGAAGAATCTGCGTGGCGTGGCGGTGACCGGGCAAGGGGATGGGCTTTGGCCGGTGGATGTGGATGGTGAGCCGCTGGGTAATGCGATCCTGTGGAATGATACCCGCGTCAAGCGTCTTAAGCTGGAGAATGAGGAAACGATCACCCGCTTTGGGATTGAGAATGCGCTGTGCCCCTTGTTTGCCGGGGCGGTGCCGATGCTGATGCGCTGGATGCAGGACAATGAACCAGCCCGCTTTGAGAAGCTGGCGCATGCCCTGCACTGCAAGGACTGGCTGGTTTATCGTTTGACCGGGGTGATCATCACCGACCGCACGGATGCTTCCACGGCCATGTTAAATATCCTTACGGGAGATTATGCTTTTGACCTGCTGCCATTGATGGGCATGCCGCGGGAAAAATCTGCGGTGTTTCCTCAAGTGGTGGATTCGACCGCTGTGGTCGGTCATACCGGATCGTCAGCTTCTCTGGCCTGCGGGCTGCCCGCCGGTCTGCCGGTGATCGCCGGTGCGCTGGATGTAGCAGCGGCCACGTATGGATCAGGCGCGCGCCAGGCGGGCGATGCGGTCAGCATCCTCGGCACTACTTTTTCCAACCAGGTCATCATGAATGCCAGCCAGGTTTCGCATAAAGATGTGGCCGGCAGTACTTTGGGCTTTATTCCCCCAAACACTTTCATGCGCGTTCTGGCGACCAATAACGGCGCCGGCACCCTTGATTGGGCGCTTGAGACGCTTGCTCCAGGGCAGAGTTATAACGATCTGGATGTGGTTCTGGAAAAAAACATTCCAGCCGGCAGCGAGGGATTATTTTTCCTGCCTTATCTGAACGGGGAACGTGCGCCATTCCGTGAACCACGAGCGGCGGCATCTTTTGCCGGACTGGGGCTGCAGCACAACAGCTTGCATATGCTGCGAGCGGTCTATGAAGGATTGACCTACGGGATGCGCGACTGCCATACCCGCCTGCCCCAGGGCGAATCTCCGATTAACCTTTGCGGCGGCGCTTCCCAGAGCGGTTTTCTCAGCCAGCTTTGTGCTGATGTGCTGGGGCGGCCTACCCGCAGTATCCCCAGGCGGGAATTTGGTCTGCTGGGGATGGCGATGGCCTGGATGGCCGGCATGGGATTGCCCCTGCCGGAAGCTGTGAACACTGCCGAGAGCAAACTGTATACCCCGCGGGTAGATCTTACCGCTATATATAATGAAGGCTATGCCGTCTTCAAAGAATTGCGCCAGGCTTCGCAGCCGTTCTGGCAGCAGCGCGATGCGTTTATGGTTCGCCGTAATCAGGATTGAGCATTCAGGTTTACTGGTTGCACCCTGAGCCAAGCCGTACCCTGAGCTTGCCGAAGGGTACGGGGTCGCGGAACCACACTGGTGTGTGGCGCCATCCGGTTTCGGTTTCTCCGTGCGGGCATCCTGCCGCTCCGCGCCCGCTCTGGCTGCGCCCGCTTCGGCTTCGACAAGCTCAGCCTGCGCTCGCTCCGGCTGCGCTTCTATCCTGAGCCAAGCCGTACCCTGAGCTTGCCGAAGGGTACGGGGTCGCGAAATCACACTGGTGTGTGGCGCCATCCGGCTTCGGTTTCTCCGTGCGGGCATCCTGCCGCTCCGCGCTCGCTCTGGCTGCGCCCGCTTCGGCTTCGACAAGCTCAGCCTGCGCTCGCTCCGGTTGCGCTTCTATCCTGAGCCAAGCCGTACCCTGAGCTTGCCGAAGGGTACGGGGTCGCGAAATCACACTGGTGTGTGGCGCTACCCAGCTTTGACAGGCTCCGGTTGCGCCCCCTTCGGCTTCAGCCCGCGGTTTGGCTTACCGTTTAACTAAACGCAGGTTCAATAACATAAGGAGTAGTATGGTGAAATTACAGGCATTACGGGAAGAAGTTTACAAATGTAATCTGATGCTGCCGGAAAATGATCTGGTCAAGATGACCAGCGGCAACGTCAGCGGACGGGATCCGGAAACCGGCTGGGTTGTGATCAAGCCTAGTGGATTTCCTTATGAGCAGTTATCCCCGGATAAATTCATCATCGTTGATCTGGATGGCAACATCGTTGAAGGGAATTTGACCCCCTCGATTGATACCGAGACTCACCTGGTGGTTTACCGCGCCCGGCCGGACGTGATGGGCATGGTGCATACCCACTCCCCCTTCGCTACCAGCTTTGCGGCTTTGGGTGAGCCGATCCCGCCGGTGACCAGCACCTGCGGTCTGATTGGCGGCGGTGTGCCCCTGGGCAAGTTTGAATACTTTGGCGGCGATGCCATCGGCAAGGAAATTTTGCGCGTAATTGGCGATGTGTATGCCGTTGTGATGGAGAGTCACGGCGTCTTCACTATTGGACGCAGTGCATCCCATGCCACGCGGGTTGCGGTTGAGGTGGAAGACATGGCAAAGATTGCCCATCTCGCCATTGTGCGCGGTGATCCGATCATCCTCAATGATGAGCAAATTGCCATCCTGCGCCGCGAATATGACACCAGTTACGGACAAAAGTAAACTGCCCATCAGGTTCTTGAGTTTGCGCTGTAACCGTCCCCTGAGCAGCTGTCCCCTGAGCCAAGCCGTACCCTGAGCTTGCCGAAGGGTACGGGGTCGCGGAACCACACTGGTGTGTGGCACCACCCGGCTTCGGTTTTTCCGTGCGGGTATTTTGCTGCTCTGTGCCCGCTTCGGCTTCGACAGGCTCAGGCTTTGACAGGCTCAGGCTTCGACAGGCTCAGCCTGCGCTCGCTCTGGCTGCGCCTGCTCCGGCTTCGACAAGCTCAGCCTGCGCTTCTATCCTGAGCCAAGCCGTACCCTGAGCTTGTCGAAGGGTACGGGGTCGCGGAACCACACTGGTGTGTGGCACCACCCGGCTTCGGT
>Ga0334887_1001937_pt1 | contig 24803 bp, 20 predicted proteins | sample GraSluR1_MG_10_FD_207217 | JGI IMG/M metagenome (GOLD analysis project Ga0334887, IMG submission 207217) | Sludge microbial communities from methane-producing bioreactor in Wageningen University, Netherlands - Granular Sludge_18_07-R1 | ecosystem: Engineered > Bioreactor > Anaerobic >...
ACCCCCATCCCCGGCCCTTCCCCCGCAAGCGAGGGAAGGGAGAAAGGACTGCTCTTGAAGTCCCTCCCCGCCTGCGGGGAGGGATTTAGGGTGGGGTTGCAGACCTTTTCAAACGGCCTCTTAAGTTGGTGCATGTGGACGCAGCAGAGCAGCGCCCTCTGCGCTGGGCAACGTGCCCGAATACAGACTTCCGAAGTTTGCGGAAACTTCGGAAGTCTGACCTCTACGCGTCCCTACTGCGCGACGTAACCGCCGTCTACCAGAATCGGGTTGCCGCTGATGAACGATGCGCCGTCCGAGCACAGGAAGACGACCAGCTCGGCGACTTCCTCTGGAGTGCCCAAGCGCCCGATGGGGTGAGCCATCTCAAGCTGCGCCTTGACTTCGGCGGGCAGGCCGTTGTCCACCATCGGCGTGTGGATGAAGGCCGGGCAAACCGCCGTCACGCGGATGTTCTGCTTGGCGTACTCGATGGCCGCGTTCTTGGTCAGGCCGATCACGCCGTGCTTGGCGCTGACGTAGGCGGGCGCGGTAGCGAAGCCGACATGCCCCAGGATGGAGGCCATGTTGACGATGGCCCCGCCGCCCTGCTTGAGCATTTCGGGAATCTGGTACTTCATGCCCAGGAACACGCCGGTCAGATTGACGGCGATGACCTTGTTCCAGCCCTCGATGGAGTAGTCGGCGGTCAGGTTGGCCTCGCCGCCGATACCGGCGTTGTTGCAGGCGAAGTCCAGCCGCCCGAAGGCCGCAACCGTCTCATCCACCAGCGCCTTGACCTCGGCGGCGTCGGACACGTCGCACTTGACGAAGATGGCTTCGCCACCCTGCTCCTGGATCAGGCGGACGGTTTCCTGGCCGCCGGCAACGTCCACGTCGCTGACGGCAACCTTGACGTCCTCGCGGGCAAACGCCAGCGCCGTCGCCCGGCCAATGCCGGAGCCAGCGCCAGTGACAATAGCTACCTTGCCTTGCAGACCCTGGAGGCACGCCCCATTGTTAGCCATGATGCTGCTCCTTGTCTTGTGGGGGCTTGCGCCCGGAACGCCCCCGCCGGGGCGGTTGTAGCGGCCTTCCGGCGCAGCCCTGTTCCAACGATTGATGAGATTGTACATTATTTCACAAACGATGCCAAAGGTTTCTGGAAAACCTGTATATATCTCATAATATAGCAATTAAACATCAAAATGCCGAAGGGTAGTTCCCCATCCGCCGCCACACGTCGAGCATCAACTCGTAGCGGCTGAGGCGCATCCCGGTGTAGATGCAGTTGCTCGTGGAGAAGATGTAGCCGCCGCCGGGCATCCCGTGCTCCAGCGCGTAGCGGACGGAGGCGATCACCTCGGCGTCGGTGCCCGTGTCCAGCAGCCCGCAGTTGACGTTACCGATCAGGCAGACCTGCGCCCCGCAGCGCCGCTTGACCTCGGCGATGTCCACGCCCGCCTGCGGGTCGAGCGAGTGCAGGGCGTGCGGGTTCGCCTGCAGCAGTTGATCGAGGATGGGCATGATGTTGCCGTCGGTGTGCTTGATCGTGTAGAAGCCCAGCGCGCGGTAGGCGGCGATCAGCCGGGCCAGGTAGGGGGTGACGAACTCACTGAACAGGGCCGGGCTGAGGAATGGCCCCTGGTTGAAGCAGTAGTCGGTGCACAGGGCGAAGCCATCCAGCCCGCCGTGCCGGGCCAGGCGCTCGGCTCGCTCCAGCGCCGCCGCCAGCCGCGCCTCGGCCTCGGCCTTGATCGCGGCAGAGTCTTCGTACAGGCGGCGGCAGAACTCGGCCATCTGGTGCCCGTCGGGGATGCCCAGCGTGGCGTCGCCGTGCAGCATGAGGAAGTAACGGTCGCCGCTGCGCTCGCGCACCAGGTCCATCAGGCGGCAGGTCTCGTCGAGCGTGTTGGGGTTGGGGTGCAGGAAGATGGCGCTGTGCTCGAAGCGTTCAGCGGTGGCGATGTACAGGTCGGCCATGTCCGCCCGGTGAAGCTGGCGCTCGCGCTCCTCCATTTGCAGCCATTGGTGGTAGCTGCGGTGCTCCGGGTGGACTTTGCCGAAGGCTTCCATCGTCAGGAAGAAGACCAGCTCGAAATGGGGCACGCGCCCGGTCAGCGGGCGGCGTTCGAGGGCGGCGATGAAGCGCTCCCGCGGCTGCATGGGCACCTCCGGCCCGTAGGACCGCACTGAAGGCGAGACCTGGCCGGCAGAATGCGGGCCAGTTCCTGACGATAAGGGCTCTTCCGCAGATTCCGTGATATCGGTGAAGACCTGTGCCGCTGTGCCGCTAGACTCCGGTGAACACCCTGTTGGCATCATCTGCTCGTGCTGTCACCGCCATTGGCCACCTGCAATCCGGATGGCAGGGGTGTACCCATCATCCATGCGCGTACCATCGCGGTGAACAGGTCGGGGGCTTCGACGTTCCACCCGTGACCAAGCCCAGGCGCAAGCCATCCCTGCGCGTTGGGCATGATCTTCGCGATCGCGCCAACGGCCTGCGTGATGATTTTCGATTCGCTCCCGCCCGCCGTGATCAGCGTGGGAGTGTTCACGTGGTGGAGAGGTGGCACCTGAAACTGAGCCGCCTCTTCCCAGATCCGGCGGTAGGCCTGCATTGACAGCGCTTGCAGATTTTCGACGAGGGCAGGCTGCATGTCTGGCGGGAGGCGCAGCAATCTGGCCTGCATATTCACAAACCAGCGCCTTTTCGTCAAGAAGGACATCAGCCACAGTTGCGGGCGGAGCAGTGCCCGGTTAGGCATAGGCGCGGCGGTGACTCCGCTCATGACAACCCGATCCAGCACGTCGGCATGGTGTTCCAGTAGAACCAGCGCGACATAGGCACCGAGCGAAAGCCCAACCACGTGTGCCCGTCCATTCGTAGCGCGCGCCTCGATAAGCGCCGCGATCTGATCGGCAGTGTCTGTCAACGAGACCCAGGTCTCGTGGTTGCTCTTGCCATGACCGGGCAAATCTACATTCAGGCAGTGGAAATCGGCGAGGGCGGCGATTTGCCTATCCCACATCCAGCCACCGGTGCCCACGCCGTGCAAAAAGACAATGCTTGGCGCACCCGGCGTCCCAGTCTCATGGACATAGAGTGACATGGTCATTCGCTTCCTGGGGGTCAAGCCCTGCCCAGCAGTCGCACAGACTCATTCTCCGCAAATTGCGGAAGAGCCCGCTTCGTGGATTGGCTGCGCTAACCAGCACCGCAAGAGAACACCCCGCATCCTGCGACACGGGGTCTATGCGCTCTGAATAAGGATGAGGGGGTGCGGGCTAGCCCTGGCGCACGACGTCGCTGGCCTCGTGTCCGTCTTCTTCGTTCAATTCCGTGTCTGTTCCTTCTCGCCGCGCAGGGTAAGGCCATGCAGGGGCGGGTTTCAAAGCCGCCCCTGCAAACGGTACCTCTCGCGGTCGTCGCATCGCGGCAGGTCTACCTGACGCGCGCCCCGCTAAATCAGCAGCCGCATCGGGTTTTCCAGCAGTTCCTTGAGCGCCTGCAGGAACCGCGCCGCCTCCACCCCGTCGCTGACGCGGTGATCCACGCTGATCGTGACCTTCATGCGCGTCCCGACGCCGAGCGTGCCGTCTTCGAGCACGACAGGCACTTTCTTGGCCGAGCCAATGGCCAGGATAGCCGCTTCGGGCGGGTTGATGATGGCGCTGAAGTGATCCACATCGAACAGGCCGAGGTTACTCACACTGAAGGTGCTGCCCTCGATCTCGTGCGGCTTGACCTTGCCCTCACGGGCGCGGGTGATCATGTCGCGGTGATTGTAGGCCATCGTGCCCAGCGATACCTTGTCCGCGTCGTAGGAGGTGACGTTGACCAGCCCGCCGTCGAGCGCCACCGCGATCCCGATGTTGATCCGCGTGTGGCGCACCAGCTTGTCGCCGTAGTAGTGCGAGTTGAGGTTGGGGAAGCGGCGCAGCGCCAGAGCCGCTGCCTTGACGATCATATCGTTGACCGTGATCCTGCCCGCCTCATCTTCGATGCTGGCGTTGAGTTGCTGGCGCAGCGCCAGGGCCGCCGCCATGTCAATCTCGCTGGTGACGTAGAAGTGCGGCACGAACTGCTTGCTCTCGACCAATCGCTGGCCGATGCGCGCCCGGATGCGGCTGAGCGGGATGATCTCCACGTCCGGCCCGCTGGGAATCTCGGTGAAGGTGGGCATAGTCGGGCGCGGCGCTTCGAGCGGGATGGGCGGGGTCGCCGGGACCGCGGGAGCCGGCTTCGGCGGGGCAGGGGCCGCTGGCGCTTTCGCGGCCACGAAGCTCTCGATGTCCTTTTTGGTGATGCGCCCGCCGGGGCCGGTACCCTTCACACGGCGCACGTCAATGCCCCGCTCGTCGGCCAGGCGGCGGGCGATGGGGCTGATCTTGAGGAAGCCATCGTCGCCCGCTTCAGCGGCTTCGGCGACCCGCTGCGGCTCAGCGGGGACGGCTTCCTCAGCGGGTTCGGCGGCGGCAGGCGCTGCTTTGGCGGGAGCGGCACCCTCCGGCGGGGCCTCCCCCTCCGCGCCGACATAGCCGATGGGCGCGCCCACGGCGACCACATCGCCCGGCTCGGCCAGCAGTTGCAGCACGGTGCCCTCGACCGTCGTCTCGATCTCGATGGTCGCCTTGTCCGTTTCGATCTCGGCGATCACGTCGCCCTTTTTGATCGCCTGGCCGATCTGCACCGTCCAGTTGACGAGCGTGCCCTCGGCCATGTCGAAGCCGAGCTTGGGCATGATGATGGGTTCGGCCATCAGATCACCTCCTTGACCGCCCGGATGATCTTCTCCGGGCTGGGCAGCGCCATTTGCTCGATCTCGCGCGAGTACGGCAGCGGGATGTCCATCGCCGCCACGCGCTTGACCGGCGCATCCATCCAGTCGAAGCACACGTCGTGAATCTGCGCGGCGACCTCGGCCCCCACGTTGAACAGGGGCAAGCTTTCCTCGACGACCACGCAGCGGTTGGTCTTTTTGAAGCTCTCGAAGACCGGCTCCAGGTCGAGCGGGCGCAGCCAGCGCAGGTCAATGATCTCCGCCTCGATGCCCTCTTTGGCCAGTTCTTCGGCAGCGACCAGCGAGTGCTCCAGCCCCTTCTGGTAGGTGACGATGGTCACGTCGGAGCCTTTGCGTTTGATGTCGCTCTTGCCGATGGGCAGCAGGAAGTCAGGGTCGTCGGGGACGGGGCTGCGCCGCTGGAGCATGGTGCTGTGCTCGACGAAGAGCACCGGGTTGTCGTCGCGGATGGACGCTTTGAGCATCCCCTTGGCGTCGTAGGCGGTGCCGGGCACGGCCACGTACAGGCCGGGGAAGTGAGCGAAGATCACTTCCGGGGCGTGGGAATGCGTCGCGCCAAGCTGCTTACCGCCGCCGGTTGTGGTGCGGATGACCAGCGGGACGGTGAACTGCCCGTTGAACATGTAATGGACTTTGGCCGCGTGGTTGATGATGGCATCCAGGGCCAGGAAGGCGAAGTTGATCGTCATGATCTCGGCGACGGGGCGCAGGCCGGCCATCGCCGCCCCGACCGCCGCGCCAGCGATGACCATCTCGGAGATCGGTGTGTCGCGCACGCGCTTGGCACCGAACTCGTCGAGGAAGCCGCGCGTCACGGCGTAGGTGCCACCCCACACGCCGACTTCTTCGCCCATGATGAACACGCGCTCGTCGCGCTGCATCTCTTCGCGCAGGGCGCTGCTCAGCGCCTCGCGGTAGGTAATTGGTCTATCGGCCATGGCCCCCTCTAGTCAACGTACACGTGGCTGATCAGGTCTTCGTAGGTCGGGGCGTCGCTGTTCTTGGCGAACTCAACAGCGTCGTCAATGGCTTGCAGCGCCTCGGCGTCGAGCTTGTCGAGCGCCTTCTCCACGCCCTTGTAGGTCTCGGTCAGGTAGCTGCGGAAGCGGGTGATCGGACCGGTTTCGACGAACGACTCGACCTCTTCTTTGGTGCGGTAACGCTGCGGGTCGCCCATGCTGTGCCCTTCCAGGCGATAGGTGAGCGATTCGACGAGGATGGGGCCGTGCTTGCGGGCGTGCTCGGCGGCCTCGCTGATCGCCTCGTAGACGGCCAGCACGTCCATGCCGTCCACGCGCGGCCCCATCTTCATGCCGCTGCCGTCCTCGCTGCTATAGGCCAGGGCGCGGCGAACCAGTTCCTTCGCGCCGCTGGCGCGCTCGACGGCGGTGCCCATGCCGTACTGGTTGTTCTCGATCAGCCAGACGACGGGCAGGTTCCACACGGCGCTGAGGTTGAGCGCCTCGTGGAAGTAGCCGATGTTGGTCGCGCCGTCACCCATCAGGGCCAGCACAACGCTGTCCTCTTCCATGTAGCGAATCTTGAGGGCGATGCCCGTCGCCAGGGGCAGGTGCCCGCCGACGATGCCGTAGCCACCCCACATGTGCAGTTCGCGGTCAGCCAGGTGCATCGAGCCGCCCTTGCCGCCGCTGACGCCCGTGCGCTTGCCGAGCATTTCGGCCATCGCCCGCTTGGGGTCAATACCGCGCGCCAGGGCGATGCCGTGATCGCGGTAGGCGGTGATCACGTGATCGTTCGGCCCCAGTGCGGCTACTGCGCCGACGCCCGTCGCCTCCTGCCCGATGTACAGGTGCAGGAAGCCGCCGATCAGCCCCTGCTGGTACAACTCGGCACAGCGCTCTTCAAAGCGACGAATGAGCACCATCTGCCGGTACCAGTCAAGCAGCGTTTCCTTGTTCGGTTTGGGCATGGTCAGAGTCCCCCAGCCAGCGTGAAAACGGGCGTTCAGGGTAACGCCCATGATGGAGTGAATGAAATTGCACTGTGGCGATAGGGAAATTGTACAAGATCGCACGACCGCTTGGCAAACAGGGCCGGGCGGCGGACGCGAAGGGGCAGCGCGCCGCAACTGAAATCTGGCGCTTCTGACAGAGACGAGATAATGTTATAATAAATTCAACCCGATTCAGAAGAATAGAGTGAGTAGGGAGAATAAGCCATGAGGAAGAAAGCATTCGCGTTGATCGGGGTTATCGTCATGTTGCTGGCGGCAGTCGTGCCGGCGCTGGCGATTACCAATGGCCAGCCCGACGGGAGCAATCACCCGTACGTGGGGCTGTTAGTATTCGACGACGCTCCTGGACATCCCGCCTGGCGCTGTAGCGGGTCGCTGCTCTCGCCAACGCTCGTGCTGACTGCGGGGCACTGCACCGATGGAGCTGTGGCGGCCCGCGTCTGGTTTGCCGAGGACGTCACGTATGATGCGGTGCCCTTCCCTCTGTATCCTTATGGTGGGCCTGGGTCCGGCGCGATTGAGGGCACGCCGTACACCTATCCCGACTTCTGCATTGGCTGTGGTCAGGGCCTCCCCGGCTTTGCCACTGGCGATGTGGGTGTTGTTGTCCTGAGCGAGCCGGCTCCTGTGGGAGCGTTCGCCAGCTTAGCCACCGCTGGTTTGGTTGACACCCTCAGGAACAAGACCGCCGTGGACCTGGTCGGCTATGGCGTGCAAGTTCAGCAACGAGGTGTGCCGCCGCATCAGTGGACTGGCCTGAGGCTGCGCCTCTACGCACCGAGCGAGCTGGTGTCGGGCAAGTTCGTGCACAGCGATATGTTCATGCGCATCGCCCTGAACAAGGGCGGCGGGTCGGGCGGCACTTGCTTTGGCGATTCGGGTGGGCCGATTCTCCTGGCGGGCAGCAACACGGTGCTGGCAGTCAACTCCTACGTCACCAACTACAACTGCGCCGGCGTGGGCTACTCCAACCGAGTTGACAGACCGGACATTCTGGCCTGGATCAACGGGCCGCACCCCTAGCTAACGGCCCATCCCATCTCAAAACAGCAGCGGGCCGCTCACGGGGAGCGGCCCGCGCGCCTGGGGCAGCATGATGCAGGGGCTACTTAGTGCGCTGGCGAATGTCGGGTCCGCGAAACGGCAAGCCAAGTAGCGGTGCCAAAACGCAGAAGTCGAAGGCGCCCGCCGCCAGCGGCACCAGCCCGATGATGGCCACGACGATCCCGATGGTGCCCTCAATGACGAACAGGCCGATCAGGATCAACACGATCCCCGCGACGATGCGCAGCAAGCGCCCCGCCGAGCTTGCCATGAAGTCCACAAGTGCCATGTCCGGTGCTCCTTTTGCAGTCCGCTAGACTTACACCGATCAGATATGCCGGGTTGGAGAGCTTTGGATCTCTCCAGCACCACAAGAAGAAACACCGTCGCGCGCCTGACGCTACGCGGCTCGCTCAGCGCAGCGCCCGCTCGTACCAGCGGTAGTGCTTGTAGTCGTCGCCGCCATAGGCGCGCACGATGCGGTTCATGGCCTCGTTCGTCTCCAGCACCCAGCCGGCGTCGGCGTAGTGCCAGCCTGTCTCGGCGCTGATCGTCGCCGCCTGCTCGAACAGGTGGGCGAACATGGCCGCCTCCACGCCGATGCCGCGAAAGCCCTCGCGCACGCCCATCAGGGCGATGCGGATGCGCGAGACCTTCGAGCGCACCTTCCAATGCCAGAAGACCTGAGCGAGCGCCATCGGCGCGGGCTTGCCGGGGCGCGGGTAGGCCGCGCGCAGCGGCTGGTTGAGGTCGGGAAAGGCCAGCAGAAAGGCCGCCGGCTCGCCGTGCACGGCGGCGAAGAAGGCCAGGCGCGGCTCCAGGTACTGCCCCAGGTCTTTGATCAGTGCGTCCAGTTCTGCGTCGGAGAGCGGAACGAAGCCCCAGTTGTCGTCCCACGCTTGGTTGTAGATGTCCTTGAACAGCGCCAGGTCGCGCTTCATGTGGCGCGCGTCGAGCGTGCGCACGGTGATGCCGCGCCGCTCGTTGTTCTTGCGCGTGACGCGCAGCGTCTGCGCCAGCTTGGGCGAGGCCGTCCAGTTCTTCAGGGTGATGTGGAAGCTGTAGGTGTCCATCACCTTGACGAAGCCGGGCGTATTCTCGATCAGACGCTGGACGTAGGGGTAGTTGTAGGGCATGAGGATCACTGGCGGGTCGTCGAAGCCCTTGATCAGCAGCCCGCACTCGTCGTTGGTGGAAAAGCTGGCCGGGCCGCGCAGGGCGTCGTAGCCGCGCGCCGCCACATACTCCGCCGCTGTCTCCAGCAGGGCGGAGGCTGCCTCCTGATCGTCGCGCACCTCGAAACAGCCGAAGAAGCCGATGTGCTCGTGCTGGAACTCGTTGTGGCGGTGATTGACGATCGCCGCAACGGTGCCCACCGGCTCGTCGCCGCGCCAGGCGATGAAATAGTCGCCTTCCATGTGCTGCCAGGACGGGTTCTTGCGCCGGTCGAGCTTGTGGCGCTGCATCCCCACCAGCGGCGGCACCCAGTGCGGGTCGCCCCGGTAGAGTGCCCAGGGGTAGCGCAGAAATGTCTCCAGATCGGCTCTGCTCTCGACTTTGCGCACAATCACCGGCGCAGGCATGGCGTAACTCCTCAAAGACAGTGGTCAGTGGTCAGTTGTCAGCAGGAACAGTTTGAAAAAGCGGACGTATGCAGTGAACTGCACACAGGTCAACAGCATCAGTCCCTGCATCTCCAACTTTACCCAGGCATTGAGTGATCTGTCGAAAGGAATTGGCACTTAACCACTGATCCGTGACAGTGGCAACGAGTGTACTATGAGGGCGACGCACCGGCTGCCTGCAAAACCTGTCTGGTAGAGGCGCTGCTCTGCTGCGCCCTGGTTAGCCTCACCCCCAGCCTCGCTGTGCTCGGCTTGCCCCCTCTCACGTCGTGCAGAGGGGGCAGTGAGGCGCGTCAGCGCCGAGCGGGGGGTGAGGCTGAGGCGCGCGACCATACTGCCTGACAGGTCTTGCGCGCACCCTGATAAGCAGCGCCCTGGCACCCCCACCCGCCGTGCGGTATAACCATCCCACTGCCTACTGGCCGCGAGGAGGCCCCCTATGTCCCGCCGGATTTGGCTGCTCGCCATCGTCCTGCTCGTCCTGATTCCCGGCATCGTCCAGGCCAGAGAGGGGCCGCTCGCCGGTTCCGCTGGCATCGGCGACCCGACCTTTCCCACGCTGGGCAACGGCGGTTACGACGCCCAGCACTACGCCATCGAACTGACCGCCGATCTCGCTGCCAACACCATTGACGCGACGACGACGATCACCGCCCTAGCCACGCAAGAATTGAGCGCTTTCAATCTGGACTTCGCCGGGCCAGCCGTGCTCAGCGTGGAGGTCAACGGGGTACCCGCGGCGTGGGACCGGCACGAGTGCGAGTTGATCGTCGCGCCGCCCGCGCCGCTGCCCGATGGTGAGCCGTTCACTGTATCGGTGCGCTACGCGGGCCGCCCCAGCACCATGTCCGGGGCGAGCATCCCCATGCTGGTCGGCTGGACGCGCTTCGGGGATGGCGTGTTCGTCGCCAGCGAACCGTATGGGGCGATGGGCTGGTATCCGGTCAACGATCACCCGCTGGACAAGGCGACCTACGAGTTGCGCGTTACCGTGCCTGCGCCCTATGTGGTGGCGGCCAACGGCACGCTGCACGAGACGATCCTCAGCACGGACGGCGAGGCGATCACCTATGTGTGGGCCTCGCGCGACCCCATCGCCAGCTACCTGGTGACGGTCAACATTGACCAGTTCGCCGTGATGCACGAGACCGGGCCGGATGGCCTGCCGCTGCGCACGTATTACCCGCCCGATCACGCCGACGCTGTGGCCGCCGAGTTCGCGCGCACCGCCGACATGATCGCCTTCTTCAGCGAGGCATTCGGTCCCTACCCGTTCGAGGCGTATGGCGCGGTGGTCATTGACGCGGCGCTGCCCTTCGCCCTGGAGACGCAGACGATCTCGCTCTTCGGGCGCAACTGGATCACGGGCACGGGCGCGGCTGAGGAGGCGGTGGCCCACGAGCTGGCCCACCAGTGGTTCGGCAACAGCGTCAGCCTGGCCCGCTGGGGTGACATCTGGCTCAACGAGGGCTTCGCCACCTATGCCTCGTGGCTATGGTTCGAGCACGACCGGGGGCCGGACGCGCTGGATCAGATCGTCCGCCGCACCTACGCGCAGATCGCCGAGGATCAGGCGGGGTTCTCGCCCCGGCTGACCAGGGCGCAGTTTGTCCGGCTGCTGGAGGACTGGCTGCCCGCCGCTTCGACCGTCAGCGCCCAGACCGCCACAGAAGTCCTCCGTCTGCTGCTGAGAGGGCCGTCGAGCACGGACGAGGTTGAGCAGGCGCTCGCCGCCCTGCCCGCCGGGGGGCTGAGCGGCGCGGAACTGATCGCCCTGCTCGGCACGCTGCCAGTCAGCGACGTGCCCTTGAGCAGCGCCGACCTGCAGACGCTGCTGGACCTGCTGGGGCTGGAGGCGGGGGGCACGAGCGGCCCCACCCTGCCCCTGAGCAGCTACCTCCCGCCGGGCAATCCGCCCCCGGATGCGCTGTTCAACCGGGGTGTCTACCTGCGCGGCGCGCTGACGTTGCACGCGCTGCGCCTGCGCGCCGGTGACGAGGCGTTCTTCGCCATCCTGCGCACCTACTACGCGCGTTACCAGCACGGCAACGCGACGACGGCGGACTTTATCGCGGTGGCCGAGGAGATCGCCGGGGAGCCGTTGGGCGACCTGTTCGACGCCTGGCTGTACGCTCCCGCGCTGCCGGACTTGGCGGAGATGGGCCTCAGCGCCGCGCAGTAGATGAGGGTTCTGGCACAGATGCGTAGGGGAGGGTTTCCAAACCCTCCCCACGTTGTTGATCGCCCGGTTGTTTGCGCCCTGACGGGGTGCGCTCACGGCATGTGCAGGACGGGGGCGATGCGCTCGATGGCCCAGTCAATGTCAGCGCGGGTGATGACCAGCGGCGGCGCGAAGCGGATGATGTGGCGGTGCGTCTCTTTGGCCAGGATGCCGCGCTCCTGCAGCGCCTCGCAAAAGCGCCGCGCGCCGCCCGCTTCCGGCTTTAGCTCCACGCCGATCAGCAGCCCCCTGCCGCGCACTTCCTGGACGTGCGGGCTGTTGATCTCGGCCAGCCGCTCCTGGAAGTACTCGCCCATCACGGCGGCGTTCTCGATCATGCGCTCCTCGACGAGTACCTGCAGCGCCGCCCGCCCGACCGCCGCCGCCAGCGGATTGCCGCCGAACGTGCTGCCGTGGTCGCCGGGGCGGAAGACGCCCAGCACCTCGCGGTTGGACAGCGCCGCCGAGACCGGGTAGAAGCCGCCCGACAGCGCCTTGCCGATGGTCATCACGTCCGGGCGCACGCCTTCATGATCGCAGGCGAACAGCTTGCCCGTGCGACCCAGCCCGGTCTGAATCTCGTCGGCGATCAGCAGGACGTTGTGGCGCGTGCAGATGTCGCGCACGCGGCGCAGGTAGCCGTCCGGCGGGACGACAACGCCGCCCTCGCCCTGGATCGGCTCGACGATGAAAGCGACCGTGTGGGGCGTGATCGCCGCTTCCAGCGCGTCCGCGTCGCCGAAGGGCACCAGCTTGAAGCCGGGTGTGTAGGGGCCGAAGCCGTCGCGGTATTGCGGCTCGGATGAGAAGCTGATCACGGTGATCGTCCGCCCGGCGAAGTTGCCGGCGCAGGCGATGATCTCCGCCTGGCCGTCGGGCACGCCCTTGACTTCGTAGCCCCATTTGCGGGCGGCCTTCAGCGCGGTCTCGACGGCCTCAGCGCCGGTGTTCATCGGCAGGGCCATCTCGTAGCCGGTCAGCTCGCACAGCTCCTGGTAGAACAGACCAAGCTGATCGTTGCGGAAGGCACGGCTGGTCAGCGGCAGGCGCGCGGCCTGCTCGACCAGCGCCTGGCGGATGCGCGGGTGGCTGTGCCCCTGGTTGACGGCGCTGTAGGCGCTCAGGCAGTCCAGGTAGCGGTTGCCCTCCACGTCCCACACCCACACGCCTTCACCCCGGCTCAACACCACGTCGAGCGGGTGGTAGTTGCGCGCGCCGTAGCGATCTTCCAAAGCGATAAGCTCTTCAGAGGACAAATTGACTAAGGTTTCCATAGTTAGCAGAACCTCGGAGGCGTAGCTGCTCATTTGCAGAATCGGGAACAGCCAGTACCGATACTCCCATTGTAACAGCACTGGCAGACCATTGGCAGTCCAAATAAGACCACCAATGGACTCTGGGCGGTCAGCGACGAGCGCGTTTTCTCCTGGATGGCCCGGCACGGCTCCGCGAGAGGGCGTAGGGGCGTATGGCAATACGCCCCTACGGGCCTCACCCCCTAAATCCCCCTCTCCAGCCGAGCTAGAGAGGGGGACTTTGACCGCCTGAGGGGACGTTTTCCCCCTCCCTGGCTTGGCCGGGGAGGGGGCCAGGGGGAGGGGCATATCACGCTCAGTATGCTTCTAAGAGCGGAAACACGCTGTCACTCGCTTGCCGGATTGCCTTCGCTGCCGTCGAACGGCTCTGGCGCGTCCAGCCCGAAGTCGCGCGGCGAGACACGCCGTGAGAACTCGTAGTATACGCGGTAGGGGCCGAAGTCGCGCGTGCGGTAGCTCACGCCCGCCGCGCCAAGCCCGGCGGCGATGCGCGCGTCCAGCGCCGGGAAGTTCTGCGTGATCCACACAACGCGCGCGGCGGCCTCGACCTGGGCGCGGTACGGCGGGTAGCGATCGGTGACGGGGCGGTAACCCTGCGCGTCGTAGGGCAGCGCCGTGTCGAGGATCAGCGCCTCGCCGGAGCGGAAGATGAGCCGGAACGATGTCCAGTACGCCGCGTAGCCGTGCGTGGTGCCCTCGGCGGCCAGGAAGTCGAGCAGCGGCTCGTCGTAGCGCGCCGGGACGCGCAGCGCCTCGACAAGCTGCGGCGTCAGGCCCGTCTCCGTCTGCGCGGCGCGGATGACGGCGCTCGCCTGGGCCGCCAGCAGCGCCGCCAATGCGCCCGCTGCCAGCAAGCGCCTGGCCCGCCGCAGCCGCTCAAAGCCCAGCGCTACGCCAATCGCCGCCGGAATCCACAGCGGCAGCAGGTAGCGGCCCGTCGCGTCGGAGAACGGCGAGAGCAGGAACACAGCGGCGAAGACGCCGAACACCATCCACACCCAGCGCCGCGCAGGGTCGTAAGCCCCCCATCCTCGGCCCTTCCCTCGCGAGGGGGGAAGGGAGACAGACGCGCGCTCTAGGCCCCTCCCTCCTTGTGAGGGAGGGGGTTGGGGTGGGGGAAAAGAGGTTCTCAAGGGGGCTGTGAGCGTGGGAGGGCCAGCCTTCCGCCGCAGCCGGGCCAGGCCCCCCGCCAGCGAGTCCGTCACCAGGGCCGCATAGACCAGCGCCGCCACGAGCGCGCCCGCCCCCACCGCGAGACCGGCTTCCCACGGCAGGCGCAGCCCGTAGAGCGCGGGCAGCCCCAGGCCGATCAGCGCGACCGACGCTTCCCCGCGCGACACCGGATCGGCATTGGGCGCGTGGCCGAAGCCGCCGAGCAGGAAGTCCAGCGAGGCCCAGTCGTGGCCCAGGTTGTACAACCACCAGGGGGCGCTGCCAAGCAGGAAGGTGGCAGCGCACAGGGCGTAGCCGCGCCAGGGCCGGCGGGGCAACGTGCGCAGTCCCACCAGCCCGGCGACGGCGATGGAGACGATGATCGCTGCGTTGACCCACCAGCCGATCCCCGCCGCCAGGCCCAGCGCCGTCCAACGCCAGGGCGCGTCGCGCCCCTCTACGGCGATCTGCCAGCTCCCCAGCAGGACGAGGCCCCCCAGCAGAATCAGCTCGTTGTAGCCGCCGAGCGTGGCCGTGCCGTACAGCGCGCCCAGCGGCGTGGGGATCGCCAGCAGCAGCAGCGCCATCAGCGCGACGCGCCGGCTGCCCGTCACCGCTTGCGCCAGCGCGTGCGCGGCGAGCAGCGCCAGCAGAGATAGCACAAGCTGCACGGCGCGCATCGTCGTTACCGATTCCCCGCCGACGGCGAATCCCCCCGCGACCAGCAGCGCGTCCAGGCTGCCCATGTAGGGCTGCCCGTAGTAGAAAGTCGGGATCGGCTGACCCTGGGTGATGTGCCGCGCCATCAGGCCGACCACCGCCTCGTCGGAGTCGAAGGAGACGCGCTCCCCGGCGATCAACCAGACGCGCAGCAGCGCAGCGACCAGCAGGATCGCCAGGAACACGAGCGCAGGAGTATGGCGGTTGGATAGACGCATGGGCGCATCACGCGGGCGACGATAAGAATCCCGTAAAATCTACAACGGAATGGCCCATCGCGCATCTGAAATATGGTAGGCTATGGACGAGAGTCATCTCCAGGCGTGCGCCGCGCGCCTGATCACCGGGTCACCGAGCGAGGAATCTATGAGCAACAACAGCTTGAGCTTCACCCTGAACACCAGCACCCGCAGCGAGCAAGAGGCCGCCCCGTCCGGCGACGTGCAGCACGAGCGGGTGATCATCATCGGCTCTGGCCCCGCCGGGCTGACCGCTGCCCTTTACACGGCGCGAGCCAACCTTCGCCCGCTGGTCATCGCCGGGCACGAGTTGGGCGGGCAGGTCTCGCTGACCTACGAGATCGAGAACTACCCCGGCTTCCCGCAGGCATTGACCGGGCAAGAACTCGTCGAACAGATGAAGGCGCAGGCCGAACGCTTCGGGGCGCGCATCAAGCTGTACAGCGCGGTGACCGAAGTAGACTTCAGCGGCGGCTCACCCTTCCGCCTGAAGACCGACGATGGCGACGAGTACCTGGCCGACGCGGTGATCGTCACCGTGGGCGCGACGGCGCGCCGCCTCAACGTGCCGGGCGAGAAGGAGTTTACCGGGCGCGGCGTGAGCTACTGCGCCACCTGCGACGGCTTCTTCTTCCGCGACCAGCACGTGGTCGTGGTCGGCGGCGGCGATTCGGCCCTCGAAGAGGCGCTGTTCCTGACCAAGTTCGCCAGGCGGGTGGACATCATCCACCGCCGCGACCAACTGCGCGCCGGTGCCACGCTGCAAAAGCGCGCCCAGACCAACGAGAAGATTCACTTCATCTGGGACACGGTGGTGGAGGAGATTCTCGGCGAGGACAAGGTGCGGGCGGTGCGCCTGCGCAACGTCAGGACGGGCGAGGTGCGCGAGTACCCGACCGACGGCGTGTTCATCTTCATCGGCCACGACCCCAACAGCGATCTGTTCAAGGGGCAGCTTGAGCGTGACGAGTTCGGCTATGTGATCACCGACCGGCTGATGCGCACCAATATCGAGGGCGTCTTCGCCGCCGGAGAGGTGCAGGATCGCTTCTACCGCCAGGTGGCCACGTCAGTTGGGCAGGGCACGGCGGCGGCCATGTCCGCCGAGCGTTGGCTGGCCGAGCACGAAGAGTAGCGCGCGCCGGGCGTGTGACCAGGAGGCCATGCTCTCCGCCAGGGGAGCATGGCTTTTCTGATCGTTTGAGGGTATCTTCGGACTCTGGACGTTCCCACAGCGAGGTGTCTTGCCCATGTCCCCTGCCCCCTGGCGACCCGGCCCCCTGATCTACGAGATCAACACCTGGCCCTGGCTGCACGCGCTGAGCGTTGCCCGCCAGGAACCGGTCACGCTGGGCACCGTGCCCGACGAGACGCTCGACGCGCTCGCCGCCTGGGGCTTCGACGCGGTGTGGCTGATGGGTGTCTGGGAGCGCAGCCCCCTGGGTCGCCAGGTGGCGCGGGAGCATCCCGATCTACAGGAGGGCTACCGCCGCGCCCTGCCTGACTTCACGGCGGAGGATGTCATTGGCTCGCCCTACGCGGTGCGCCGTTACTCTGTTGACCCGGCGCTGGGCGGGCCGGGGGAACTGGCCGCCCTGCGAGCGCGGTTGGCCGCGCGCGGGCTGAAGCTGCTCCTCGACTACGTGCCCAATCACGTCGCCCGCGATCATGAATGGCTGCAGGCAGCGCCGGAATGCATCGTCCAGGGGTCGCCCGATGACCTGGAGCTACAGCCCGGCTACTTCTTCAGCGGGCCGGGCGGGCGTGTCTTCGCGCATGGCCGCGATCCCCACTTCCCCGCCTGGACGGACACCGCGCAGATCAACGCCTTCAGCCCCGCCGCGCGCAACCGCGCCGCCACGACCCTGTTGGAAATCGCCGGGCAGTGCGATGGGCTGCGCTGCGACATGGCCATGCTGGTCACCAACCGTGTCTTCGGGCAGACATGGGGCGAGTGCGCCGGCTCCGTCCCAGAGGCTGAGTTCTGGGAGGTGGTCATCCCTGTCGTCAAGGGGCAGAACCCCGATTTTCTGTTCCTGGCCGAGGTCTACTGGGACCTGGAATGGGAATTGCTGGCCCAGGGGTTCGACTACGCCTACGACAAGCGCCTGTACGACCGGCTGGTTGAGGGGTCGGCGCGGACGGTCGGCGAGCACCTGCGCGCTGACCTGGCCTACCAACGGCATATGGTGCGCTTCATTGAGAATCACGACGAGCGTCGCGCGGCTGAGGCGCTGGGGCCGGGCCGCGACCGGGCCGCCGCTGTGCTGGTGGCAACGCTGCCCGGCGCGACGCTGCTGCACGAGGGCCAGCTTGCCGGGCACCGCGTCAAGTTACCGGTGCAGCTTGGCCGCCGCCCCGCCGAGCCGGACGACACCGCGACGCTCGCCTTCTATGGGGCGCTGCTCGCCGAAGCGTGGCAGCCTGTCTACCACGAAGGTGTGTGGCGGCTGCGCGAGGCCATGCCCGCCTGGGACCTCAACGCCACGCACCGCAGCCTGATCGCCTTCACCTGGCAGGCGAACGAAGAGCGGCGGCTGGTCGTGGTCAATTTCTCGGCGGCATCCGCGCAGGGGCGGGTGCGCCTGCCGGATTTCGGGCTGGAAGGCCGGACGTGGACGCTGCACGACGCGCTGGACGGAGCCGACTACCAGCGGGGCGGCGATGAGATGGTCTACGACGGCCTGTACGTGGACTTGCGGCCCTGGGGGGCGCATGTGTTGCGTTTCGTGCGTCCGCAGCCGGCCTGAGAGGCCATTTGAGAACTCGTGTACTTGCCTTTGCCCCCCATTCCCGGCCTTTCCCCCACGAGGGGGGAAGGGAGAAAAGCGCGCCCGCTAAACCCCTCCCTCCTTGTGGGGGAGGGGCTTGGGGTGGGGGGATACAACTTCTCAAATGATCTCTGAAGTATCCTGCACGGTGCTGATTGCCGCCTGTGCCTGTTCAAAGGAACTCGCCCTATGACGAATTTGCCAACCACAAAAAGCGCTCGCCCGCCTCTGATTGCGGCAGCGCAGGCTGTCTGCGGCAGGTTCAGCCTGCGCGAAGACTTCTCGGCGGGGTCAGTGGGCGCGGCGATCTTAACGGCGGGAGGAAATATCTACACCGGCATCTGCATTGACCTGGCCTGCGGGCTGGGCTTCTGCGCCGAGGTCGCCGCTATTGCCGAAATGCTCAAGGCCAGGGAAACGCACATCCTGGCCGTAGTGGCCGTGTCTGCCGACGGTGAGCTGTTGGCCCCGTGTGGACGCTGCCGCGAGATGATCGCGCAGCTTGACCCGCGTAACCTGGATTGCCTGGTCATCTTGGCAGACGACCGCGAAGTCCCACTGCGCGCACTCCTGCCGGAGCACTGGCTGGCGGAAAGCCAGGCTGAGCAGCCTGAGAACAGGGTGGGTCAGTTCCTGGACGAATTCGCGCAGTGGGCTGCCGCGCAGCCTGACATTCAAGCGGTGGCGCTGGTTGGCTCGCATGCCCGCAACGCTGCTACCGATGCCTCGGACATTGACCTGGTGGTGATCGCCCGGCAGCCTGAGTGGTATCTACACGACACAGCCTGGATACATCGCTTTGGGCCGCTGCAGCGCCAGCAGGTCGAGCATTACGGCCAACTCATTTCCCTGCGCGTCTGGTACGGCGACGGGCGCGAGGTCGAGTACGGCTTCACCGATGAGCGGTGGGCGGCTTTGCCGTTGGACGCCGGGACTCGCCAGGTGATTGCAGGGGGATTGCGCGTGCTCTTCGAGCGCGAGCCGCTGTTGAGTGCGCTCAAGGGCATGCCGTAGGCGCACATGGCGCGGTGACAAGGTCTATGCGCTCAGCAGGTGGAGCCGACGGGCTGTACGTGGACCTGCGGCCCTGGGACGCACATCTCCAGATTCCCCGCTCGGCCTGGTTCAGGAGATTGAGCGATGACTACCGAGGTCAAGCCGCTGGCAGAGATCAACCGGCAGGCAATCAGGCTGCTTTACCGGGAGTTGGGCGTCGTCAATGCGGTTCGCTTCCTCAAGCAGTTTACAGCGGGCTTCGGCGACTACACCCAGGAGCGAGATCTGCTCTTCGGCCAGAAGACGCTGGAAGAGATCGTGGGCGAAATCGAAAGCCAGCGCCCACGAGACACATGAGTAGGCGTCAGAACGCCCTGACGGGACTCTGATCCCATCACCGGGCGAAGATGTGGCGGTCGTCCGCGCTTTCGATAGTGTACTGCTGCGCCGCGAGCCAGCTCCGCAGCGCCTCTGCTCGCCGGTGATGCTCCACTACCAGGCGGGGGCGGCAATGCTGCACCAGGGCGCTGCCCCCTTCGAGTGCGTCCAATTCATAGCCCTCGATGTCAAGGATCAGAATGTCCGGGCAGGTGCCCGTCTCGCGCCAGTAATCGTCGAGCGTCGTCGCCTGCACTTCCAGGCACCGCGCCTCGCCGCCCGCCGCCAGGTGATGCTTGCCGTCCGATGACCCTTCGGCCATGCGCACCGGGCCGGCCTGGCGCGCAACACACTGCGAAACCAGCGTGATCAGGGCGCTCAGGCGGGGGTTCGCGGCTACGTTGCGCCGCAAGCAGGCGGCGTTCTCCGGCCAGCCCTCGAAGGCCACGACCTGCCCCCGCCCCTTCAGAAGGTGGGCGACGTACAGGGCATGAATGCCCACATGCGCCCCCACATCCCAGACGACCATGCCCGGCCTGACGTTGCGCCGCAGCCAGCGCGTGACCGCCGGCTCGTAGGCCCGGTAGAAGACGTTCCGGCGACCCATCATGGGGGCGGCCAGCTCAAACGCCAGGCCGCGGTAGGGGCCGAACCAGACGCGGCGCGTCGTCCCTTCGCGCAGCCAGGGATTGACCGCGAGCGCATGGAATGGTTTTCGTGCCCATGCCTTGAGATGCTTTCCAATCATCTCTCCCAGCTTTCTGATCGGCGCTCTCAGCCTTCGAGTTATTTCGCTCCCACTCCCCCCTAGCGCACGACGATGGTGTTTATGCGCCCGCCGTCGGATTCCCCGAACTGCACAGAGGCCCCCCTCTCTGAGGACTCTATGACTCCGGCAGCAATCCCTGTCCCGCCAGGTAGGTCGCGATCAGATCGGCGGCCAGGGCGTGCCCGGCAGCGTTGAAGTGGTGGTCTTGCGCATAGTACAACGCCTGGCTTTGCGCGGCGGCCTGGAAGCCTGGCAGCAGATCAAGATACGCCGTTCCTTCCGGCACCGCCTCGGCCAACGCACGGTTCGGCGCGTCGCGCTCCAGAACCTCCGCCGACTGCGCGACCTGTGCCCACAGCCGATCTTCGCTCTGGAAGTGCTCCGGCAGGCAGACCACAACCAGCCGCGCCCCGGCGCGCGTTGTGGCAGCGTGCATCCGCTCCAGCAGGAGGCCGGTCACCTGCCAGGCCCGCTCCTCGCGCGGGAGCAGGTGAGCGCGGTAGATCGGCAGGACTTTGCCCCAGCCAGTATCAATCAAGGTTTCGTCGGTAGCCTGTCCCAGGTGAAGGCTCAGCCCTAGGGCAAAGCGGTAGATGTACGAGAGATCGTAAAGAACGCCGCGCACGTGCTCGACAGGCGAGACAGTAGCGGGCCGTGCGATGAGTTGGTTGCCGGCCAGTTCAAACAGGCCGTTTTCGATATTGTCGGTGACATCATTGGGGTAGAAAGCGTAAATCACCAGGTCTGGCTGGTAGCGGAGGCCCTCGCCCTCGAGGAACAGCAGCGCGTTGCTGGTGCCGTAGCGCGACACGCCGGCGTTGATCACGTCAAGCGGCGCGCTATTGTCCTGGTTCAGCGCTTCTTCCAGGCGGGCCGGGAAGGTCTCGTCCTGGCCGACTTGCAGCCCTTCTACAAAGGAATCGCCGAGCACCAGGATACGAAAGACCCCTTCGGGTTTCGCGTAGGGACGCTCATGATCACGCAGACCTCTGCCATTGATGGTGATATAGGAGCTGTACTCATCCGTGCGCTGCCAGCCGGTGCGTCCAGGCACGTGAAAGTGCCCAAACTGCGCGTGCGCCTCGAAGAAGCGGGGTGGAAATAGCTCCCCGCCGGCAACGCGCAGCCCTAACTCCAGCAGGACAACCGCGACGACAAGATTGAATAGCGCCAGGCGTGCCCATCGCCGACGCCGTGTACGCTTCAAGGAAGACTCTGACTGGCTGGCAGGGCTTCCAGACGGCATGAGGGATGGCTCCTGTTGGGGCAGCTGCGCTACAGAATCTTGCTCAGGAACAGCTTGGTGCGCTCGTGCGACGGGTTGCTGAACAGCACGTCGGGCGTGCCTTCTTCGACAATTATCCCGCCGTCCATGAACACCGCCCGGTCTGCTGCTGCCCGCGCAAAGCCCATCTCGTGCGAGACGACGACCATGGTCATGCCCTCTTTGGCCAGGGCGAGCATCACGTCGAGCACCTCTTTGATCATCTCCGGGTCGAGCGCGCTGGTCGGCTCGTCGAAGAGCATGATCTTGGGGTCCATGGCCAGGGCGCGGGCGATGGCCACGCGCTGCTGCTGCCCGCCCGAAAGCTGGGCCGGGTACGAGTCCGCTTTTTCGGGGATGCCCACCTTTGCCAGCAGTTCGTTCGCCTTGGCGATGGCCTCGGCTTTCTTGCGCTTGCGCACCACCCGCTGGGCCAGGACGATGTTGCCCAGCGCCGTGCGGTCAGGGAAAAGGTTAAACTGCTGGAAGACCATGCCCACCTCGGCGCGCACTTTGTTGATGTTGCGCGCGCCCTTCAGGGGGATGCCATCTACGGTGATCGAGCCGCCGTCGAGCGTCTCCAGGCGGTTGATGCAGCGCAGCAGCGTGCTCTTGCCAGAGCCGCTCGGCCCGACAATGACCACGACTTCGCCGGGCCTGACGTTCAGGCTGACGCCGTTGAGGGCGTGAACTGTCCCGCGCAGGGTGTGAAAGCGTTTGTGGGCGTTCTCAATCTGGATGATCGGTTCTGAGGGGTGGCTCATGGCATCACCTCCACACACTTACCGGGGCAACCGCGCGCGCCGCTCGATGACGCGCACCACCATCGAGAGGAACAGCGTCATCAGCAGGTACAGGATGGCGACGGTGTTGTAGCCTTCGAAGGCGCGGAACGTGCGCGAGACGTACAGGCGGCCCAGTTGCAGCAGGTCGGGTAGGGCCAGCACTGAGATCAGCGCCGAGTCCTTGAGCATGGAGATAAAGTCGTTGCCCAGCGGCGGCAGCACCACGCGCACGGCCTGGGGCAGCACGACGTAGCGCATCCCCTGCGGGTAGCTCATGCCCAGGCTGCGTGCCGCCTCCATCTGCCCCCGGCTGATGCTCTGGATGCCGGCGCGGAAAATTTCCGCGATGAACGCCCCGTAGCCGAAGGCCAGGCCGAGCACCGCCTCCTGCTCGTCGCTGAGGGTAATCCCAACATTGTCGCGCAACTGCGGGCTGACCACAAAGCCAGCGTAGAGCAGGATCACCAGCAGCGGGATGCCGCGCACGACCTCGACGTAGAGCGTCGAGACGGCATAGAGCACAGGGTTGGTCTGCACACGTAGCAGCCCGAAGATCAGGCCGAACACCAGCGCCAGCGCATAAGCCTGGAGGGTCACGCGCAGCGTCAGGAAGATGCCAGCGTTACAGCCGCGCAGGTTGTTCAGCGCACACGCGCCCGGCTCCATGCGCCGGTTCTCGACGATCTTGGAGCGGTCTAGCTCGATATACTCGGCCTCGGTGGTGACCAGGCGGATCTCGTCCTCTATCTCCCACGCGACGCGCCCGGTGAGCACATCATCTTTGAGCTTGACGGTCACCCTGCAATTCTTCTGGCACTCGCGCGGCGGCGTAGGCAGGACAACGCCCCCGGTGGGATTCTCTTCCACCCACGTCTCGATATAGCGGCGGTCGGGGCCGTCGTCCAGGTAAAGCAGGGCGTCCGCTTCGCCCGCGCCGGTTGCGGCCAGGGCCTCGTCGAGCGTGCCATAGCCGATCAGCACCACGCGCGACTGGCCGTCGGTATAGCGCAGCGGAACAGGCACGTCGTCCAGCGTCTCCAACTCGTCGAGCGCCTGGGTGATGTCGGTGCCCTGCACGAAGGCGATGCGCACCTCATCGCCCGGCACAATCGAGCGTGTGGCGCTGCGCGCGTTGAGGGCCACTGTCAGCGTGGGCACATCGAAGCGATCTATGTCACTGCGCCGGATCTCTCGCGTGTTGCCATCCGGGAGCGAAAGGCTCAGGTTGGTGTTGGACAGCGTGTTGAGCGTGCCGGTAATGATCTCGCCCTGGCGCTCGATGGTGACGTATTCGCCCTCTTCGCAGCCGGACGCCGCTACCTGATCGCACGGGATGGCGGTACGACTGAGGATGCGCGCCGTGGGGAACGTCTGCGCTACCTCGTCTACGGTGCGAATGGTCATCGTCTTATCGGTGCGTTTGGTCATCGTGCCGCTGACGGTGACGCGCTCGATGTAGGTGAGCGTGATCTGCTCGCTGTCCCCCACCATTTCACGCTGCTCGTCTACGACGCGGTCCTTGGGGATGGTGACCAGGCCGCTGTCTGTGCGCAGGGTGATGGATGCCGGGTCTTCAGCCAGGAGGAAGCCAGTGCGCGTGACCTGCTCGGTCTCGATCACCGAATCGAGCAGCTCGTCAACAACGGTGACGACCGAATCCTGAGTCTCGCCCGCATAGCGACCGACGATCATGGTCGGCTCGCCGACGATCTGCACGACGTTGTACAGGTCTTCGGTGGAAGACTGGGGATTGTCGGTCAGCGACTGAATGACGCGCCGGTACGCTTCCGAGGTGAGCATGGAGTACAGCACGGCGACTGCCACCACGCCCAGGATGATCGCCCACCAGGGCAGCCCGGCCAGCCAGTTGATGAAGCGTTCGTAAAGGCCGGGCTGGGTGAAGCCCTCGTCAGAGCCAGCCGGCGGCAGGTAGATCGGTTCGCTTTGCTCAGTGCGCGTTCTTTCGTCCATGAGCCTGTCTCGCTTGGGTTTCCAATGGCAAAATGCTTGCCAGTACAGACAGGTAGAGGCTCGCGCGGACCCCCCGTGTGTGTGACAGCAGGCTCCGTCGTTCCTCTCAGCGACACGCCGCCCCCCTCAAAGGACAGCTCAAAACAATCATACTACCAGCGCAGCGCCGGCTACGCCCTGCTAAACGCAGCGCGGTGTATGCCACACGGGACGGGAAACCTCCAGTAGCACACACCGCGCCAGTTCGGTCAGGGAGAGGCAGCGGGGACTACCTCTCCTCCTACCGTGCGTCGCGTCACTCCTGGGGCAGGAACATATCCGGCGGCTTGACGCCAAACCACTTCAGGTACAGTTCCTGGTAGGTGCCATCGGCGATGATCTCAGCCAGGGCTTTGTTGACGGCATCGAGCAGTTCGGGCTTATCCGGCTGGACGGCCATGCCGTAGTACTCCTCGCTGAGGGGCGGGCCGACGAGCACCGCGCCCAGTTCGGGGTTCTTCTCGATGATGTCAGCGCTGACCGGGCCATCGTTGATGATGGCATCGGCGTCGCCGGAAGCCAGCGCCTGGAAGGCCAGGGTGATCTCGTCGTAGCGCAGCATTTCCACGCCAGGGATCTCGCTGGCGAAGATGTCGCCGGTCGTGCCGGCCTGGACGGCGACCTTCAGCCCGGCCAGGTCGTCCACATCCTGAATCTCGTCAGCGCGTGACTCCAGCACGGCGATGCGCTGGTTGGCGTAGAAGTAGGGGTCGGTGAAGTCCACGATCTCTTCGCGCTCGTCGGTGATCGT
>Ga0334887_1001969_pt1 | contig 24561 bp, 23 predicted proteins | sample GraSluR1_MG_10_FD_207217 | JGI IMG/M metagenome (GOLD analysis project Ga0334887, IMG submission 207217) | Sludge microbial communities from methane-producing bioreactor in Wageningen University, Netherlands - Granular Sludge_18_07-R1 | ecosystem: Engineered > Bioreactor > Anaerobic >...
ACGGCCGTCCGGCTCTTCACCGACGATGCCTTCTACGGGACGATGGCGCGCCGCAGCCTCGACCTCGCCGCCCGCCACTCCCAGGAAGCGTACCGCCAGGCGTGGAGCGAAGTCACCAACGACGCCTGCGGCTGGCTGCCCCTCCATCAACGCGCCGAGTCCGCGCCGGAACCGCCGCCGCTTGACCGCAGCCTCGCCGCGCCCGCTGAATACGCGGCGCAGGCCTGGACGCTGGACGACGACCTAGAGCAGCTCAAGGCGATGGCCCGCGTCATGCTCGCAGACTACCGGGTGCGCTCGCCCACCCCCTACGCCGGCCCGCTGATCGCCTGGGTGCGGCGCAACCTGACTTCTCATCTGCGCGAGCCGTACATCGACCCGACGCTGCAGCGGCAGGAAGCCTTCAACCTGCGCGCCGTCGCCGGCCTGGAAGAACTTGCCGCCCGCCTAGCCGCCCAGCGGCGCAGTCTGGAAGAGACGCGCCAAGCCTCCGCTGCACTCCGCCGCAGCGCCGAGCAATTAGCTGCCCAGGTCGACGCGCTGCTGGATGCGCTGCCACGCGGCGACGACGCCCCGGCACAGCAGCAGATCGACGCGCTGCGCCGCGCCCTGACCGAACTGCGCCGCTTGCTGGACGCGCAGGCCGGCCGCGCCGGCGACGATGCCGCATGAGCACGCGCCTGCAGACGGCTGCCGTCGTCGCCGGCCTCGCTGGGCTGGGCCTCGTCGCCGCCGGGGTGACGCCCGGCTGGATGGCGCAAGCCGTCCCCGCGGACATCTCACCGCAGATCGTGCGTTATGCCCGGCAGATGCTCGCCGCCACGGGTCTGCTGCTGCTCTGCGCCGCCTTCTTCTTCGCCGCCGTCGATCCCGCCCGCCATCAACGCTGGTCCGCTGCGCTCTCTTTACACCGCTGGGCCCCGCGCCTGGCCGCGCTCGCCGTGCTGCTCTACGTCGCAGTCTATTTCCCCTTCACAGCCCAGCGCTACTGGCACTTCAACGCCGGCGTCTATGACCTGGGCGTGCAGGACCAGGTCGTCTGGAACACCGCGCATGGCCGCTGGTACGCCAGTTCCATCGAGGTCGGCAACTACATGGGCGACCACTTCAAGCCGCTCGTCGCCCTGCTCGCCCCCTTCTATCTGATCGCGCCCAGCGTCTACTGGCTTCTCGCCTTTCAGACCGTCGTCCTGGCCCTGGGCGCTGTGCCGGCCTACCGGCTGGCGCAACGCAGGCTCGGCGCGCCCGGCTTCGGCCTGCTTTTTGCCCTACTCTACCTTCTCTATCCCTCGGTCGGCTACGTCAACCGCTTCGACTTCCACTGGGAGGCTGCGGTCATCCCCCTGCTGCTCGCCGCCGTCGACGACACGGACGCCAAACGCTGGCGGCGGGCCTCGCTCTGGCTGGCGCTGGCCCTGCTCAGCAAGGAAGACATCGGCCTGACCGTAGCCGCCTTCGGCCTGTGGCTGGCGTGGCGGCGGCAAGCGCTCCGCTTCGGGCTGGCCTGGGCCGCGACGGGCATCGGCTTCGCCCTGTTCGCCATGTTCGTGATCATCCCCGCCTTCCGCGCCGCGCCGTCGGACTCCTTCGTCCGCTACCTGTGGCTCGGCGCAGACCCGATAGAGATGCTGCGCAACCTGCTGCTGCGCCCGGACCTCGTCCTGCCCCGGCTGTTAGGCGTGGACGCGGTGCGCTTTGTCGTCTCGTTCACCGCGCCGCTGCTTTTCCTGCCCTTTGCGCACACCATCGTACTCGTGGCGCTGCCCGCCGCCGTCTACAACCTGCTCTCCACGGAGATGGCCCAACGCGTCGCCTACTTCCACTACGTCGCGCCCATCGTACCTTTTGTCATCGCCGCCGCGCTGCTGGCATCCGCCCGCACCTTCGCCTGGGCGCGCCGCGTGCAGGCCTACTGGCTGGTCTGGACCATCTGCGCCGGGCTGTTGATCTTCACCGGCTGGCATTCGCTCATCTTCAACAACCCGCTGGCCGACGACGGCGCGGTCCCCCCCGCCTGGACGCGCCTGCCCAATGCAGACGCTGTGCGCCAAGCCCTCTCCCTCGTCCCGCCCGAAGCCGCCGTCCTGACCACCAACTACTACGGCACGCATCTGGCCCACCGCACCGATCTCTACCTGATGTTCGACCCGGCGGACACGGAAGGGCTGGAACGGGCTGAACTTGCGCTATTCAACACGATAGATTACCGTTCTCACCATCCCTGGGCATGCCAAGACTACGCGGCCACGCTCCAACAGGCGCATGACCAGGACTTCGGATTGGTCTACAACGTCGAGCGCGTCGTTCTCGTCCAGCGCGCCGCCGGCGACCGGGCGGCGCTGCAAGCGTTGACAACCGCGCTCTGCCGGAACGAACCGTACACAGACGAACAAACAGACGAACATGCATTTGAAGAGGTTCAGCCGTGACCGCATCGCTTGCCATCGGAGTTGACGTCGGCGCCACCAAGATCGCCGCCATCCTAGCCGACCGCAGCGGCCATGTCCTGGCCGAAGAGCGCGCCCTCACCGGCGCGGCGGAGGGCGTCGCCGCGGTCGTGTCGCGCATCGCCGCGGCCGTGCGCGCGCTGCAGCGCGGCGCGCCCGCGCCCATAGCCGGCGTGGGCGTCGGCATCCCCGGCTACGTCGACGCCGCGCAGGGCATCGTACGCAACGCCGTCAACCTCGGCTGGCAGGAAGTGGACTTGGCTGCCCGGCTGCGCGACGAGGTGCGCCTGGACGTGTGGGCCGGCAACGACGCCAACGTGCTGGCGCTGGGCGAGTACTACTACGGCTCTGCGCAGGGCTGCGCCAACTTCGCCTACATCGCCATCGGCTCCGGCCTGGGCAGCGGCATCGTCCTCGACGGGCGGCTGGTCACCGGCGCCACCTATGCCGCCGCCGAACTCGGCCACTTATCGCTGGACCCGGCGGGCCGGCTGTGCGCCTGCGGGCTGCGCGGCTGCGTCGAGACCGTCGTCTCCGGGCCGGGCATCCTGGCGACCGCACGCGAGCATCTGGCCCGCGGCGAGCCGTCTACCCTGCGCGACGCAACCGGCCTTACGCCGGAGAACGTGCTCGACGCCGCGCTCGCCCGCGACCCATTGGCCGTCGCCGTGTTCGACGAGACTGCCGCCTGGCTGGGCATGGTCTTCGCCGTCTGCGCCGTCATGCTCAACCCGGAGCGCATCGTCATCGGCGGCGGGCTAGGCCGCGCCGCCTTCGACTTGCTCGTTCCCGGCGCGTTGGCCGAACTGAGCCGCCGCGTCGTCCCTCAAAGCTGCACCCGCCTCCAGGTCATCCCTTCCCAGGTGACGGCCGGGGCCGTGGGCGCGTCTTCGCTCGTGTGGCAGGCCAAACGGGGGTAAGGCGATGGACGCCGTCTTGGCGCAGAACGCCCTGACCGAAGAGAGCTTCGCCTACGCCCTGCGCCTCCTATGGCATCATTATCTAAGCAAGGGCCGGACCGCATCCGGCAAACCGTGAGGAGACCTATGGCACATTGCATCGTCACCGGCGCCGCCGGTTTCGTCGGCTCGCACCTCTGCGAAGAACTTATCGCCCGCGGCCACCGCGTCACCGGCATCGACGCCTTCATCCCCTACTACCCGCGCCCGCTCAAGGAGGGCAATCTCTCCGCCCTGCGCCAGGAGGAGCGCTTCACCTTCTACGAAGCCGACCTGCGCAGCGCAGACCTGCGTCCGTTGCTCGCCGGCGCGGACGCGGTCTTCCACCTCGCCGCCATGGCCGGGCTGCTGCGCAGTTGGCAGGAGTTCGAGTCCTACATGACGTGCAACGTGCTCGCCACGCAACGCCTGCTCGCCGCCGCGGTCGAGGCCGGCATCCCGCACCTGCTGCACATTTCCACCTCGTCGGTCTATGGCCGTTTCGCCACAGGTGACGAGACTGCGCCGCTGGCCCCCATTTCACCCTACGGCATCACCAAACTGGCCGCAGAGCATCTATGCCGCGCCTATGCCGCCAACCACGGCCTGCCCGTCACCATCCTGCGCCTCTTCTCCGTCTACGGCCCGCGCCAACGCCCCGATATGGGCTACAACATCTTCATCCGCTCCATACTCAACCAGGAGCTGATCACGGTGGACGGCGACGGGACCGACAGCCGCAGCAACACCTATGTGCGCGATTGCGTGCAGGGCCTCATCCTGGCCTTCGAGCAGCCCGCCGCCAGCGCCGGCGAGACCTTCAACATCGGCGGCGGCGAGGAGATCTCCGTCATCGAGGTGCTGCGCATGCTGGAGGAGCTTACCGGGCAGAGCGCGCGCATCACCCACGGCCCGCCGCGGCCCGGCGATCAGCGCCGCACCGTCGCCGACATCGGCAAAGCGCGCCGCCTCTTGGGCTACGCTCCGGCTACCAAACTCGTCGACGGCCTCGCCGCCAAGATCGCCTGGCAGCGCAGCCAGATGGAGCGACCCGCACCTTGACTTTTGCCCGGCATACGCTAAAGTGAATTCCGTCGATTCCTAACGATCCGCCCCTGTGAAAGGCATTTTGATGGCCGCTTCCCTGACCGCTCCGCGCACTGCCCTCGCGCCCGCCGATATGCGCCCCGCGCTCGAAGAGACCCAAGACCTCGTGGATGAACTGCGCCGCGTCGTCAAAGGCGAAGTCCGCTTCGACGGCTATTCGCGCATGCTCTACAGCACCGACGCCAGCCTCTACCAGATACAGCCGATCGGCGTGGTCATCCCGCGCAATCTGGAAGACGTCCAGGCGACGGTCGAGATTGCGGCGCGGCGCAAGCTGCCCATCCTCGCCCGCGGCGGCGGCAGTTCGTTGGCCGGCCAAGCCGTAGGCGCCGCCATCGTACTCGACTTCAGTAAGTACATGGACGCCGTGCTCCACATCGACGCCGACGCCCGCACCGCGCGCGTCGAGCCGGGCATCACCGTGAACGCCCTTAACAAGGCCCTAGCCCCCTACAACCTCATGCTAGGGCCGGACCCCGCCAGCGCGGATCGGGCGACCGTCGGGGGCAGCGTCGCCAACAACGCCACCGGCAGCCACAGCATTCTCTACGGCATGTTGGCCGACGTCGTCCTAGAGGCCGGGGCCATCCTCGCCGACGGCGCAACGGCTCGCTTCGGCCCCGTCGCGCCCGCCGGCCTGCCCGCCCTAGCCCGCCTTGACGGGCTGCAGGGGCGGATCTACGCCCGCGTCCCCGCCATCGTCCAGGGCGCGCTCGACGACATCTTGCAGCGCTGGCCCAAGCACTGGCGGCGCACCTCCGGCTACACGCTCGACCGGCTTGCCGCCGCGCTGCTGCCGCCCGACCAGCGTCCGCGCCTCAGCTTCGACTCGCGCTTCCGCCCGCCCGCCAGCGACCCGGCCAAGATCGACCGCTTCAACCTCGCCCAACTGCTCACCGGCAGCGAAGGCACCCTAGCCGTGATGACCGACATCACCCTCGGCCTGGAGCCTCGCCCCACCCGCACCGCGTTGGGCGTCGTCCACTTCGACGACGTGGTTGAAGCCTGCGCCGCCATCACCGACATCCTCGAAACCGAACCAAGCGCCTGCGAACTGCTCGACAAGCACCTCATGGACCTGGCCCGCGCCCAGCCGGAATGGGCGCGGCGCCTCCACTTCGTCGAAGGCGACCCCGCCGCCGTCCTCCTCACCGAATACTACGGCGCCAACGAACAGGAACTTGCCGCCAAGCTCGACCGGCTACAGAGCTATCTGGCGACACGCGGCTGGCGCGGCGCGGTGACGCGCGTCATGGACCCCGCCCGCCAGCGCGAGGTCTGGTCGGTGCGCAAAGCCGGCCTCAACATCCTCATGAGCCGCCGCGGCGACTACAAGCCGATTCCCGCCATCGAAGACGTCAGCGTCCCCCCGGAACGCCTGGCCGACTACATCGGCCAACTGCTCGACTTCTGCCGCAGCCAGGGCGACATTCCCGGCGTAGCCGTCTACGCGCACGCCTCCGCCGGCTGTCTGCATGTGCGCCCGCTGATCAACCCCAAGAGCGCGCGCGGCATGGAACTGATTCAGGCGGTCAGCGACTATGCCTGCGGCCTGGCCCTCTCCTACGGCGGCGCCATGAGCGGCGAGCACGGCGACGGCCTAGCGCGCAGCGCCTATAACCCCAAGCTCTTTGGCCTGGAACTCTACGCCGCCATGCAAGAGGTGAAGGCCGCCTTCGACCCGGACAACCTGATGAACCCAGGCAAGATCGTCAACCCGCCGTCACCCGCCGAAAGCCTGCGCTTCGGCCCGGACTACGCCACAATTGAGCTAGAGACGGTCTTCGACTGGGGCGCCGACGGCGGCTATGCCGGGGCCATCGAAATGTGCAACGGAGCCGGCGTCTGTCGCAAGCTGGACATCGGCACGATGTGCCCCAGCTTCATGGCGACGAAGGACGAGCGCGAGTCTACCCGCGCCCGCGCCAACGCGCTGCGCAACGCCCTCGCCGGGCGCATCCCCGTCGACCAGCTCTTTGCGCATGAGATGTATGAGATCATGCACCTCTGCCTGGGCTGCAAGGCGTGTAAAACCGAGTGCCCCTCCTCCGTGGACATGGCGAAAATCAAGTCCGAGTTTCTCGTCCACTACTTCCATGCAAACGGCACGCCGCTCTTCAACCGCATGATGGGCTGGCTGCCTGTGATCGATGAGTGGCTTTTCAAGCTGGCCCCCTCCGCCTTCATGCCCCTCGTCAACTGGGGCATGAGCACGCCCATCGCCAAATCGCTCATGTCGCAGATCGGCGTCCACCCGGAGCGCACCATGCCGCGCTACGCGAACGAAGCCTTCGAGACCTGGTTCCACCGCCGCGCCAACAACCGCGAGCAGGCCCCCGTCACCAAGCATTGGCCAAACGGCCCGGTCATGATCTTCCACGACACCTGGGTGAACTACAACGAGACCCAGATCGGGATGGCGATGGTGCGCTTGTTGGAAGCCGCCGGCTATGAGGTCTTCCTCTCCGAAGGGCGCAAGTGCTGCGGCCGTCCGCTCATCACCGGCGGACAGGCCGACAAGGCCAAACCGTGGATCGATCACAACGTGGCGCTGCTCGCGCCCTATGCCCAGCGCGGCATCCCCATCCTGGGCGTCGAGCCGAGTTGCATCCTCACCCTGCGCGACGAGTACCTGACGCTGGCAGCCGACCCGGACCGCGCCCGCATCGTAGCCGGCCAAGCCTTCACTTTCGACGAGTTCGTGGCGCGCGAGGCCGCGGCTGGCCGCTTCCGCCCCGCCTGGAAAAAGGAAGCAGCCAAAGCGTTGCTTCACGGCCATTGCCACCACAAGGCGCTGGTCGGCAACGACTCGACCCTCGCCGCGCTCAAAGCCGCCGGCTACGACGTGGAAGTGATCGCCAGCGGCTGCTGCGGCATGGCGGGAGATTTCGGCTATGAGAAGGAGAACTTCGAAATGAGCCGCAAGATCGGGGAGGAGAGGCTGTTTACTGCGGTGCGCGCCGCCGCGCCCGACACGGCCGTCATTGCCAGCGGCACAAGCTGCCGTCATCAGATCGAGCAGTTCACAGGCCGCATGCCCCTGCACCTGGCCGAGGCGCTGGCGAATCGCCTAGCCCTCTGAACAGGCAACCTTGCCGCCAGGGAGTAACGAACAATGATGGATCGCAAACCACGCCACACGACACAGCAACCTTCACAGGAGCGCGCCATGACCCGCTCAACTCCCCGCCGGGCGCCGGCCGCCGGAACGGATCGCCTGATCCAGCGCTACTCCGTGCTCGGCGCCGTCCTGCTCTGCACCCTGATCAGCGGCCTGCTGGGCGACTCGCTGATCGGCGTCTGGCGCATCGAGCCGGACGCGCCGATCCCCGGCGGCTGGCGCTGGCTTTTGGGCAGCCCCGTACAGACCTTCCGTACAGAGACGTTGGCGTTGTTCGTCGGCGTGATGTTGATGGGTTTTGCGTTGGGCGGGGTATGGTTTCTGATGGCGGCGGGCTGGCGCTGGCTGCGCCGCCGGCTGTAGATACGGAATAACCTTCCGGCAGACCTGCGAAACAGCGTCCTACTTGGCGACGATCTGCAGGATCGCCGGCCCATAGGTCTTTGCCTTCCACGGGCCGACCTCCCGGAATTCCAACAATTCGGCCTGTGTGCGCGGGCGGCGCTTGGCGATCTCCAGCAGCGCGCTGTTCGCCAACACGATCTCCGGCGCCACGTTGCGGGCCTCCGCCGTGCGCGTGCGCCACTTGCGCAAGGCGTCGTAGCGGTTCAGCACCTCGCGGTCCAGCATCTGTTCCGGACGCAGCGTCGGTTCCGGCAGGCCGGGCAGCGGGCGCTTGCGTCCTTCTGCAATGGCGCGGAGAAGTTGAGGACCGTAGCGCTGAACGTCGCCCCTGCTCAGACCGGGCATCTGGCCGAGTTCGTCTTCAGTCGCGGGCTGCACTTCCGCCAACTGCGCCAGCACATGGTTGCGCAGCACTTTGAAGGGCGGCACGTTGCGCCGCTGCGCCTCGCCTTCGCGCCATTCCCACAGCGCTTCCAGCACGCCGGTATATTCGCGCGGCACGCTACGCGTCTCCTTCATCTGCCAAAAACTGCGCTCCGGCGGCTCCTTCTCGCCATAGTCGGTCTGCACCAAGAGCGTAAAGGCTTCCTGCGCCTCTTCCCAGCGGCCGGCATCTTTCAGTTCCGTCGCCAATTTGCGTTGCAGAGCGAACAGATAGTGCGTATCCATCTGCGCGTACGCGATCTGCTCCGGCGTCAGCGGGCGCTTGCTCCAATTGGTGCGTTGCATGCGCTTATCCGACACAACCCCGAAGCACTTCTCCAGGATCGCGGCCAAGCCCGCCTGCTGCCAGCCCAGAATGCGCGCGGCGAGCTGCGTATCGAACACGTTGGCAATGGAAAAGCCGAACTCGCGCTGCAAAAGCAGCAGGTCGTTTTCTGCCGCATGCATGATCACTTCCGCCTCGGGCCGAGCCAACAGCCGGCCCAGCGGGTCAAGCGCCGGATAACGCAGCGTATCGACCAGAAAATCGACCACATTCATCGCATCCGGCGGTGCGCCGTCTTCGTCGCTGGTCGCCGGAACGGTGATCTGCAGCAGACACACCTTAGGGTAATAGCTGAACAGGCTGTCGCTCTCGGTATCCACTGCGAACCTGCGTCGCCCCTCCAAGACGCTCATCATCTGGCGGAAAGTCGTTTTGTTGTCTATCAAAACCGGTTTACGCTCGTTATAGACGGACATTTGCCTGTTGTCAGTCCCTGTGTTCATCAGCTAGAATATAGACATTAGGCCATGTTACCCGCAGCCACATCGGGTGTCAAACGCACTGGGCCACAGAGGTTGGTCGCGCCGTTCCTACACAGCGCAGCGCCGCCGTACGCTACCTAATCAATTATCCGCCCGCAGGTTTGGGGTGAACCGCCTGACTTTTCCCTTCCTGCCCAACAATCGTGAGATCTGTCCGCACCACCTAGCTCACAAGGAGGAGAACCGGTGCAAGTCAGTTACACCGCGGACAACGAACTAGACCGCCTTGAAAAGGTGGCGCACAACCGGCGCGGGCTTTGGTTCGCCGTGATCATCGCTCTAGCCGGCCTGCTGGCGTTCGTAGCCGTCTTCAATCTGATCTTCCCAAACTTCGGCGCCGGTCTCGACGGCGCCCCCCTGATCGGCCTCGGTCTGGTTTTCGCCCTGATCCCGGCCGGCTTCTGGCTTTTGCTCTTCTACCGTCTCGACCGTCTCGACCCGGAACCCAAGCGGATGGTCTTCAACATCTTCCTGCTTGGCGTTTTCGTCACTGCGGCGCTGCACGCGCCCATCCTCGACGGCGTCTTCGCAGTGAACGAATGGCTCTACGCCAACTGGTGGTCGCAACTGCTCGGCAGCATCCTGGTCATCGGCTTCGTTGAACAATTGATCGTGTGGGGCATCGTCCGTTATGCCATCTTCTCTCACCCCGAATTCGATGAGCGAGTAGACGGCGTGATCTACGCTATCGCCGCCGGCTTAGGCGTGGCAACCGTGCTCAACTTCCAATACGTGCTGTCGCGCGGCGGCGTCGACCTCAGCATCGGCTCTATCCGCATGGTCGTGACCGCCATGGCGCAGGCCAGTTTCGCCGGCGTCCTCGGCTATTTCATCGGCCAAGCGCGCTTCGAGCGCACCCCTATCTACTACATGCCCCTGGGGTTGACGATCTCTGCAACCATCAACGGTCTCTTCGCCTATCTTCTGGATCGCACGTCCGCCGGCGCGCTCACTTCCTATCCGTGGACCGATCTGCTGCTCGCCGCTGCCGTCGCCGCGGTGAGCATGGCAGTCGTCTTCTGGCTGATCGCCCGGGCGAACGAGGAAACGCTGCGCTTGGCGAAGGCGCAATTCACTGCGCTGACGCCGGAGAGTTCTGCGGCGGCGGGCGCCGCCCCCAGCGCTGAGGAGGGAAACGTCTAATGTCCGCTCTACTCGACGCCATACGCAAGCCCAGCGTCACCAATCAACCGCCCACCTCTCGCGAGATCATGCGCAGCGACCTTGCAACCGTCGCCTTGATCATCATCGCGCTTTTGCTCGGCCTAGCCGTCCGCAACGGCACACTCAACGCCAGCAAGAAGGTCGAACTGGATGGGCTGCCGCCGCTGGCGATCCCGGCCCACTGGATGCCCGGAACGGCCGACAACCTAGCCTTCTACGCCCGCAGCGGCGGCAGCCCCAGCATTTTCGATTCGGAAATGGCCGTCTTCTCGCGCCCGCTTCGCAATGAGGAAACCCTTATCTCCGCGCGCACCGCCTGGGGCGTCAGACGCGGCCAAGACCTGGAACGCTACCGCGAACTCGTCGCCGACCCCGTCACCGTGCTAGACGGGCAGCCGGGCGCACTCGTCACCTATGCCTATGTCGCCGATCCGACCCGCTTGGCCGGGGCCGGTTCGCCGCCCGTCGTCGTACAGGGCCAAGACCTGCTCTTTGTACACGACAACAATCTCGTCGTCGTATCGGTCGCGGCGGACGTCGCCGCGTGGGACTCGGCCCAGAAGGAGTTCGACATCATATTCCGTAGCCTGCGTCTCCAGGAGGCAGAACAATGATGGAGTTTTCCCGCCCGATCCGAACCCGCGCCACCCGTCTGCAGCGCACGGCCTTGCGCCTTGCCATGATCCTGACGGCGCTATTGATCAGCGCCTCCGCCGCCCAGCCCGCCGCCGCCATCGACCGCGAAGGCATCACCCGCGCGCTGCTCGCCACCGTCCAGGTCATCGTGCCCGACAACGAATTCGAGATCTTCAGCCTGGGCAGCGGCACCGTCATGAACGACTCCGGACTGATTCTCACCAACTACCATGTGGTCGACGGCGATCGCCCCAACGGACTGCGCAACGACGACGGCATGGCCGCTATCGCCGTCGCCCCCGCCGATCTACGCGGCGAATCCGTGCTCAAATACTACGGCCTAGTCGTCAAAACCCACCCTGAACTCGACCTCGCCCTGATCCAGATCGTGGCGACGATTGACAATCCGCAAGCCCAGCTGCCCAGCAACCTTGGCCTCACCCCCATCACGCTCGGCAACAGCGACGACCTGATCATCAGCGACGAAATCAATATGTTCGGCTATCCGGACATCGGCAGCAACACGCCTACCTATACCAAAGGCATCGTCGCCGGCTTCCTCGACGAAGACCGGGACGGCATCTACGAGTGGATCAAAACCGACGCTTCTCTGGCGCACGGCAACTCCGGCGGCCTGGCAACCGACGCCAACGGCCATTTCGTCGGCGTGCCCACCCAGGTTGCCGGCGATGACGCCGGCTCGCTCGGCCTAGTCCGCACCGGCAATATCGCCCTCGAATTCGTACGCAGCTACTTCCCCTCCTCCGGCGGCGACGGTCCCAGCGTGACCAATGTCCAGTTCGCCGAGGCCATCAACCGCCGCGGCAGGGCCATTAACCCAGGCGTTCGCTTTGTCGGAGGCATCACCGACCTCTATGCCGTTTTCGACCATGCCAAGTTCAAGAACGGCGCACCCTTCACTTACGTGTGGTATCGCGACGGCTTCGAGTCGGCGCGCGATTCGTTTGCCTGGGACAGCGGCGCAGACGGAACAAGTTGGGTCAGTCTCTACAACGACGAGGGATTGGCCGACGGTTTTGTCGAAGTCGAGTTGATCTATGACGGGCAGTCGCTCTACCGTGGCGGCGTGGTCATCGGCGAAGTTAATCAGCGCGCCCCCGCCTCGCAGCCGGTCTTCGGCCCCATCACCTTCGCTCAAGACATACAAGGCGGGCAGCCTGTCAATGCGGGAACCGTCTTCAGCGACCTCTACGAGATCTACGCCTTCTTCGACTACTCCGGCATGACCAACGGCGCGGAATGGCGCACGCGCTGGCTGGTCGATGGGCAGGAGGTCCTCTCCTCGCCGGCCGTATGGGATGCCGGCGAGAGCGGCGGCTATTATGTCAGCCTGTCCCACGACTACGGCCTGCCCGCCGCAGACTACATGCTGGAACTCTACATCGAAGATGATCTGGCCCAGAGCGGCGGCTTTGAGGTCACGGAAACGGACCAGCCCGCGGCTCAACCCATCAACCTGATCGGCGTGGTCAGCGACGAGGACAACAGCCGCCAACTCATCTCCGGCGCGCTGATCATCTTCCTACAGCCGGGTGTCACCATCGACAACTGGATCGATGCCGACTTCCCCGACGACATGATCTACGGCTCGGGTACAAGCAACCGCCGCGGCCGGTACCAACTCGACGCCAAAGTCATGCCCGGTGAAAGCTACAGCGTCGTCGTGCTCCACGACGACTATCGCTCCATCACAGTCGACGACTTCCTGATCGAGCCGGATTCCACGGACCCGTACGAGTTGGAAATCACCATGCGGCGCAAGTGATGCCGCGGGAGAGCGGCGGGGATACAAACCGCGTCGCTCTCCCGCCTTTCCGGGTGCGCTCCTTGGCGATCACCCAATTCCCTCTGGCCGGCAAGCGTTCAGCCCGCCAAAATCCTGGACCGCCGACCTCAACCAAACCGGTTTAGCGCTCGCCCGGCTTTGTGCTATGATCCCCGCAAGAGCCGCGGCGTCAACGGGCCATGCCAACCCTTCGCTCGCCTGACGGGCGACACAACCGGTAGGACTTCATATGATTCGCATTCTGTACCGGCATCGCAGCGGTACGGTCATCCTAGATTGCCCGCTCGACCAGCTTGCCGGCGCGCTCAAAGACCCGCAGTCGCGCTTCTGGATAGACCTTAGCGCTCCCACCCAGACAGAGTACGAGCGGATACTGGTCGACGCCTTCCATTTCCACCCGCTTGCCATCGACGACGCCATCAACGACGTCCATGTGCCCAAGATCGACGACTACGGCAGCTATCTCTATCTGGTTGTTCACACCTTCACGCTGGGCGCCGAACGCATGGACATCAACAGCGACGAAATGGACGTCTTTCTCGGCGCCAACTTCCTCATCACCAGTCACAAAAACCACAGCGCCGTTATCGAAAAGCTGTGGACCGCCGAATACCACGCGGAACACGGCCTTTCACGCGGCCCGGCCATGCTCCTATACGAATTGCTCAACACGCAGCTCGACAACTACATCCCGATCCTAGATGCATTCGAGGACCAGGTCGAAGAATTGGGCGACATCATCTTCACAAGCCCGGCCAAAGAAGTCAACCGCATGTTGAACGAGATCCTGACCGCCAAGACCAGCGCCTTGCGTCTGCGCCGCATCCTCATGCCCCAGCGCGAGGTCCTCAGCCGCCTGGCGCGCATCGACTACGCAGCCGTGCCCGCTTCGGCCCAGATCTACTTCCACGATGTCTATGACCATGTGCTGCGCCTGACCGATATGGTGGACAGCATGCGCGATCTGGTCAACAGCACGATCACGACCTACCTCACCGTCACCAACAATCGGCTCAACGAGATCATGAAAGTGCTCACCGTGATCTCCACAATCTTCATGCCGCTCAGTTTCCTGGCCGGCGTCTACGGCATGAACTTCCGCCACATGCCGGAACTAAACTGGGCATGGGCCTACCCGCTTACCTGGCTGGCCTTCGTCGCCATCGCCGCCGCCATGCTCTCCTTCTTCCGCCGCCGGCGTTGGCTGTAAACGCCGCCAGGATCGCCGCCAACACTGACCCATGCCTGACGCCGCAACGCCCCAACCTCACCCCGACTATAACCGCACCCGCCACGACTATTCCGCAGGCGGCATCGCCTATCGACGCACGCCCGGCAACGGCCGCGTCGAAATCGCCCTGATCGCCACCCGCGGGGGCAAGCGCTGGCAGTTGCCCAAAGGCTCGCGCGAAGCAAACGAGTCCGCCCAAGAAACGGCCATTCGCGAAGTGGAGGAAGAATCCGGGCTGCTCACCGAACCGGAGGCATTCTTGTGCAGCGTCGACTACTGGTACTGGGACACCTATCGCAAGAGCGAGCCCGAACTGGTCCACAAGACCGTCGACTTTTTTCTGCTGCGCGTCGTCGGCGGCGAACTCAGCGACGCCTCCTACGAAGTTGACGGCGTGGGGTGGTTTACGCTCGAAGAAGCCATTATAACCTTAACCTTCAAGGATGAGGTGCAAGCCGCGCGGCAAGCCTTCGCAGCGCTGACCGGTCACGACCTCACAGGCCCTGCAGGGGAGACTGGCGCAAAGTAAGCGGTTTGTTCGCCAAATCCGCACACTGTCATGGAGCCATCCGCCTAGAACGCCTCAAGCGCCCCTTAGCGCACAGAACGGTTCTGTGCGCCGTCGTAGCCGGTCAACTCCACATAGCCGCGCCCGGCTACAGGCTGCCCGCCTCGCTCGCCCTCGACCCGCGTTGCGCCCTCCCAATACACATAGCTCACGCGCATTTCCTGGTCGCGTACTAGCGGCATAACCGTCAACGTCAACGCCTGCGCCGGCAGCGTAATGCGCCAACCCGACGGGTAGGCGATGCCCGTATACGGGCTGACCCACTCGCCCAGCACATCCAACGCATATTCGCCGGCCCGAACAGGCGTTTGCTCGCCGTCCGGCTCCAGCCAGGTCCCCACGAAGCTCTCCTCCACGCCGCCGTCCGCCAGGCGCAGCTCCGCCAACATCAACGCGCTGCCGTCCGCCAACTGCACGCTGAACCAGTCCCAGCCCAGTGCGTCCTCTCCCAGGGCGCTAGTGCCGAACTCATGGTCCATCCAGCTTAGGCCGGAAACGGTGACGGTGCGTTCGCCATACGTGACCGCGCCTGCCGTTTCCAGCCCGACCAGGCTGTAGTAATAATTTGCATTGCCCGGCTCCGCGCCCTTGCGGCTCAAACCCGCCTCGCCATGTAGGATAGGCGCACGCGTCTCACGCAGGGTCAGGTCAAGCCCAACCGTCTCGCCTGCGTCCGTCTCCGCCTTGGCAGCCAGCCGGTACGCGCCCGGCTCGGTTTCCCGCACAGCCCAGTCCTCCAGCCAGACGGCGAAGAGCGGCTCACCCGCTGCGCCGGCCAAGCTGCCGTCGCCCCGGCTGAAGCGCTCAAAGGCGGCGTGGCGACCTACGGCCGCATCAGTCAGCGCAAAGTGCGCCATATAGACCTGGTTCGTCGCCATGCCCGATGCGCGGGGCGGCATCCCCGGCGTCAGCGCCCGCCGGAAAAAGGTCAACTGGTAGCCGTACTCATCGCCGCCATCATCCGCCAGATTGCCCGTAAAATACCACCACTCGATCTGGTAGGCAGGATGCGCGCCGTGATCACGCGGAAACGCCAGCGGCAGCGGCTCAATCGCGCGCGCAAAGCCCTCGTCCGCGCCTCCGCTCAACATCGCGATCACGCTCGAACTTGCCGTGGCCGCGGACTGCGGGGCGCTGCACCCCGCGGCCAACAGCAACACTGTCAGCGCCGCCATCAACCGGCATGCAACCCCGCTTCGCTCCCTCTTCACTGCGTCCGTCTCCATCACCCTGCGTATCCGTCCTGCTTGTCGACACAGCCCTTTGGCCACAGCATAGCGCGCCGAGCGCGCCCCATCCGTCATCTGCCGTCCCATCTCGATTTTCGCCCGCTTGCCAATCGCCGCTCTCGGCGGTAGACTGACCCCCATTGCGATAACCGGGAGAGGCTCTCTATCCACACGCTCAGGAGGGTGACGATGAAAGTTCTCGGCATCGACATCGGCGGAAGCGGCATCAAAGGAGCGCCGGTCGACCTCAACACCGGCGAACTGGCCGGCCCGCGCCACCGCATTCCTACGCCGGACCCCTCGGAGCCGGAAGCTGTGGCCGAGGTCGTCGGGCAGATCGCCCGGCACTTCGAATGGCGCGGCGCTATCGGCTGTACTTTTCCCGCCATCGTCCACCACCGCATCGTCCTCACCGCCGCCAACGTGGACGACTCCTGGATCGGCGTTGACGCTGTGACCCTCTTTGAACGCACGACCGGCTGTCCGGTGCGCGTGCTCAACGACGCTGATGCCGCCGGCTTGGCCGAGATGGCCTTTGGCGCAGGTAAACGGCGCGACGGCGTCGTCATCATGCTCACCTTCGGCACGGGCATCGGCACCGCCATCTTCGTCGAAGGCAACCTGCTGCCCAACACCGAGCTAGGCCACCTGCCTCTGCGCGGGCGCGACGCAGAACTGCGCGCCGCCGCCCGCATCCGCGAAGAACAAAATCTCTCCTGGAAACAATGGGCCAAGCGCGTGGAAGAATACCTGCATCTGCTGGAGTTCTACTTCTCGCCCGATCTTTTCATCATCGGCGGCGGCGTAAGCAAAAAACAGCACAAGTTCCTCCCCTACCTCTCCACACGCGCCGAGATCGTCCCGGCCCAATTGCTCAACGAGGCCGGCATCATCGGCGCCGCCATGTCCGCCATCGAGCTAGCCGCACCCGACTAGACAAGCCGAACCATGCCGGACTCAGCCTTCGACCAACTGGTCACGTTTCTCTACACCGCAGACCTGGCGCAGACCGCCGCCTTCTACGAACAGGCGCTCGGCCTGCCGCTCGTCCTCGACCAGGGCGCCTGTCGTATCTACCGCGTACGCGGCGACGCCTTTCTCGGCTTCTGCACACGCGACGACGCCCCGCGCAACCCGCAGGGCGTCATCCTCACGCTCGTCAGCCAAGACGTAGACGGCTGGTACGAACGCTTGCGCAACCGGGGCGTGACGTTCGAGAAGCCGCCCGCCCATAACCCCAAGTTCAATATCTATCACTGCTTCCTGCGCGACCCCAACGGCTACCTGATCGAGATCCAAACCTTCCTCGATCCGGCCTGGCCCGCGCCGGCGGCGCGCGGCTGACAAGCGCGGCGGCCTGGCCCGCCCGCTACTCGATCACCACCTCGTCCAACCCTTCCTCTGCCGGCGGGAAGTCCATTTCCAGGTCTTCCAGCGCCTGGATGATCGTCGTCGATACCACCAAGTTGCGATACCACTTGCGGTTGGACGGAATCACGTACCACGGCGCATACGCCGTGCTCGTACGGCTCAACATCTCCTCATACGCCGCGATGTACTCATCCCAACGCTTCCGTTCCGCCAGGTCCCCCTTGCTGAACTTCCAGTGCTTGGTCGGGTCGTCCAGCCGCGCTTGCAGCCGTTCCTTTTGTTCATCCATATCGATGTGGAGGAAGAACTTGAGAATCGTCACGCCCTCATCCGCCAACATCTTTTCGAAAGCGTTGATGTGCTCATAGCGCCTGCTCCACACCTCCTGCGGCACAAGCTCGTGCACGCGCACGACGAGCACATCCTCATAGTGGCTGCGGTTAAAGATCACAATCTCACCGCGGGCGGGGGTGTGCTGATGAATGCGCCACAGGTAATCGCGGCTCAATTCCTGAGGGGTCGGAACCTTAAAGCTGGCAACCTTGACGCCCTGCGGGTTCACGCCGTCGAACACATGGCGGATGACGCCATCCTTGCCTGCCGTGTCCATGCCCTGCAACACCACAAGCAGTTTGTTCTTGCCCTCGGCATAGAGCAGTTCTTGCAGTTCCTCCAACTGGTCGGTCAACTCGTCCAGTTTGGCCTTGCCGTTATTTTTGCCCCCATCGAATTCACTGCGATCCGCCGGGTCCCATTCCGCCAGCCTCACTTGCACGCCAGGCTTCACACGATATCGTTCCACACCGCACCTTCTTTCCGCTATGTAGTCGTAGATGTTTTGCTTGCCGCCAAGCGGCGGCGCGTCCCTTAGGCTCAATCCGGCTCGCCGCGGGCCCCGCTGTCTTCGAGTCCCTCGCCGTCTGATGCTATACTTGAGAGGTTGACCAGGCCATCAATCGCCTGCCGTCCGGCGTAGGCGCCCAACTCTCATCCTCCCGGCGCCTTGTCGCTTACTTGAGTCCGAACCCGCTAACCCAACCGGAACAGCCCATCGTGAGCCAGCTACTCTCTATCTTCGTCAACGTTCTCACGCCTGTCTTTACCATCGTCGCCATCGGTTATCTGGCCGGCCCGCGTCTGGGCGTTGGCGGGCGCTCCTTGTCCAAGATCGCCTACTACATACTCGCCCCCGCCTTTATCTTCAACCTCTTCAGCGCCGCGACCATCAGCCTCTCGCTGGCGGTGCGCATGAGCCTCTTTATCATCGTCGTCACCTCCGGCTGCGTATTGGCGGCCATGCTCAGCGCCCGGCTCATGGGCCATCGCGGGAAGATGGTATCGGCCTTCATCTTGCTCGCCGCCTTCGGCAACGCCGGCAATTTCGGCCTGCCCATTATCCAGTTCAAGCTGGGTGAAGAAGGGCTGCTGCCTGCCTCCATCTACTTCCTCACCCTCAGCGCCTACGGCTTCATCGTCGGCGTGATGGCCGCCGCCTGGGATCGCGGCGGCGCAAAGAAAGCCATCTGGTCTACGCTCACAACGCCCGCCATCGTGGCCGTATTGCCGGCCGCGCTGGTCAACGGGATGGGCTGGACCGTGCCCCTCTTTCTCGACCGCCCCATCGACCTGCTTTCCGCCGCCCTGATCCCGGTCATGCTGCTCACGCTCGGCATGCAGTTAGGCGGCATCCGTCGCCCTCGCCTCGATGCCAACGTAGCCGCCGCCGGCTTCGTGCGTCTTATCGTGGGGCCGTTGCTGGCCGTCGTCCTTGCCGGCGTCTTTGGTCTGTCCGGCCTGCCGCGCGAAGCCGGCATCATCCAGGCCAGCATGCCCTCCGCCGTCTTCTGCGCGCTGATTGCGCTGGAATATGACCTCGCCCCCGAATTCGTGACAACAACGGTGCTCTTCTCCACGCTTGCCAGCGCGCTGACGCTCACCGCAACGCTTGCATTGCTCTAGCCGCCCCCGTACAATACAGGGGCAGCGCACACGGCGCTCCCCGATAAGCGACTGACAGGCAACAGACAACATGCACCGGATTGAGATCGTCCAGGGCGACATCACCAAATTACATGTAGACGCCATCGTCAACGCCGCCAACAGTTCGTTGCTGGGCGGCGGCGGCGTAGATGGGGCCATCCACCGCGCTGCAGGCCCCGGCCTTCTCGCCGAATGCCGCACGCTCGGCGGTTGCCCAACCGGACAGGCCAAGATCACCCACGGCTACAACTTGCCCGCCCGCTACGTGATTCACACGGTGGGACCGGTCTGGCATGGCGGCAACCACGGAGAAGACGATCTTCTGGCCCAATGCTACAACAATTCGCTGGCGCTGGCCGTCGCCCATGACCTGCAAAGCATCGCCTTTCCCGCCATCAGCACGGGCGTCTATGGTTTCCCCTTTGATCGCGCCGCCCGCATCGCCCTGCGTACGATGGCGGACTTCCTGGCTCAAGACGACACCCTCCAACGCGTGATCGCGGTCTGCTACAGCAGCCGCGACTACGCCGAATACCTGGCCGTGCAGCGCGAACTTGGACAGGAACCGTCTGCATGACCGCACCCAAACGCAAGCTCGTCTACTCGACAGACCCAGAACCGGCTGACTCCGCGCCCGCCAAACAGCCCGCCCTGCCCGCCAACCCGGCCGCGCCCCTGCCCACCTTGCAGCACAACAAGCCTGTGCGCGTCCGCCTCGACCGCAAGGGACGCGGCGGCAAGGCCGTCTCGGTGATCGAAGGCGTCATGAGCCCGCCGCGCGGCAAACAGGCGTTGCTCAAACTGCTCAAGACAAAGCTGGGCGCAGGCGGAACCATCAAGGACGACGCGCTCGAAATCCAAGGCGACCGGCGCGACGATATCGTCGCCATCCTCAACCAACTAGGCTACCAGGCCAAGCGCGCCGGCGGCTGAAGCAATGCGCCACAAATAACAGCGGCGCACCCCTTTTCGAGTGCGCCGCACATCGCCTTCCAGCGCCTCCTGCAAGCTAGCGCAGATTCTTGCCGATGCTCTTGCCGCTGGCGACCTTCTTGCGCTTGCCGAAAGCTTCTTCCCCGCAGAAGGGGTGAATCACCACGTTGCGCCCGACCACCATGTCCTCCGGAATCACACAGCCCTTACCCGCCAGAGTTAGGCCGGTGTTGATCTGTTCGGGCATGTCGGTGTTAGGCGTGTTATCGTCGCCGTCGCCCACCTTGGCGCCGGCGCGCACCGTCACCCCCTTGTCGATGATGCAGCGGTCCACCACCGCACCCGCCTCTATCGACGTGTCGTTGAGGATCACGCTGTCGCGCACGATTGCGCCCTCGGCGACGTAAACGCCGGGCGACAACACGCTGCGCTGCACCTCGCCATATACGCGGCAGCCGTTCGAGAGCAAATTGCCCTCGACGTGTGCATTCGGCCCGATCTTGGACGGCGCGCGCTCCTGGCTGCGCGTATGGACCACCCACTCCGGGTCATACAAATCCAGCGCCGGGCTTTCGGAGAGCAGGCTCATGTTCGCCTCCCAATAGGCCTGCACCGTGCCCACGTCCGCCCAATAGCCGGGGAACGGATAGGCATAGACTTCGCCCGACCCCTTCAGCATGGCCGGCAGCACATCCTTGCCGAAATCTACGTAGTCCGTATCCTGCAAAATGTCGATCAGCGCCTGCTTGCGGAAGATGTAGATGCCCATCGAGGCCAGCGTTTCGCGCGTGCGCTTGGGCTTCTCCTGGAAATCCGCGATGCGCTGTTCGCTGCCGACGGACACAATGCCAAAGCGATGCGTCTCATACAGGTTGACCCGGCGCACAGCTACCGTCAGATCGGCCTTCGTCTGCAAGTGCTGGCGCAACATAGGCCGGTAGTCCATCAGATAGATATGGTCCCCCGCCAAGATCAACACATGCTCTTCGGACTGCAATTGCACAAAATCCAGATTGCGGCGCACCGCATCAGCCGTGCCGCGCTGCCAGTCGCCATACGGCCCCCCGCGATAGGGCTGCAAGAGGCGCACCCCGCCGGACGCCCGGTCCAGATCCCAGGGCTTGCCGATCTCGATGTGGTCATTCAAACTGCGCGGCTTGTACTGTGTCAACACCGCCACGTTGTAGATGTCGCTGTTGACGCAGTTGCTCAGGGGAAAATCGATCAGGCGAAACTTGCCGCCGAAAGGAACCGCCGGCTCCGACCGAACCTCGGTGAGAACGCTCAGGTCCTCGCTAGGACCGCCGGCCATAATCATGGCAAAGGCGCGGGTCATGGCATACCTCTTCGTGATATTGTGCTTGGCTCATTCGCCAAATAGGCGGACATCGTCGCTCGCTTCAACTCCGCACACAAGCCGCTTTCGGCCTCCGTCAGATCGTCTGCCCGTCGGCAACGATCCGGTCGTTGGGAAAAGCCGACTCATCGCGTCCGCTGTTGATCAGGACATTGCGGCCGATGTGGGCGCCGTCCGGGATCACGGCGCCCTTGCCCACCACGGTGATGCCCGCAAACAGCCTGTCCGGCATCTGCATGTTCGCCACGCTTTCGTCGCCCGTGCCCAGGACCGTGCCGGCGCCGACCATCACCTGTTTGTCTATCACAGCCTTATGCACATGCACGCCCGGCCCGATCCAGGCGTCGTTCATGACGACGCTATCCTGCACGACCGCACCCGGGCTGACGTAGACGCCGGGGCTAAGCACGCTGTTGATCACCGTCCCCCGGATCACGCAGCCATTGGAAATCATACTGCTCACCACTTTGGACTGAGGCCCGATTTTGGCTGCCGGCCGTTCTTCCGACCGCGTGTGGATCGGCCAGTTGTCCGTATATAGGTCGAGCGTCGGCTCAGGCTGCAACAGCTCCAAGTTCGTCGCCCAGTACGAATCCACCGTGCCGACGTCCACCCAGTACCCTTCAAAGCGATAGGCAAACACCCGATCCCCCGCCGCGATCATCGCCGGGATAACGTGCTTGCCGAAATCGACGCGGGGGGTGTCGGCGCTGCCTTCGCGCAATCGCTTCTCCATCGTCGACGCATTAAACACATAAATGCCCATCGAAGCCAGATTGCCCTTGTCGCGCTCCTTCGGCTTTTCGTAGAAAGCGACGATGCGCTGTTCTTCGTCCACTTGCATGATGCCAAACCGGTCCGTCTCCTCCAACGGCACCGGCATCACGGCGATGGTCAGGTCTGCGCCCGTCTCCCAGTGATATTGCAGCATCGGCGCATAGTCCATCTTATAGATATGGTCCCCAGACAAAATGAGCGCCGTGTCGGCGCGGTTGTCCCACACGAACTCCATGTTCTGGACGATCGCATCGGCTGTCCCCGCATACCAGTGCTGTCCCTTGCGTTGCTGATAGGGCTGCAAGAGCCGAACGCCGCCCCGGCTGCGGTCCAAGTCCCACGGCTTGCCGATGCCGATGTGGTCGTTCAGGCTGTGAGGCCGATACTGGGTCAGCACGCCGGCCGTATAGATGCCGCTGTTGACGCAATTACTGAGTGCGAAATCAATGATGCGAAACTTGCCGGCAAAGGGCACAGCCGGCTTCGCCCGCGCTTCAGACAACACGGTCAGCCGCGTCCCTTCACCGCCCGCCAAAATCATCGCTATCGTCTTCGTCATAGCTATCTCTCTGGTTGCGTCGGGTGAACAGAGGAGGTCATGAATTGAACCGATCCTGCGAACCGCCTGTTATTTAATAGTAACCCAACTCGCGCTATTCTTCAATCGGGCCAACGACACGGGGTGCGTCCCAGGAATTAGGCGAGATCAGGTGGGGCGGGGCAAACGGCGCCAGGTGTCGTGCCAGCGGTCACTGAGCAGAGCACACCGGAGCGCCAGCATGGCCTGTGCACCGGAACGACTCCAACGCATACCCGCCTGTTTCATACGCTGCTGCACGACGACCTTGCAAGCCGACTCCACCGTACCGCTGCCGATGGGATAACCGGCTTGGCGAAAGGTGCCGTAGCGCATGCGATGCCGGTTACCAAAGAGGTAGCCGATGGCTTGGCGCACGTCGTCGGGGAGGGGCGTACCTCTGGGGTACAAAGTACGGACGGCACGCCAGACCTGGCGCAAGCCATCCTGGGCCAGATGGCGCTTCTGTTGGGCCACCCACAGGGGCGCATCTGCGGGAGACAAGTCTACCTGGGCAATGGTCCACAGGCGTTGGACGGCGTGCCACCAGTCCAGAATCTCGATGCGCAGGGCAAAGCACATAAACATCAGGTTCCAGATCCAAACCGCCCCATCGCTCACGCAGATCACGCGCCGGGCATGCTCCAGACCCCGGCGACAGGCTTCGGCCCACAAGTGACGCCCATAGACCGGCGCCTCCCATAATCCCGCTTGGTAGCTGTGATGCGTGAGGGCCACGCCCGTTGCGTCTGCTTCTACGGCAGAGATGCTGGCGACCTTCACTTCTTTCCAGCCTTCCTCACGCACATGCAGCATCACCCCATCCGCGGAGACGCTCATCACCGCGCTGTCCGGCTGCACGACCGCCCGCGACACCACTGCCTCCTCCTGTTTGGGCGCCTGCAGCAGGGCCTGCGCCTCCGCCGCTTGCTGCTGCACCAAGGCATCCCCCGCTTCCTGACAGAGTCGCTGTAGGCTGCTCTTGCTCAACCAGACGCCTGTCAGCTCGCCAAAGGCGTCCGCCGCACGGCGATACGAAGGGATTTCCACGGCCAGACGCACGGCTTGTTGGACCGTCTGCGGACTCCACGCATGCTTACTCAACTGCAGGCGGCGGTCCAGGGGGAAAAAGACTCCCACCACACTGGTCGCAGTAATAGTACGCCCGTTCCATTGCCACCTCCCCTTCCCGGTGTCCCACAATCCGAGTCGGGTCTCCTCGATAGCGCATGGCTTCGCCACACGCTTCGCACACCGGCGCCTCCACCCGTGCGTCCGCCTCCACCGCCAATTGTTCCAGTAGTTTGCTCACCAACGCGCGCCGGTAAGGTGTCACTTGGTCGCCGATCTCATCGAAGCTGGCGTCGAGATTCTCGGCGCGCCAGCTATGCAGCTCGTCGTACATCCGCTCCGCTTCCCGCAGAAATGCTGCCTTGTTCTGTTCATGCTTACCTGAATCACCCATCCCCGACGCTCCTTTCGTCTCTACCTTCCTCCGCTTTCCTCCTATTTTACCCATTTCCTATATCTTGGGACAGACCCCTGTCCCCTTGTTGCAGGACATGGCAGCAAGGCGCTTCGCAGCGGGGCCGCGTGCCTAATGACGGAAATGCCGGGTCCCTGTAAAGGCCATCGCCAGACCCAGTTCATCCGCCGCGGCGA
>Ga0334887_1001981_pt1 | contig 24448 bp, 21 predicted proteins | sample GraSluR1_MG_10_FD_207217 | JGI IMG/M metagenome (GOLD analysis project Ga0334887, IMG submission 207217) | Sludge microbial communities from methane-producing bioreactor in Wageningen University, Netherlands - Granular Sludge_18_07-R1 | ecosystem: Engineered > Bioreactor > Anaerobic >...
TCGACTTGCCCGCGCCGGAGGGGCCCATGATCGCCACAACTTCCCCGCGGCGCACATGAAAGGTAACCCCGTCCAGGGCACGCACTTCCACCAAACCCATCTGGTAAATTTTCTTTACATTCTCTACTTCAATGACAAAGTCATCCATTTGATCTCACTGTCCCATCATTCCGGGAGGGCTGAATGTGCGCGGCGGATTCAACACGACCACATCGCCTTCCTGCACATCGCCGCTCAGCACTTCACTGTACGCATCCGAAGTACCGCCAATCTCGATTTTCATCGCTTCAGGCATCCCGCTCTTTCCCAGGACATAAATAACCCGGCTGCCTTCTTCAAACCGCACGGCCCGATTGGGAACCAGGAGTACATTCGCCAGCTTTTCCACCACAATGTTCACTGCAGCTGTCATGCCGGGGCGGATATCACAGGTTTCGCAAACCTCCCGGTCGATTTCAACCGTCACCCGAAAATCCACACCGTTGGGAGAAACGGTTCCTACCCGGGCAACCTCAATTACTTTGCCGGAAAAATCATCGCCCAAAATGGCATCAAAGCTCATCTTCACCGGCTGATCCACCTCCACCTGATTGATATCCACCTCAGGAACATTAATATCCACCAGCAAGCGCGAGCTATCATCCACCCGGAAGGAAAGCGTTCCCGGCGCCACCTGATCACCAACCTTGGCATTAATTTGGGTAACCGTTCCGGCAAATGGCGCTTCCAGCTGCTTGTAGGACAAGGTCGCTTCAATCGCCGCCACACGCGCTTCCGCGGCAGCAATCTCCTCCGGGTCGACCCCGCCTTTCAGCCGTTCCACCTCACGTTTGGCATCTTCCAGCTGGGCCAGCGCCACGTCGACCTGGGCATCCGCCCGCTCAACATCTTCCGGATCTGGTTTGCTCATCGCATAATTCAGGTTTGCCAGGGCGCGGTCGCGATTCTTGCGCGCCTGCGAAAGCTGAGAGAGTGCCATCGCCCGGTTGGGCTCATCTTCGGCGCTGTCTTCCACCCAGCCATATAATTCTTCGGCCCGCTCTACGGCATCCTGTGCCAGAATATAATTCGCCCGCAGACCGTCCAGCGTATTTTCGCTGGCACGACGGTAATCGTAACTCTCGCGGTCTTCCACCGCATTGTTATAAGCGATCTGCGCCTGCGCCAGCGTCAATTGTGCCGCAGCGCGTGCAGAATCAGAGTCTTGCAGCATCTCTAAAGCTTTCTTTGCCGAAAACAGTTCTGCTTGCGACAGAATCACCGACTGCGGCAGCGAAGATTGTGCCAGGTCGGCCAGCACTTGACTGGCCTGGACTTCCTCACCCAATTCAACGTAAATATTCTCGATGCGCCCGCTGGTCTGCCAGGTTAACTGGGCAGTCTGGTTGGCGCGCACCGTGCCAGTTGCCCCCACATACGCGATCAGCTCGCCGCGCTCCAGTGTCACCGTCTCAAATGCAGCGTTGGCTGCATTCGACTTCTGTGCTTGATTGGCCACAAAAAACGCAGCAACCGCCAGCACAATCACAACAGAAACAATAATAATAATCGTCTTTCTTTTTTTCGTCATACTTTCCACCTCAAATTGAGGATTCCTTTCCTCAGGCTGTTCACAAAGCCCGTTATGATTCCCATCAAAATACACTCTTCATTCTATTTTAATCGATTTTTCACCAAAACAATCGGGAGTATATTAACAAAGGAGCACGAAAAGTATTGACTTTTCTTGAAAACTATTATACTATAGGAGTAGTAATCCAAAGGAGGAATAATGAAAGATGAAGACTTATTGTTGAAATGGGAAGCGACTTACAAGAAAGGGTTGTTAAGCTTTTGGATCTTATTGCTGCTTCATGAGCGTTCCAGTTATCCTTTTGAAATGGGATCACTGATTGAAGAGATCAGCCAAAAAACAATTTCTGTCGATGATAACAGCATCTATCGTGCACTCAATCGTTTCCAGGAAGTCGGAATCGTTGACAGCGAGACCAGGCCTTCCAATCAAGGTCCAGATCGGAAATATTATCACTTGACCGAAAAAGGCTGCTGGCTGCTCAAGCAATTTATTGAACGTAATATTCGGGTATTTGAAATGCCCGAGGTTGCTTCTCGAATAGCGGCAGTGAATTTGGTTCAATAATTGGAGGAAGTCATGATAAAAGGTGATTTTAACAAAGAAAGAGAGCGGATAATCAAAATCTTGCCTGTCTATTTGACTGTACAAGTAGTCATGCTTGTCATGACCTATCTTGATTTCTCAGTCTATGCGGAAGTTTATCGAATGCAGAAATTTTTGGTCGTTACTCCCTGGCTGGGAGCCTGGTTTTTACTTGCAATGGCGGGTTTAATCCCTGGCATTTACTTACTTGTTAGTAAAACCGGTAAGAGGGTATTCAATGAAGTTGAACAAGCACGCTTTTCTTTAGGATGGCTATTCGGGGTAATAGCAGGCCTGCTCACCCTGGGAATCCGGTTTATGCCGGTCATGCCTGGCTGGTATTTTTATATTGTCGGAGGGCTGTTTTTTCTATTGAGTGCAATTTATTGGACATGGAATAAACGTCATACACGTGCTAATGAAATTTTTCCTTGATCGTCCCAATCAAAAAAATTCAGCGCAATAGAATGAAGAAGTTGGATTAGTAAACCTGGATGGCTCCTTGTCTTTATAAACAGGGGGCCATGATGGCATCTACAATTGTTGAGAATTTAGATTTGGTATAAATCTTCGTGACAACCCGACCACACAAAGTGGCTTGTCTGCAAAATGCATTTTTACAGCTTACATGTGGAAAACCAAGGAGATTCCCGAAGAACATGTATAATTTATTGATATGCCATAGGCCAAATTCATTAAGCAATAACGGTAACCAAACGTGTTGATAAAATTAAAAAAACGCCTGTATTTTATTTTCGTCATCCTCACCAGCATTTTGCTGACCACAACCAGCACTGTCCCGATGGACAACAGGGCGCAACTGGTACGGAAATACACCCGTTCGATCGAGTTTAATTACACCACCTGGATCTGGGATGCCTTCCTGCGCAAGAACCAGCAGGCTGCCTTTGGTCTGGCAGACTACCTCCCCGTTGAAATGCAGCACGTCCTGGTGACAGATTGCATTGAGCTCACCCGCGCCATCAATCAATTCGAATCTGCTCTGGAAATCATCTACAGCGACCCGGCCGAGACCAACCCTGACCTGACCACCCAACCCCTCAAGGATGACCTGGCTGACTACTATTACATCGACGCTATCATCTCCCCTATCTGTGAAACCATCCTTCAGCAGCAGGTCAGCGAGCTGCTGGCCGAAGCCCGCCTGACCGCTGCCGGTCAGCCTGTCCCGCCAGTGCTTTTCCATGCCACCCCCCTGCCGGTGGTGCTGATCGTCTCCCCGCGTGACACGATCCAGCAGGATGCGAACATTTCCCTGATCACCGACCTGACCCTGGACGAAATCATCGCCCTGGAGAACGCTGTGGAAACCGACATGAATGTGTCTGCCCTGGTGGAACCAATTGGCGGGATGGGCGCTTACCCCACGATGGTGCAGCAGACCAGCAACCTGCCCTGGTATATTGAAGTGATTGCCCATGAATGGATGCACAACTTCCTCACCCTGCGCCCGTTGGGCATGAATTACGACACTACCCCCGAACTGCGCACAATGAACGAGACCACCGCCAATATTGCCGGCAAAGAGATCCGGGATGCCGTCATCGCCCGGTATTACCCCGAATATATGCCGCCGGAACTGCCGCCCGCTCCTGTCGAAGAGGATACCGCCATAAGTATCGAAGACATGGAACCGCCAGAAGAACCGGCCTTCGATTTCCGTGCGGAAATGCATGAAACCCGCATTACCGTGGATGAGCTGCTGGCCGGGGGCAAGATCGAGGAAGCCGAAGCCTATATGGAAACCCGCCGCCAGTTCCTGTGGGAAAATGGCTACCACATCCGCCGCCTGAACCAGGCATATTTCGCCTTCCACGGCGCTTATGCCGACCAGCCCGGCGGTGCCGCCGGCAGCGACCCCGTCGGCCCGGCTGTGCGCCAACTGCGCGCCCAAAGCGACTCCCTGGCCGTCTTCGTGCGCCGTATGGGCAGAATGAATTCATTTGATGATTTGCTAAAAGCGATTGAGTAAGGCAGATTCCTTTGGAAAAGGTTCCCCCGCGAACAATTTCGTTCAGATATAACGAGTAATTGTAATAACCACTTTAGTGGTTACCGCGTGCATACGGAAACGATTGACAGCAAGGTTGCTACAATGCTGAGGGCACACAGTCCCCACAGCGTCAGGGTTAGAAAGGGGTATCTCCCTCCGCCCCCAAATCCGGCATCTCGCTCTCAATATCATCCGGAGACTGCCCCTTGTTCAGGCGGTCAACCACCTCGTCAAATTCGCCGCCCATCTCCTCCCCCAACTCCTGCTGCATCTCGCGCATCATCGAACCCAATGCACGCGGGTCTTCATCGATCCCCGCCAGGCGGGATGGATCCGCCATGGCTTCCAGACGGCTGTGGCCGCCGCTCTTCACCCGCACGCGGTTGAACTTGCGCCGCACATTGCTGCTCTGGCAGTGCGGGCAGATAACCGCCTCCTTGCCATAAGCCGCATAGGTCTGAAAAACCTCAAATTTACGTTTGCAATCTATACAACGATAACCATAATTGGGCATGCTTCTCTCTCACAAGTGTTTATTAACTGAAAATCTTCCGATATCCATTATAATCATATCACTTAGAAACTGAACAGGAAGAGGCAACGACAATGACCACCCCCCCCAAACAAAAAATATCATTCGATGTACTCCACCCGCAGCCCCTGCTGGTTGTCATTTCTGGACCGTCCGGCGTTGGCAAGGATGCTGTGCTGCACTCCCTGCAAAAACTGCGTCTGCCCTTCCATTTTGTGATCACCGCCACCGACCGCGCCCCGCGCGAGGACGAAGTTCATGGCGTCAATTATTTCTTTGTCTCAACGGAAGAATTTGAACGAATGATTGCCGAGGATGAACTGATCGAATACGCCGTTGTCTACGACCAGTATAAAGGCGTTCCCAAAGACCAGGTTCGTCAGGCCCTGTCCAGCGGTAAAGACGTGATCATGCGCCTGGATGTACAGGGCGCAACCTACGTGCGCCAGCTCTGCCCGGAAGCCATCCTCATCTTCCTCGTCCCCGCCTGTGAGCAGGAATGGTATCAACGCCTGGAAGAACGGCGCAGCGAAACACCGGAAAGCCTGCAACTGCGCGTTGCCACCGCCAAACAGGAGCTGGAACGCATCCCCGAATTTGACTACGTGGTCACCAATGCCCAGGACAAACTGGAGCAGGCCGCAGACCAGATCGTCGCGATCATCGAAGCCGAACACCTGCGCGTCGACCCCCGAAAGATCACCCTATGAACCCAATCCTCCCCACCGGCCCGAATGACTATCCTCCCGAAAACCCTGCGGATACTCCTCCGCCAGCCGCGCCAATCATCATCCACCCGCCGCTGAACCGGGTGTGGGTCACCTGGGCGATCATTGGCATTACCGTATTGGTTTATCTCTTGCAATCGGCCAGCAATCTCCTCCTCCGTGCAGATTATTTCGCCTATTGGGGAATGAAGATCAATGCCTTTATCCTGCAGGGACAGGTCTGGCGGCTGCTGACCCCCGTTCTGCTGCACGGTTCGCTGCTGCACATCGGTTTCAATATGTATTTTCTCTCCCGCATCGGCCCCGGACTGGAAAAACATTACGGCAGCGGGCGCTTCCTGGCGCTTTATCTCGCTACCGCTTTTACCGGCAATGTACTTTCCTATCTTTTCACTGCCGCAAATTCTTTAGGCGCTTCCACAGCCATCTTCGGTCTGGTAGCCGCCTATGCCATGCTCATCTATCGCAACCGGCGCTTCTTCGTCAACCCGCGCGGCGCATTGACCAATATTGCTACCACCATCCTGGTCAACCTGGCCCTCGGTCTCTCGGCAGGCATCGATAATTTCGGCCATCTCGGCGGCTTGCTAGGCGGACTGGCAATCGGCTGGTTCGGCGGACCGCAGTTAGGCCTGAAACAAATCTCGGACGGCTATCACGTTTTTGACCAGCGCCCTGCGCGCGATTTTGCCCTGGTGGTGGGAACCGTCGTCATCGTCTTCGCCCTGCTGGCGGCGGGCAAAGCGATTTTGATTTAAATCAACCAGCGAGCCGGCTCCGCAACCGGCTCGCTGAAATTTCCCCCTACATCCCCTCAACCTTTCTATTTTCAATCTTCCAGATGCTGCATGGCGGGCATGAAAAAGCCGGCCACTCCCATCAGCAAACAACCCGCCCCGCCAAAGGCATATAACACCCGCGGGCCGAAGGCATCCGCCGCCGGGCCAGCTGCCAGCATCGAAAGCGGCACTGCCGCCGTCGCCAGGCTGGCGACCAGGGTGAACACCCGCCCCTGCATCTCCGGAGCCACCCGGCTTTGAATGATCGCATGAAAAGGCCCATTTGTGATCGGATGGCTCACGCCAGCGAAAGCCATCCCCACCAGCGCCAGCACAAATAAATCCGCCGGAGCCAGCCACACCAGCAGCATGCCCAGCCCCATCCCGATCAACCCGGCCAGCACAGAAGTGATCTTGCGTTTGAACCCGCCCCATGCTCCCAGGATCAAACCGCCGGCCACCACCCCCACCCCCCACGCGGATTCAATCCAGCCAAGCTGATACACACCCCCCTTGAAGAAATCCGTCACCAAAATTGGCAGGATGGTAAACAAAGGCGTAAAGAAGAAATTACACATCACCGCCATCACCAGCAGCACGGACAGTCCGCGCCAGGAAAGCACAAACTGCAGTCCCTCACGCACATCCACCAGCACGCTGCGCACCGTCACCGCTTCCTTGGATTCCTGCGGCTGGGGAATGAGCACAAACAGCAGCGGGATGATCGCCAGCAAGGCTGTGCCCACATCAATAAACAGCACCCCAAAAATGGGCATCACCCCCAGCAGCAAGGCTCCCAGGGCAGGCCCGGCAATATTGACCCCGCCATATACCGCCTGGTTAATTCCCGCAATGCGCGCCAGATGCTCTTCCGGCACCATCATCGACGTGGAAGCCTTCATCGCCGTCCAATGAAAAAGACTGCCCAAAGAACGCAGAAATAGCACCACAAACACATGCCAAATCTGCACCCATCCCAGCCAGAAAAGCACGGCCACCATCCCTGTCACCAGGGCAATGCTTCCGTCCGCAGCAATCATTACCCTGCGCCGGTTCCAGCGATCCACCAGCGCCCCGGCAAACGGAGCCAAAATTACTTCTGGCAAATAGGAAAAGAAAGATGCAAACGCCAGCATGGTCGCCGATCCGGTTTTCACCGTCAGCCACCAGATCAAGGCAAACTGCACCAGTTGGCTGCCCAACAGGGAAACGGACTGGCCCGTCCAGATCAAAAAGAACGGTTTGCGCCAATTTTCTGCGGTTGATGCTGCAATTATTTTTGAAGAAAATATCATAACGTTTTACCTGCTTGCTGCTGTGCGGCGTATAAATGTCTGCCATGCCAGGTTATTTTTTACCGGGCAGCGTGTTAAAAACTACCCAGCATACATATTTTACGAAACAGGAGGCATCAAAACGGTTTAACTTTGAGTGAATTTCGGGGGAATCAATCAAAATCAGGGGAAATCCCCCATCAAAACAAAAAGAGACGAAGAAAACCTCGTCTCTTTTTGCTCACTACCCATATCGCTTTCTCTACACTTCTACTTCAACGGGAATTCCCGCCTGCCTTTCGGCATGCGCTTCCCCATCCTCTTCTACCGAATGAATCACAGGCAGCAGAACCCCTGCCACGCCGCATCCCGCACACAATATTCCCGCTGCCAGATACCAAACCTGCAAACCAAAGGCATCCGAAACCGGCCCGGCAATCGCCAGACCAACAGGCGAAGTCAGCATAAACAAACTGCCTGCCAAAGAGAACACCCGCCCCTGCATCTCCGGGGCAATCGTACCCTGCAGCAGCGCCATCAGCGGACCATCCACAATAGGGACCATCAACCCAATGAAGAAAACCAACATCACGGCTGATTGAATTGCCCCGCCAGGCAGCATACCCAGCAAGAATATCCCGACACCAATACCAAACAACCCCAGCATAATGCTGTAAACTTTCTTTTTAAAACCGCCCCACACGCTGAGCAACAAGCCGCCCACCAGAATGCCTACCCCGGCAGCAGCTTCAACAGCACTGTATTCCCCCGCCCCGCCATTAAAATGCTCCTGAACCAGCAGCGGAAGCAGGGAGAAAGCCGGCGTCAGGGCAATCTTGAAGATCATCGCCAGGCCAATAATTGCCATCATCCCTTTCCAGCCGCGCAGGTAATGGAAAGCATCCTTGATGTCAGACCAGATGGAGGCAGGGTTTCCCGTACCTTCTTTCTTCTCTGGCTGGGGGATGAAAACAAAAATCAAAGGCAGCACGGCCAACATCGCTGTGCCCACATCCACCAGCATCACAAAATGCAGATCCATCAGGGACATCAGCAGCGCACCCAGCACCGGCGCCACAATCGACAACGTACCATTCAGGGTCTGGTTGGCTCCCGCCAACCGCGAGAGATGTTTGTTGGGCACCATCAATGTGGTGGAGGCCGTCATCGCCGGGTAATGGAACATCCCGCCAAAGGAACGTACCAGCATGACCACATACACATACCACACCTGCATCGTCCCCGCCCAGAACTGATAGGCCAGCCACAGGGATGCCAGCGCGATGAATGTGTCCGCCGCGATCATCACCCGCTTGCGGTTCCAGCGGTCCACGTACGCCCCGGCAATTGGCCCCAGGATGATCTCAGGTACCATCGCCACCATCGTCGCCGTTGCCAGTACGGTTGCCGAACCGGTCAGCTCTGTTAACCACCACACCAGAGCAAACTGCACAATTCTTGAGCCTGCCAGAGAAAATGCCTGTCCAATCCATATTGGAGCAAACGACCGGAACCATCCTCTGTTGTCTGAACTTGCTGCCATTTCTTACCGCCTTATTTTCAAATATTGACGCCACGATATAATACGGCCAAATTCATGATTGGTTGCGCAAAAAGCCGTCTTTTTTTCTGCTGTTATCAATAATGGGGACTACATCACTCGATGAATACCTCTACGTGCTCGCCATCTTCGTCATCATACACATCTACCACCCGGCCTTCAGCACCGTCCTGGATCATTTCCATCAAATCAGCAAGGTCGAGACCTTCAATTTCAGGAGCGAATCGCCGCCCCATTTTAAGCCCGGCGTTCACAATGCCCAGAGGCATGCGTACGTTGACCCGCGTCTTTCCAGAGTCTGTATCGGTTACCACCACACGGAACCAGCGTTTTTCGCGATTTCCACCGCCAGAAAAAGTGCCTTTTTCCTGATTTCCAGCACCTTCTCCTGGTTTTTCATCCCCAAGCGCCTGCAGCAAGCCCTCGGCCTGCTCGGCAGTGAGCTTGCCATCCTGCAGCATTTCCAAAATTTTTAATCGTTCTTCACGCAATACCATTTCACACCTCGACTATGCTTCACTCTGTTCGCCGCGCAGCAGCGACTGGGCTTTCTCAAACGTGATCTCACCGCTTTCCAGGTCTTCCAAAATCTTGCGCCGTTCTTTGGGCTGCGGCTTGACCGGCTGTTCTTCCGGTTCCGGCTCAAAGCCCAACGTGCGCATGATCTCATCCAGCCGGTTGCGCAGGGTCGGATAAGACAGGTTCAATTCCTTATCCAGGCGGTTAAACCGCCCTTCACAGCGGATAAAACTGACCAGGAAATCCATCTGCTCCTCGTTCAAAACGGCAAACGGGTCCTCTCTGGGACGGAAGAATCCCTCAATGGTCGTATCACACTGCGGGCAATGCAGGCGGGTCACCGCCAGCTCCCCATCACACACCGGACACTGCTTTAATTGTCGATTCATCGTCACGCTCCAAAAAATCTAACTTCTTCTTTAGAAATCTAGACATAGTATAGCAGAATATTAAATTAAGTCAATAGTTAATTTAAATTTATTTGGTTATTATGGATTTAAAATTGATATTATTTAGTTTTCTGAAAGATAATTAATACGCCTCACTGGAAAACTGGCATACGCAGCCCACGCCAACCCGACCCGCAGTGTGCACAGCCAACCCGACACTGACCTCCGGAATGGAATTTATTGAATTCATTATTGTATATACTCCGCCACATTACTATAATCATAGAGAGGGAAAACTGTACATCAGTACAGTTGACTTCGGGGAAATCCCAGAGCATATGCTCATTAAGTCAATCGGGATACATACAAAATGATTGGACAGCTTACCCAAAACTGCGAAAGCTCGACCGAGACGGATGCCATGATCAATCCGGCCGCCGCCTGCGGGGATGCCTGGCAATCCCCAGGATAAAAAAGAAATGGACGTCATCAGGTTTTCATCACTGACACACCAAACATTCAGCAACCAGCACGAGGAGTGAAATATGAAACATCCCATCAAGTCTGTCGGTCTGCTTTTCATGTTGTTGTTCTTTTCCCTGGCTTGCAGTTTCAGCCTGTTCGGCAAGGATAATGATTCGTCGCCGGCCCAGGAGGCCAGCACCAGTGATGACCTGGATGAAACCTACGCCGATGCAGTTGCCGTGGGACAACCTCTGCGCCAGTGGGCCGACTCGGCCACAGCCAGCTCGGAATATGGCAGCACGGACTGGTCTGCTTCCCAGGCCACCGGCGCGCCCGACGCCGCATGCGGCGATGATGCTCATGCCTGGGCAGCAGCATCCACTGATGAGAAGGAATGGCTTGAACTCATCTACTACACTCCCGTAATCCCCACCGAGGTCATTATCCACCAGAACTACAATGCTTCCCAGATCGTAAAAGTAGATGTCATTTCGCTCGATGGAGAAAAACACGTCGTCTGGACGGGTCAGGCAGAGCAGGTGGACTACTGCCCGGACATCATGACCATCACCCTCCCCGAACCATATCCATTCCCGGTCATTGGCGTACGCCTGGTTGTTGATCAAAGTATTCTGGGGTTAGGCTGGAACGAGATTGACGCCGTGGAACTGGTCGGCTACACCATTAACACCCCATCGATTGCAGATGAGCCTGCTGCCGAACAACCCGAACCTGCGCAACAGCAGGAGCTGGAACAGGAAGCAGCCAGCCAGCCAGCCGCCAGCAGCGCCAATCTCCCCGCCCCGGCCGGATTCCTGGCCACGCCCAAAGTTCAGGCATTCGCATCCATTGTTCCCTTTGTTACCATGGAATCTGATCTGAAAAAGATCATGGGCGAAGAAGGCAAGCTCAGCACTGAGAACTGGAAACCGCGGGAAGACCACGCCAACACTTACATCTTTGAATTGGGGGATGGCGTGAGGGGATTTGTTAGCGTGATTACCAGCGGCGAAGTGTATAAAACCTCGCTCAGCGGTATTCCCCAAAGCATGGATATCACCGTCAATAATGACCTCTACCAGCAAATGACTGACCTCTACAATCAGGAAAAAAAGCTGCCCTACGAGACGGTTGCCAACCTGCTCGGCTCGCCCGGGTTAAGAATCTGGTACCAGTTACGGGATGACAACACCATGCGCGAAGACTATATCTGGTACAACGCTCAGGGTGACTACATCAGCGGCACTTTTATTGACGGCGCCATCCGCGGCAGTGCCGGCTTTGCCTATGTGGTCAAATAGTTCTCCAACCTGCACACGGAACGCCGGCTGAGCCTGCCGAAGCCTGACCTGCCGAAGCCTGACCTGCCGAAGCCTGACCTGCCGAAGCCTGGCCTGCCGAAGCCTGGCCTGCCGAAGCCTGGCCTGCCGAAGCCTGGCCCGCCGAAGCCTGGCCTGTCGAAGCCTGGTCTGCTGAAGCCCGGTCTCCCCTCAGCTCCCCCCACTTGCTGGGGGCCAAGGGGCATGCAGAGCATATCGCAGGCTGAGCCCGCCGAAGCCTGGCCCGCCGAAGTCTGGCCTGCTGAAGCCCGACCTCCCCTCAGCTCCCCCCCACTTGCTGGGGCCAGGGGGCATGCGAATACGAAAGACCCCGACAGGGATCGGGGCCTTTCTTTAGGAGGGAATCTGATGAAGCTCAACCGCAGCGGCTGCCTTTCACATCAGCCGCCGGATTTTCAAAACGTTATCTCACACTACCAACCCATTGTAGTGACCCTGTGGTCAGTCGTCATTTTTGAAAATACCTAACCACTAAAGTGGTTACTACAATGATGTTTTTCCACTTCAGTCGCCGCACCTGTTCGCTAAAACAACGTCAACTGAACCGCAGGGCGCCGCCCTTGAATGAGGATAAACGGGCTGGCCCGTTCCGCGGCCACTCCCAGCCGGCGCAAGTCGCGCAGTCCGCGCAGGCGCCCCACCCGCCTGGCACTGACGATCGCCCTGGCTCCTGCCGGCCCAATGCCCGGCACGCGCATCAAATCCTGCAACTCGGCGCGCTCCAAATCCACCGGACGCTCAGCCAGATGCAGCTGCGCCCAGGCCAATTTGGGATCCATGTTCAGCGGCAGATTGCCATCCACCGCAAAGGGAAATTCTTCCAGTGTAAAACCATAATCGCGGATCAGGAAAGACGCCTGATACAGACGACTCTGCCGCCACAGATTCAAGGGCGTGCCGCCCTCGAACGGCGTATTCCGCACCGGGTTGAATGGCGAGAAATACACGCGCTTCAAATGCAAAGTGTGGGTCAAATACTGCGAGGCGCGCAGCAAATCCACATCCGATTCATCCACTGCCCCCACTACGAACTGGGTGGTGCTCGAGGGCCAGCGCCCTTTCCAACCCTGATGCCCTGACTCCGTACGGCGGATTTCCTCCACCCAGCGTAGTGGACGCAGCAGTTCTTCCAACAGCATCTTCTGCGGGGCCAGCTTTTGCAGATGCGCCGTCGTTGGTGCCTCCAGATTGACCGAGACGCGGTCGGCAAGCTGCATCGCCCGCCGCACCTGTTCCTTCTCGGCCCCCGGCATGATCTTGAGATGTAAATAATCCTGATAGCCCATCCGATTGCGCAGGATCTCAGCTGTGTCCAGCAGCCTGTCCTGGGTGGTGATCCCGTTGCCCATCACCCCTGAACTGAGAAAAATACCCTCCACCGCTCCGCTGCGGTGAATGCGCGAGAAAGACTCGGCCATCTCGTCCGGTTGAAACGTCTCCCGCCGAAAGTCGCGGTCTGCGCGGAAAGCGCAGTAATTACAATTGCGGCTGCATGCAGAACTGAACATCGATTTGAGGATCGGGGTGCGCTTGCCGTTTGGCAGAGCGGCCAGATAAATGGGGAAGGTTTGATGTTTGGTGCATGGGGCATTGGCGGAAGCCGCAGGTGTTTTCTCCTGCCCCTCCACCACTTCCATATCCATAAATGGGGTCATCGCTTGCAGTTTATCCAATCCATCCATACATTGATTATAGAACATTTTTTCTAATTGTCAATATACAAAACACATTTTCTTGGGAAATCCCCCGAACCTATCATTGTGATGAGGCGATAGCCGACGTGGTCGCAAAGCGTCCTCGCAATCCCGCTCAGTTATGCGTCGGGGACGCTTTGGCTTCGACAAGCTCAGCCTGCGCTTCATTCCTTCTTGCTTATCTTTTTCCAATCCATCTTCATATACACATCCCCCCGCTCCAGTTCCTCCAGCATTTGCGCCAACCGCTTCTCTTTCGTTTCAGGTCGTTTGGCGCGGGCGATCCACGCCAGATAATCATTCTGCTGGTATGGCGGGCGAGAGCGGTAAGCAGTCATCAATCCCCGATTCTCCAATGCCTCACCCACCCGATCCAGCATGGGCTGGATGGGACGCGACAACTTCGAGAAATCCGGCTCAGCCATCTTGCCCTCCAAAAACTACCCTTGCAAATACAAAGCCATCGACATATCGGCGATCTCTCGTTCCAAATGCTTCGGGTACAACTGCAAGCCTTTGGGCATCCCCGCTGCCCCGCCATCCAGCAGCCACTCCAACCCAAGCAGCATCACCGCCGAGTAATGATCGAACAGGTCATTGCCGTGCGCCGTGATCCCTGCCCCCAGGTTGAGCGGGCTGCCTTTGGTGAGCAGATAAAATGCGCGCTCACCCAGGTCATAGCGTTCAATAAAATCCTTCATCTGCTGGTGCGGCTGCTTTGCCAGCCAGTCAATATCAATCTCTCGGTTGGAATGTCCTGCATTAAAGACGATTGCCTCCGGCCGTACCTGGCGCAATTGTGGCTCCCGCAAAATCCCCTCTACCCCGGTCGAGGTGACGATGATCTGGCAGTGCGCCAGCCCGTCCGCCAGCAGGATCGGTTCGCAGCCATGGTAACGTGCCTCCAGCAGTTTCACCGGATCCAGATCGCTGACGTACACATTCGCCCCCAGTTTCCGGGCGCGCTCGGCGATGCCCTTGCCCACCGGCCCGTAACCAATCACCAGTACCCGCCGCCCGAACAGCCCCATTGCCGTCAGATGGGCAAAGGTCAACCATACGCCGTCGCCCACATGGAAACGATTTTCGATCTGTTCTTTCAGCGGAATACTGTTCCAGTCAAACACCGGGAAAGGCAGCTCATACGGTTTCAAACGGTTCAACCCGCTGGTGGTCGCTTCGAGTGCCCCCACGACAGGCGGCTGGCGGTCTCTATACGCCCCGGTCAATTCCCCGCCCATGTCAGAAACATAGTCCGCATCAAAGTCCCGCGCGATGCGCAAATTCTCTTCATACTCAACCTGCGTCATCCCCTTCCAGCCCAGCACTGTAATGCCCTGTGCCGCCAGATAGGCCGCGGTGGCATCGTCCGTGCTGTCCACGTTGCATGCCCCGATCAGGATTTCCGCCCCCGTCTTTCGCAAGGTTTCCACGATGGGAATCGCGTCCGGCAGGACGTGCTGCCACAAGGCAATCCGCTTGCCGTGGAAATCACGTTTGCCGATCTTCTCGCTGTAATAGGCCGTGATCGGCATCACCCGCTTCATCCAGCCCAACTGCCCGGCGGTAATTTGGCCTGCTAATGCAATGTCTTTAATTCGGGATGTGATCATCTTATTTTCTCCAGTAACATTTATTTCTTTGTTTTCTATTGTACACGGTGGCAGCCTCATTCGAGTCCCTATTGAGCTTTGCCTTTGCCTGCTTTATAATTCCTTTATCCTACATGAAGAGGTGCAAACCTGACATGACCGTTTTCGACACCATCAAAAAACCCACCCTGCTGCTGAATGCCAACCAGACCCGCAAGAACATCCACTGGATGGTACAGAAAGCCAACGCAGAGGACATCCGCCTGCGCCCGCACTTTAAAACTCACCAGTCCGCCGCCATCGGCGAATGGTTCCGCGAAGCGGGCGTGACCGCCATCACTGTTTCCTCGGTAGACATGGCCGCCTATTTCGCCGAGCACGGCTGGAAGGACATTACCATCGCCTTCCCGGCCAACTGGCGCGAGATCGACGAGATCAACGCTCTCGCGCAGCGCATCAAGCTCAACCTGCTGGTGGAATCAGTGGAAACCGCCCGATTTCTGGATGAACACCTCGACGCAACCCTGGATGTGTGGCTGAAGATCGACGTCGGCAATCAGCGCACCGGCCTTTCCAAAGAAGACCCGAAAACCATTGCCCAGGTGGCCTCTGCCATTGAGCAAAGCCCAAAGATGAACCTGAAAGGCCTGCTGACCCACGCCGGGCAGACCTACCGTGCCGGGTCTGTGGAAGCTATCCAGCAAATCCATCTCGAGACCCTAACCCAATTCAAATACATCAAGAATTACCTGGCCGTGCTGGGCATCGCCCGCCTTGAAATGTCCCTCGGCGACACCCCTACCGCCAAACTGGTGCCTGAATTTGGCCCGATGGTCGATGAACTTCGTCCGGGTAATTTCGTATTCTTTGATGCCCATCAACTGGAGATCGGCTCCTGCTGCAGTGACGAGATCAGCGTAGCCCTGGCCTGCCCGGTGGTCGCTAAACACCCCGAACGCAGCGAAGTTGTCATCTACGGCGGAGCGATCCACCTTTCCAAAGACACCATCCAGCCAGACGGGCAAACCGCCTACGGCCTGGTCGCCCTGCCGGAGGGCAATGGCTGGGGCGCGCCCCTCAGCGGCGCATTCGTGCGCGGCCTTTCGCAGGAACACGGCATCGTGCACCTTGCGCCGGAAGATTTTGAGCGCATCCAGGTCGGTGACATCCTCTGCATCCTGCCCGCCCACTCCTGCCTGACCCTGGACTGTATGGGCGAATTGCTCACCCTGGACGGCGAACGCATCACCACCATGAGGACCCGAACCTGACGCCCATGAAAGTACATATCCCCTCCACCCCCGACGCGCTGGACGTGCTCCAGGCGCAGCTTGACCCTGCCATTGAACTCACGATCGGCCCGGAAATCCCCCAACCCGCCGAATATGAGATCCTCGTCAGCGGGCGGCCTTCAAGGGAAGAACTCAGCGCCAGCCCCCACCTGCGGGCATTGGTCATTCCCTGGGCCGGATTGACCACCGAAGCCCGCGACCTGGGGGCTGAGTTTCCGCAGGTGGCCGTGCATAACCTGCACCACAACGCCTCAATGACAGCTGAAATGGCCCTGACCCTGCTATTGAGTGCCGCCCGCTTCCTGCTGCCTTATGACCGTTCCCTGCGGGCAAATGACTGGTCGATCCGCTATAAACCGAATCCTTCCATGTCGCTGGCGGGCAAGACCGCCCTGATCCTCGGTTATGGACGCATCGGCCGCCGCGTGGCGCGTGTGCTCCAAGCACTGGATATGAACGTTCTCGCTACCCGCCGCCACCCTGTGGAAGCGTATGAGGACGGCGTAGAGATCCACGGCCCGGGAGAACTGCACGACCTCCTGCCCCAGGCGGACGTACTCATCATCATCCTGCCCGCCACCGCCGAAACCGAGGGATTGATTGGCCCGGCAGAGATCGCAGCCATGCCAGTAGGCAGCATCCTGATCAATGTCGGGCGCGGCCCCATTGTGGACCAGTACGCCCTGTATGACGCCCTCAAATCCGGTCACCTGCGCGCTGCCGGGTCAGACGTGTGGTATCACTACCCGCCCAGTGCCGAAGAAAGCAAAGATATTCCCCCCGCGGACGTCCCCTTCAATGAACTGGATAATTTCATCATGAGCCCCCACCGCGGCGGCCTGACCACCGACACCGAACCGATGCGCATGACCCACCTGGCGCGTCTGCTCAATGCCGCCGCCCGCGGGGAAGAAATGCCGAATCAGATTGATTTGGAACTGGGGTATTGACATTCTTTTTCGCACACAACAACGTAAAAAAAATATTTTCGTATTGGTGATTGGAAGATTAATTAAAGTCCAAAGCGCTCAACCTGCGCTCATTCGGCTTCAACAGGCTCAGACTGCGGAAACAGCGCAGACTGAGCCGAAGCGGTGGACAATAATTCCCCCCTAAAACAACATCAGCGGCACCGGCGTGAACGTCAGCACAAACACCACCAGCGCCAGCAGTGCCAACCGCTTGCGCTTCCCATCCAGCGGGGTGATCTGATCCAGCGGCTCGGCATACCGGCGCCCCATAAAGAACAGCAGCAATGCCCACAACCACCAGCCCGACCAGACAAATCCGAGGCCAACCAAAAACATCAACACGATCGGATACAGCTTCTGCGCCCGCTCGCGCCCAATCAGGACGTACATCACGTGTCCGCCGTCCAGCTGCCCTACCGGCATCAGGTTCATCGCCGTCACCAGCAGACCCGCCCAGCCAGCCCAGGCAACCGAGCTCATCATCACATCCATACCGCCCCACGGGATCGGCTGGCCGGTGAAAAAGTAACGCAGCCAGTGCAATACCGGCGAAACCGGATACACAGCTGGCGCCGGCAGCAATCTGCCAAAGGTGATGTATTTTGCCAGCAGGTAAAGGATGGAATTCCCCTCCATCTGGAACATCACCTCTGCGCTTGACCCCGTGGGCAATACAGACAATTCCGATAGGCTCAGCCCTAAAAACAGCACCGGGATCGCTACTACCAATCCAGCCAGCGGACCGGCAATGCCGATATCCAGCAGCACCTTGCGATTGCGGGGAATCTCCTTCATCCTGATGAAAGCGCCCATCGTGCCAAACTGACTGAAAGGAAAAGGGATAAAATACGGCAAAGTGACGTGCACGCCGTGATGTCGGCCCATGAAATAATGCCCGAACTCGTGCGCCCCCAGGATCGCCATCATACTGACCGCAAACGGCCAGCCGCTGCGGATGAGCAGCACCGCCCACCCGCCAATCCCGGTGCCCTCCGGGGGCAGCTCCTGCATGCCAAACAAAACGCCCGTCAGCAGCACACTCAATACCGTCAGGATAAACAGCACCAGATTTACCCACGGGTTGGCGCGTTTCATCTCCGGCAAACCGGGGATCAAGATGATCACATGCCGCTTGCCTTCCCAGCGGAAAAGCGGCGTAATGCCCAAGGGTTTCAATTCTTTGGCAAGCTCGTCATAGGCTTCCTCTGAATTCTTAACCTTCAACATCCCGCGATACCGCAGGATGTAATCCTTCTTCGGATCGCCAATGGTGATATCGTCTATCTGGAAGATGCGCTCCACGAGTTTATGCAGCGCTTCATGGTTTATTTTGGGTGTTATTTCGTTCATTTTTCACCTGTAAAGATTAAAATATGTGGCTAATTGTACACCAATGTGCCCGCTATTAAATTTTCTGCTATCATAGAAAGAAAAATGGGAATAGTCAATTCGTCAACCAGTCGATCAGAAAAAACCTGACATAGGGCAGAGTGAATTGCCTCCAGTGTTGTGGCGGGCAACGTCCACCCAGGCGGCATACAGACTGTTGATATCCATATATTGGCACCTTCCCATTGGACACGAAAATCTCCCGCCAATTCTTGTAGGGACAGGTTTCCAACCTGTCCGCCGCCTGCATTAGGCACAAGCTTTATTAACCGGTTTTGACACAGGAAACGATCGACCAGGAATAATCCATGCTCACCGTCACCCTGAATGGAAAAATCGAATTAATCCACATTTATTCCTAAAGGAAAACCATGTTTGAGATCATCGCTTTTGACGCAGACGATACCCTCTGGAAAAATGAGGACAACTACCTGGATGTCCTGCATAAATTGCAGCACATCCTCTCACGCTTCGCCAGCCCGGCGGATGTAGAAACCATCCTGAACGAAGCAGAACACCGCAATGTGCCCTACTATGGCTACGGCATCAAGAGCTACATCCTCTCCTGTCTGGAAACCGCCGTGATCGCCACAAAGGACCAACTGACCAGCAAAGAAACCCGCAAAATCCTCGACCTGGGCAAATACATGGTGGACGTGGAAGTTGAACTCCTCGACCATGTTCAGGAAGCGATCGAAACTCTTTCCAGCAAATACGCGCTCATGCTGCTCACCAAAGGCGACCTGCTGGATCAGGAACGAAAACTGGCCCGCTCCGGTCTGGCCCCGCACTTTCAATATATCGAAATCGTCAGCGGGAAACAGCCGGAAAACTATGCCGCCATCCTGAAACGCTACCAGATCGAGCCATCACGCTTCCTGATGATCGGCAATTCCCTCCGGTCAGACATATTACCCGTAATCGCCATTGGCGGCCAGGCCGTGCATATTCCCCATGCCTCCACCTGGGTGCATGAACGGGTTGACCCGTCCGAGGCGGCTCATCACGACTATCACGAGCTGGCAAGCATTCAGATGCTGCCGGCCTGGCTGGAGGAATACAAGCATCATCGTCATTGATTTACACAGAAAGAAAATATCGTAGTGGCGCAGCACGCTTCGCCAAGTTTATTTAGATCTTGTCTGATCTCTTCTGCGCTGGCCGCAGGAGGTTAAAAAATGTCCGCCCTCCCGCAGGTTGGACTTTTCATTCCGCTGCCCGGCCTATTTAGACACGGACTTCACGGCCCATGCACGACCAATCTCCCTGCGGGAGGGTTCTCGCCAGCAGTGTGGAACCCTCCCGCAGGGTATCCTCTAAGATGGAGACCGGAAGCCAGAAGCTTGATTTGCCAACCTGGTTCATCCCTCCGAAACCTGCGGGAGGGATGATTGCGTTTTACAGGCCATTTTCCATTCACAAAAATCCTGTACAATGGTGTAGAAACACCATCTATCCTGGGGCAGCAAGAGGTAGACCAACGCCATGCAAACACAACCAGAAACGGCACAGAAAACCACCCACCTCGCCGAGCATATCCTGCTTGCGGGATGCGCCCTGCTGCCGGCGCTCTCTTTGACAGTCGACCGCTGGCTGGGACTGCCGCTGGGCATGCCCTGGGAAACCGCCTGGCTGCGTTCAGACTTCCTGATCCAGACTGGCCTGCCCGCATGGTCGCCGCTTGCCTTGCTGTGCATCACCGCAGCCTTCTACATCTTCACCCGTCTGCCGCAGCGGGATGCTGTTCCCAACCCACCTGTCGATGACAGCCCATCCACCCCCGCCAACCCTGAGCGCCAGCGCACTGCCCGCATCCTGCTGGGGGCAGCCGCCCTGGGCGCGGCGGCATCCTTTATCGGCGGTCTGACCGGGCGTACGCCCGGCGGCGAAATCCTCATCATCCTCCTGCTTTACCTTGCCGGGCGCCTGCTGCCCGATTTGCCACCCAAACCTTTCCAGTCTCTGCCCGCCTGGCTGCTGCCGGGTGCGGCCTTCCACCTGACCCTCATTCTGACCTTGCGCAGCCTTGCCACCGGTTTCGGTGCGCTGCCGGTGTGGGGCATCACCCTGCTCCTCTCGGTCTGGCTGCTGTGGCCGCACCGCAAGAGCATCCCCCTCATCTGGTGGATCTTCAACGCCGCCATGGTGCTGTACACGATCGGGATCAACAACTGGCGCTTTGCCATCGTTGGCGATGAATACCCCTTCTTCCTGTATGGCCTGAACATCCTCGAAAAGCAGTCCCCCGGCACTGTCTTCAGCAACTTCTTCCGGGCCCAAGTGGTCTACGAACGCTTCACCTATCTCTCTTCCCTGCTCCAGGCCGTCAGCATGGCCCTGCTGGGCAAGGACTCCTTCGGCTGGCGCTTTGGCGGCATCTATCTGGCAGCCCTCTCCATCCCCCTGCTGTACGATTTCAGCAAAGCTTACCTCCACCGGCGGACAGCCCTCATCTTCGCCGCGCTGATGGCCGTCTCACATTATCTGATGAATTTCAGCAAGGTCGGCTACAACAACATGCAGGCCCTGTTCCTGCTCAGTCTGTTATTATGGCTGGGCGGTAAAGCTGCCCGCAGCGGGCGCACGAACTGGCTGACCCTGCTGGGCGCGGCCGCCGGGTTGTGCTTCTATGTGTATCCGCTGGCCCTGATAGCGCTGCCCCTGCCTTTCCTGCTGCTGTACCTGCACCGTAAACCGGACACTGGCCGACCTTCCCGAAGGTGGCTGCTTGTCATCGCCCCGCTGACCATCCTCCTCCTGCCGCTCTTCTTCCAACCCGGCTACTGGCAGACTCTGGTCAGCGCCTCGGTGATCCAATCCTATGACCCACGCCTTCATCTCAGTCATTTTTTCGCCAACCTGCTGGCGGCCTTCTCGTCTTTCTTCTATGCCCCCACGCAGACCCATTTCGTCGCCGCGGCTTGGCTCGACCCGGTCAGCGCCGCCCTGGCCGTCATCGGCCTGGCCTGGACAATGCGCCAGGCCCGGCGGGAGACCTTTGCCCGCTTCCTGCTGCTGGCCTTCCTGTTCCTCCTCATCGGTGCCGGGGCGATTCATGACCGTGCCCTGCCGATCGTGCCGCATATGTTCCTCGTGCTGCCCTGCTTCCTGCTCCTGGCTGCCCTGGGCATCGAATGGCTCTTGCAAACGCTTCCCAAGCCAAAAGTCCCCGTTTTTGGGGTCATTTTGGGCGTTTTGGGCATTGTTTTTCTGGCTGGATTGAATTTCGTCCAGGCCTACACCCTTAACCTGACCCAGGCCGATGCTTATTTTGAGGAAGAGCGTATCTTCCTGCGCCTTATGCAGCGTGATGCCGCTCATGAGACGATCAACGATCGCAGCTACCTTTATTTCACCTCGCCTGATACGCAGCTGCAACTGGTCTATGCCCTTCAGCAGGCGTATCACTTGCCTCCCGCTCCAGCGCAGATCATCCACATCCCCGTGGAGGAGATACCAGAATTTTCGACCTACATGATCCACCTGCTGCGCGATGAAAACAGCGTCGCCATCCTCGGCCCGGGACTGGAAGCATCCCTGCGCGGGGAGCTGGAACGCGAGCTGGTCTCGCATGGCAAAGCACCCTGCGTGGTGCAGCGCGATCCGCTGTCTGCGCCCGCCTTCATCGCTTTCATCTTTGAAAAGCATCCGCTGCTGTGCCCCGAGCGGGGCAACTGGGGGCTGGATCGATGAATGCGCCGCACAAATCCCGGACAGCGCGCACTGTGCTGCTGACAGCGCTGGCCTTCCTCGGCGGCGCGGCGGCGGTACGCTTCCTCCAGCGCCGGCGGGAAAAAGCACTGCAAGCTGACATGGCACAAATGCAGTGCGTGCAGGACGCCCTGCGCGAGGAAAATGCTGCCCTGCAAGCACAGCTGCTGGCCCCGCCTGTGGATGACAGGAAACCGCACTTCTGGCTGAACCCCCTCCTTTTCGTGCTCATCCTCCTGCTGGCGGCAGTTGGCCCGCTGCTGGTCATGCTGGAACGCTGGTTCCTGCTGCCCGAATTTCGCGACATCCTGCGCGCTCAATGGTGCAGCAGCGATTTTTTGTGCAAGACCGTGCTGCCCTCCTATTTCGTGATCATTATCCCCTGTTTCCTGCTGGCCCTGGTGCTGCTGGTCTGGTTGAACAAACGCCTCGCCATTCCGTTCTTGCCTGGCCGCCAATCCCCGCCAGCGGGTGAATTCGCTGGTCTGCCTGCCTGGCAGGTGGACGCCGCCCGCATTCTGGAAATCACGGCCGTCATCGCTGCGGCAGCCATTTTCCTGCTGGCTGCCCTGCTGAACCGCGCCCCCGGGATGGAATTCCCCTTTGTTGTGCTCCTCTACCTGCTCAGCGTATTGCTCAAGGACATCGATTTCAGTACGCTGCCCGGCCTTCCCCGCCGCCTGCCAAAATGGCTGGCACCCTTTCTCTTTCATCACATCAGCCTGATCCTGTTCATGCGCAACCTCAACGACCACCCCGAAGCCCTGCTGGCAAGCGGTCTGCTCCTGGCGGTCAGCCTGGGATTACTCTTCCCCCACAGTCGGCAATTGCCGACTGTGCTGTGGGTGGTCAACCTGGCCGTTATTCTGTACACCCTCCTGCTGCAATCGTGGCGCTTCGGCATCATTGGCGACGAATATATTTTTTACCACTACGGGCGCATCATGCTCAATCAGCATTCGATTAAACACGTGCTTGCCCATATCCTCAGCGCGCGCACTGTCATTTACAGCAAATTCCTTTACCTGTCTGTCCTCCCGCACGCCCTCTCCATGCGCTTGTTGGGCGATGATAATTTCGGCTGGCGGTTTGCCAACCTCTACCTCGCCATCCTGGCGATCCCCTTCTTCCATGCTTTCATTAAGGATTTTTGTCGACGCCGCACAGCGTTGATCTATGCTTTTTTGTTCGCCACTTCGCAGTACTTGATCGTCTTCTCCCGCATCGGGTATAACAACGTGCAATCGCTGCTCGGTATGGCCGTCGTACTGTGGCTGGCGGGCAGGGCCGTCACCACCGGCAAAGACCTGTATTACAGTCTGCTGGGGATCGGGCTTGGCATCTGTCTATACATCTACCCTGCCGTGTTGGGCGTGATGCCCCTGCCTATCCTGCTCCTGCTGTTTTTCAACCCGCCCTGGCGCTCGCGGCGCGCTTTTGGGCAGTGGACCCTGCTAATAGCAGGCTTCTCCCTGCTCTTCCTGCCGCTCATTTTTGAGCCAGACTACTGGCAGCAGAAAATGGGGGAGTCGGCCATGCAAGCCGTTGGCGTTTCACAATACTTCCACGTTTTCTCCAATCTATTATATTCCCTCTTCTCTTTCCTGTACGCTCCCGAAGAATCGCATTACGTCGTGTCTTCTTATCTGGCACCGTTCAGCGGTGTGCTGGTCACCATCGGCCTGGGATGGGCGCTGTGGCGCGCCCGCCGCGAGAAATTCATGCGCTTTGTGCTGGCGGGGCTGGTCTTCCTCTTTTTCAGTCTGGGCGCCTCACGTTCGCGGGCGCTGCTCCCGGTAACACACATGTTTCTGATCCTGCCGTGGTGGTTTCTATTCACTGCCCTGGGGATCGAATGGCTGCTGCAATGGATGAGCCTTCGCCGCTCAAAGACCCTCGTTAAACGAGCAGCCCTGACGATCCTTCTGCTTATTACCACGATGAACATGGTACACGCTTTCGCCATCTCCCCCATGCGCTCCGAACGCTATCACAGCCTGGAGGCCCTCTACATGCGCTTCGTACAGGATCAAGGCGGGC
>Ga0334887_1001983_pt1 | contig 24420 bp, 18 predicted proteins | sample GraSluR1_MG_10_FD_207217 | JGI IMG/M metagenome (GOLD analysis project Ga0334887, IMG submission 207217) | Sludge microbial communities from methane-producing bioreactor in Wageningen University, Netherlands - Granular Sludge_18_07-R1 | ecosystem: Engineered > Bioreactor > Anaerobic >...
GCATTAGGGCAAAATACTTCCTGCGGGTTCATTGGTTTCTGGTTTGCTGTTTCCATGCCCGGATTTTGCCAATGTCCCCGCTTTTTTCAAGTTTGTGTAGCCTACCACGGTTTAGTGGGGTGCTACCGCGCAATATCCTAACGTCGTCAGTTTTGTTTCTTTGTTCACTCGCTCAGGCAGTTTAATATGGACAGCTTTGGTTGTGTTGTCGTTGATTATAACAAGCTGGCAATGGCATCAAAGATTGGCAGCCAAGAGGCCGACAGTGAAAGAATGATGACGACCTATTTTCATAGTGTTTCCGGGTATACCCGCAAGTGTATTCGCGAGCCAGTTTTGTGCAATTGAATTGATGTGCAGGCTAATCGCACAATTAGAATTATGCACGAAACGCGGAATTACGGATAACCCTTGTGGTTTTGACAGGGTGGGTGTATACTAAAAGCAGAATTTCTGCATTATCAGATATACTGAGAAGAGGTGCGATATGGTCGAGACTTTACAGGTGCGGCAGCGAGGCACATTGACGTTGCCCTCCACGTTGCGAGAGAAGTACGGCATCCAAACCGGCGATACTTTCTCTTTGGTGGATTTGGACGGGATGTTTGTGTTGACGCCGATGGTGCCGATGGTGCCGGAACTGGCCCGCGAGATCGAACGGCTGCGCCAGGCTGCCGGGTTGACGGTAGAGGACCTATTGACCGGACTGCGCGAGCAGCGCGAGAAGTATTATCAGGAGCGTCACGCGGAGGATGCAGTCAATGGCTGATGCCGCCAAGCTCCGGGTGTTTGTGGACGCCGACGTCTTGATCGCCGGGGCCGCGTCACCCAATGCCCACAGCGCCAGTCTTGTGGTCTTGCAGATGGCGGAGATCACGCTGATTGAGGCATTGACTTCGGAACAGGTGATTGAGGAATGCGAACGCAACCTGCACGAAAAACTGCCTGGCGCGTTGGCGACGTTTCGCCTGTTGGTGGAGCGTTGTCTGCGCGTGGTTTCTGCGCCCGACCGGACCGTACTCGGACTCTATCAAGGGCTGGCCGATCCCAAAGACCTGCCCATTTTGGTCGCGGCGGTGTTGGCCGAATGTCCGTGGCTGGTCACGTTCAATGTGCGCCATTACCAGCCCGGTCATCCCACAGTCAAGGTAGTAACGCCCGGCGAGTTCGTTTTGCACGCGCGGGACGCGCTCTCACAGCTAGGAAGTTGATCGTTGTGACGCCACCGTTTTTCAATGATCGCCTTTGAGGGTGAATCTGTCTTCACCAGGGAAGAGTTATGCTTAACAACCTAAAACGTTTGTTTGGTCAGAGCGCAGCAGAGGAAAATCCAAACCTGGCAACTTACCAGGAGTACCGCAAAGTCGGGATGGCGCTCAATGAGAAGCTGGTCAAATTCGGGATGGACAATGCAGCGTTATCCGCGGCATCGCGTGCGCTCGGGATGAAGGGCGCAGGCCGGCAACTGCTTCTTGATCATGAAGGCGATATATCGGTGCTCGCGGATTATGTCGTCTACGAATACCGCCGGGAGGGCCAGAACACCGTGACGCGTTATCAGGCGGCAATTGGCGGCGCCAATCCCATTGAGTGTGAGCTGTTAGCCGCGATGGCGACGGCCACCACCTCGCTCTTCCGCATCGAAGGAATTTCGCGCCCGGCGCGGCTCATCCATCTGCGTGATTTGGTTCAGGAAGACCGCCGTCTGGACCTGACCGATATTGCCTTTAGCCAGTCGTTGTCATCAGGTTACGTGCTGTTCCTTCGCCCTATCATACTATCTGCTTTCACGATGACGTCCGGTTTTGCGTTTAGCTTTCCTGAGTCTTTGGAAGCAGACTTACTTCGCCGCTGGCGCAGTCTGGGGCGCGATCATCGGGGGGTGGCCCTCTCGTCCAAGCGTTACGCGACCTTCTTCAAATTAAGCAAACGGCAAGGCATTGAGACGCGCTATGAAGATGTGAGATAAAGAGCGAACGGTGTTTGGCTTGTAAGAAGTAGCCGCTTTATAAAAGGCCGATGCAGAGACATCGGCCTTTTGTATGGTGTGTGCATTAGGACTGAAGTACTATTTTGCTGCGCATTGAAGTATGTTAAAATTATTATGGTTAGAGCTACTCTAACCTTGCCTCGTGTTCAGTGCGATATTTGGGGTCCAGAATAACCATTCTTTAACGAATACTGTTATACCTGTACGGAGGTGTGCTGATGCAGTCCCGGTGGAATCCATTGCGCGTGGTCGCATCGTTGGTGACGGTGGTTTCGATGGTGTTGGGGATGGTCCCTTGGACGGTGAGGCCGGTGAGGGCCTGGGAGGCTGACGACGCACTAGCAGCTGCGCCGGATAAAGCCAGCCTTTATTTGCCAGTGCGTTGGCGCGCATTTGCATCTGCTGCAGTAAGTGCACCGGAGACGCTTACCTTCTCCGCGCCGTTGTCGGATACGATGCAGCTATCCCGTACGGTTTACCTTCCGCTGGTCGCGCGCCAATACACACCGCCGCTGCCTAACGAACTGATCCTGTATCCAGGCGTTCCCGGCACAATCGGCGCAGCGGACCGCAGTGTGCAAATCTTGTTCACCAGCATCGCTGTCACCGAACCGACCAGAGTGCGTTATGCAGAAACAATCGTGATGCAGCCGCCAACGAATTTGGCTATCGCTGGGCGACCGTTCTCCGTCACGGCAACAACGCTTTCCAGCGGACAACCGGTTACGCAATTCCCGTTCCAGGTAACCGTGTTCACGGACACGAATCCGTGGTGGTCCATTTACACCCCCACGGTCATCATCACCAAGACCTTTACAGATGAAGAAGTGTGGGGCCTGGACCTCTCTGTGCTCTCGCTATATCGGCGCACGGGGCCGGGGCGCGATGACTGGGTCAAAGTGCCTTCGGCGGTTTATCGGGATGAGAAATGGATGTACGCCGAAGTGGAAACCATCGGCGAATTTGCAGTGATGTCGCGTCTGGCGATTTATGCAGCCGGCGCTTCGGTACGTTCAAGTCTGTTGACCGCGCAAAGTCCGCTCAGCGATACGAGCACATTCAAAAAGCTGGCGATTGACCCCGATGACGACGTCGGGCACGCTTATTGGCCCGGTTATGGGGAACTGCGTGAGGTCGTTTACAACGTGCGACTGGCGCAAGAAACCAAAGAACGCTTGGAGCGCGATCGTTGCCGGGTTGATGTGCTCCTGACCCGCGATTCGGACAACGTGCGGTGGCTGGATCGGGATGTGCGCGCCGGAATGGCCCGCGATTTTGGCGCAGAGATGTTTGTCACCTTTGCCTTCAATGCGCTGACGGGGTCGCCGTGGGGCGTGGAAGGCGACGGTGGATCGTTGGTTTGGTCGGGCAGCGACGCCGATGATCGCGCTCTGGGCAACGAACTGCTGAATCGTATTGCCGTGTTGGGCCGTCCCCACAAATGGGGCGGCGCGCATTGGGTGTTGCCCTACAGCGAATTCACGGCGCTACCGGCAACTTACGCTCACATTGAGACGCTTTATCTGGATCACAACTACGATTGGCCGATTATTCGGGAAGGGTTTGACTACATCGCCGATGCTACCTATTCAGCCGTGCGTGCGCAATTGGAAGCCGCCGGCATGTATTGCGGCGACGATCCCCACAACCCGCCGCCCTATCCTGCGCCGCCCTCTGCCGAACTGCTCAAGCGGTGGCGCGATCTGGGCTATCAGAACTATCAGCGTTACGGCGCCGACCCCGTCAGTTTCTCCACCGGCAACCATGTTGTCCAGGCGCGTCTGACGCGCATTCCAGCGCGCGGCGGGCTGGATTGGGACTTGACGCTGACCTACAACTCGCAGGACACCCGCGACGATCTTTTCGGTTACAACTGGTCGTTCCCCTACAATGCGCGAGCACAGGTTTACGAGGATAAGTCGGTGACGGTGGCGCTATGGGATGGTCGCACGTATCATTACACACCCAACGGCAGCGGTTACGCCGCGCCGGCCGGTGTCTATGACCGGCTGGAAAAAACCGACACCGGCTGGCAGTGGATCACGCCCAACGCCGTGACGTTGACGTTCAGCGAAACGGTGGGTGGCTTTGGGATTTTGACTGAATGGCGCGACCGCAACAGTAACGCACTGCACTTTACTTACGATTTGAGCGGGCAGGACGATTGGCTGGAGGGCAACGAAGTCCCGCGCCCCGGACTCATCGGCATTCGCAACGACGCCGGCCACGCGATTGCGGTGGAATCCAGCGGTAGCCACATCACGCGCCTAAGCCTGTGGGATGGCCGCGCCTACACTTTCGAGTACGACGGCGAGGGCAACCTCACACGCGTCGCCGGGCCGGACGGACAATTGCGCCGTTTTGAATACGATGAGCGGCATCGGATGACGAAAGAATGGGACGCCGAGGACATCCTCTTCCTGCAAAGCGCTTACGACGACCGTGATCGTGTGGCGGAGCAAATTGACGCCAGCGGCGTGCATAGCACGTTGCGTTATGACGTCGGTGCCCGCCAGACGACGTTCACGGACAACGCCGGCAACACTGAGGTTTATCATTGGGACGATCAGAACCGCGTCACCGGCGAACAGGACGCCGCTGGCAGCAGCGCCTCCAACACCTACGACGCCAATTTCAACCTGACCGCGCGCACCGACGCTAACGGCAATACGACCGCCTATGTCTACGACGACCGCGGCAATGTGATCGTGCGCTACGATCCCATTCCTGACAATGCGGATTACCGCACCGATGTGACGCGCTGGGCCTACGACGATCATAGTCGCGTGATCTCGATGACCAACGCGCTAGGGTATACGTGGCAGTACGTCTATGACGTACAGGGCAATTTGCGCGAGGCCATCGCGCCGGACGATAGCCGGACGACGGCGATCTACAACGCCTGGGGGCAGCCGATGTCCATCACCGACGCCGAAGGCCGTACGACGCGCTATGAATACGATAACGATGGCAACTTGCTCAAGACCATCTATCCAGACCTGACCTTCTCCACGTCCACTTACGACGCTGCTGGACGCGAGACGGCTTACACCGACGCGAACGGGCACACCGTTACGTTTGTCTATGACGCCCGCGATAACGTCACCCGCATCACCGATCCCAAGATGACACTCTCGTTCTTTGAGTACGACGGCAACGACCTGCTCACCCGAGCTGTTAACCGCCGTGGCGACGACCGGCTCTACCGCTATGATGAAAACCTGAAGCTGATCGCGGAGCGCGATGAAGAAGGATTGTGGACTTATTACGGCTACGACGCTCTCTACCGTCGCGTCGTGATGACTGATACCGCCGGTTTTGTCACCCGCTATGCCTATAATGAAGCCGGCAAGCTCATCACCACGACTGACCCCACCGGCGCGACGACGCACTATCAGCATGATGCCAACGGCAATATGATTGCGACGACGGACGCGCTCAATCACACGACGCGCATGGTCTATGACGCTGCCAATCGCCTCAAATACTTGATTGACGCCAACGGCAATCGCACCGAATACTGCTACAATGCCGAAGATCAACTCGTCCGCGCCATCGGTCCACGCGGCGAAGTGACCGACTACACGTATGATCCGCAGGGCCGCCTGATCGCGGTCAAAGATCCGCTGGGCAATATCACCCGCTATGAGCTTGACAAAGTGGGCAACCGCACGGCGCTCATCAACCCGCTGAGTGAGCGCACGGATTACACCTATAACTTGATGGATCGGGTAACGCGGATCGCGCAGCCGACGCTGGATGATGGCCGCCGCCCGACGACGGAATTTGCTTATGACGCGGTGGGCAACACCTTGGTCATCACCTCGCCCAACGGCTTTGCGACCAGGTTTGCTTACGACGTGAACGACAATGTGACGACCGTCACCGATCCACTGGGCGGGCAGACCCGCTACACTTACGACGCCGAAGACACGCCCCTCACCGTGACCGATGCTAACACGCACACAGAAACCACCGCCTACAACAGGGTGGGTTTGCCGGTCACGTCCACCGACGCGCTTGGTTATACCACCACGCTGCGCTATGACGCTGCCTACAATGTGGTAGAAACAATCAATGCGCTGGGCCGTTCCACGCTGTATGAGTACGACCCACTGGGCCGCCTGCGCCAGCAGACTGACCCGCTCGGTAATGCCACCACCTATCGCCGTGACGCGCTGGGCCGCGTCACCGCCGTGACCGATGCCAACGGTCACGCCACCGCCTACGATTATGACGCGCTTGGCCAGCTTACCACCGTGACCGACGCCCTGAGCGGCACGACGGCCTATACCTACGATTCGGTGGGCAACCTCACCGTCATCACCGACGCCAACGGCAGCGCCACGCGCTTCGAGTACAACTTCCTCAACCAACTTAAACGCGAGATCAACCCACTGAACAAGACCTGGGAATATTGGTATGACGGCGCCGGACGCCTCACGAGCCGCCGTGACGCGCTGTGGCACGCGACTTATTACGATTACGATAGCAACGGACGACTGGCAGAAATCAGCTATGGCGTGACGCCGGAGACGATGCACCCGGTCACATTCACGTATGACTTGGAAGGCAACGAAACGCAGATGTGCGACGCGCTTGGTTGCACTGTACATACTTATGATGAATTAGGTCGCGCCACCAGTACCATCGACTGGCTGGGCCGCACCATCACCCGCACGTATGACGCCGTGGGGAACTTCACCGGGCTGGCCTACCCCAACGGCTACCGGACGCAGTATCGTTACAATGCCAACGACTGGCTGACCACATTCATTGATCCCCACGCCGAAGCCAGTCTTTATATCCACAACCCGCTGGGTCAAGTGACGGAAATCCGTCACTTCAACAACACGATTGCCAGCTTTGACTACGACAACGCCGGGCGACTCACAGGCATTACCAATATCCAGAACGGCGCGGCGCAGCCGCAGATCGCATACCTCTACGCGCTGGACAAAGTGGGCAACCGCACGCAGGTCATCGAGACCCGCGCCGCCTTCGACGGCAGCGGCGGCGTGGTAGACTTGGTTCACAACTATGCCTACGACGCCCTCGACCGCCTCATCAACGCCGCCACGGATGCGCCTGCCAGCGCCACCGCCTATGCCTTCGACGCCGTGGGTAACCGCCTGAGCAAAACCGGCAGCGTTCTCGCGCCCGACGCCGGTGTGCCGGAACTGCCCGTCGCGCCTCAACCGGAGCAGGTTGCCTACACTTACAATGCCGCCAATCAGTTGACGGAAATCAGCGATCAGAAATCGGTAACGGGTTTGGCCTACAACGCCAACGGCGACCGCATCCGCGAAACCGAAATCCTGACCGACGGGACTACCCTGCTCACCGACTACCGCTACGACCGCGAAGACCGCCTGGTGGGCGTCACCAAGACCGTCAGCGACAGCGCCGCCCTCACCGTGACAATGGTAGCGACCTACACTTATGATGGCTATGGCCGTCGCGCCTTCAAAGAAGTCGCCGAGTACACTTCTCCAATCACGTATCACGCTTCACGCTTCACGTACCTCTACGACAGCCTGGACATTATCGGCGTCACGCTGGAAGCCAACGATGCCGTCACCGAAACCTACTACTACCTCGCGCCCTCGCCCATCACCGGCTTGCGTCGCCTCGTGGAAATGGAGCGCCTGCCCAATCCAGACACCGGCTTTGCGGGCGATCACTATTGGTACCAGTTGGATGGCCTGGATAGCGTCATCGCACTCACGGATGAGAGCGGCGCGATCAGCGACGCTCTTCTCTACGAAGAGTACGGGCAACAACTAGTGAGTATGAGCGAGTTGCAGGTCTTCGCGTATACCGGGCAGGATTATGATGTCGAGACGGGGTTGTATCATTTTTATGCGCGATACTACGATCCTACTAATGGTATTTGGTTAACTCAAGATCCATACAGGGATATAAGTTTTACAAATAGGTATGTATACGTAGCCAATAATCCTGTGAACCTATATGATATTTTGGGGTTTAAGGATAATTCTACTCCTTGGAGTGTGGGTTGGGAATGGTTAACAGGGAAAGGCCCCAGGGAACGCAACTTTACAAAAGGCGATTCTTTTCTTGAAGAGTTGCGGAAACACCAAGGGATAAAAGATGCCCGTGATCAAGCCAGAATTGAACTTGGTAAAAGATGTCTAAATTGCAATCCTAGTCATGATAACATTAATAGCACCCGGAGCTTAGGCGGGGTAAGCGGAGTGCTACAATATGTAAAAGATTACTCAGTTATTATCACGGGCAGCAGATTTGGAGGTAACTTGGCAGCTACTTTTTTGGGGAGCTATAGCATTACTATGAAACCCTTGCTTGTAGACTGCGGATCTGGGCGTGCTGTGTTAAGTTTTAATGTCACAAACTATTCTGGTATGGAGTCGGCGACCCGTATTCCCGTGTCAGGATACAAGAATACTTTGAGCATTCAGGATATGATACGGACAGGAAAAATAACTTTACCTCGTAGTATTTTTAATAATGACCCTCTCGGAAGCGGAAATAAACCTTTTGCAACGATCAAGCAAAATTTCAACTGGGAAGAATCCATAAGGTTTACACCTAACCCTGCTTGTGGTCAGAATTGTATTTCTGGTACCAGTTCTTTCATTCAATTTGTAAGAAGAGTCTATGGACACGCAAAGGATTTAATGGATGCGTTGAGAGACTATCTTAACTCCCTTCCGAATAACGGTGGCCCACATAAGAGAAAATAATTGTGAATTCTTAACTATTCTTCACGTCATTTTACTTAATATGCGGGCATGTAATTCAATTGTGGCAAATTACGACAACAGATTTCGTAGTGACCTGAATTTGAGTGATTTAAGGAAAGAGACTGCACCAGAGATGTAGTGAAGGCAAAGTGGCGGCAGAGGGAAGTAGACTGTGCTGAGGTAATAGCGTTTTTGCGAGAGATCTCAATGTTCCAATTCACCATAAACATACCCATTTCTGCGCAGGTCTTGGAGATTGCGTCGGAGACGTTCCAGGCTTTTGCCGAGCGCAAGCAGCTTGAAGGGGCGCTCAAGCTGCGGGAGGGGTGGCATAACGAATGGGGAAACTAACGAATTGGCTGTGATCATCCATAAAGACCTGAGTTGCGCCGTCAAAGGCGCGTGCTTCGATGTTCACAACGCGCTTGGCCCGATGCTGCCGGAGAAGCTCTATCAGGCGGCGCTGGCGATTGCGCTGGAGAACCGGGGTATCCGCAACGGCACGACTTTACAAATCGTCCCTGTGCGCATAACCTGATTCGTTCCTTTCCCAATTCACTGTCGTTCTCTGGCGGTGAAACAAAAAGCCCCGCACTTACGCGGGGCCTATCATGCACTTTATCAAAATGCTACTATCGATACAGATGTGCATATTCGGCCTCGAAGATTTCCTGACGAGTTTTGCGCATCTGTTCGACAACTTCTTCTTTGGTCGTTCCTATGCGGAGGCCGCCTTCTTTTTTGATCAGGTCGCGCAGCGCTTGGAGGTCCTGCTGCCAGGTGCGGCGCTGGCGCGCGGATTTGGCCCATTGCGCCAACATGTCAACCAGGTCGAGCTGCTCTTCTTGGGCTAAAGACTGCAACTCGACATAGACGTTTTTGGGTATTTCTATTGAAATCGCCGTGTTGACTGTCATTGTTACCTCCCATATGTGAGGGATGTCTTGCATCTAGTATACCATAAGTCTGCCGTTGAAGCTATTTGAAATTCGCAGTGCATCATAAAGTGTTCTGGAGGTGTCTTATGCGTCTCAAACGCTTATCGTTGGTTGCTCTCGTAACATTGCTCATGGGCCTGGGTGTCACACTGGCACTTCAGGCTGCCCCCGCTGACCTCGAACCCGGCGGCCTTGTCATCCCGCTCGGTGCGCGGCAGGCGGATGTGCACGCAGCGTACCGGCTGCCGCTGGTGCGTCTGTACGCGGGTGGGCGCTTGCACCGTCTGGCGCAGAGCGATGCGCTGACCGGCACGTCGCTCATCCCTGGTCCGGCGCTGCCCGGCGACTTGTACGTTCCGCCGGACGAGGGCACCACGCCTCCTTACCCTTACACAGCCTTCGAGTTGGCGGGGACGCTGCCACTTTCGCGCGCCTATGCGCTGTTTCCGGGACGTGTCGCCGTGCTGCGCTCGACCGTCACCGTGCCGCTGGAGACCGGCGGCGGCTACGTGATGGCGATGTGGGAACTGGCCGACATCCGCCAGGCGTTGGAAGGCTACCTGCTCAACGCCGTGCCCTACACTGTGCTCACCGAAGCCGACGCTGCCGCGCAGTTGAGCAACTACGATTTGCTTATCATCCCTGCCTTCCGCAGCGACGCGCGCGATGCCGTACGCGCGCGTTTGGCCGAAACCGGCGCGTTGAACGCAATCGCCGCGTTCGTGGACGCGGGCGGAACGCTCTACGCGCAAGGTTCCGGCTTGTGGATCGCAGAGCAGGCCGGCGTGCTGCCGGAAGGTACGGTCAACCTCGATGCGCCGATCCAGCTTTTTGGGGATGATGCCTTCGCCAACCAGGGCTGGCTCGACATCGTGCAGCCTGAATCCCCAATGGCCTGGTCGTGGCTTACCGACAGCCTCTACATCCTGGACGATCCGACGCTGGTACCCGGTGAGGCTATGGAAGTGATCGTCGAACTCAGCAACGCTGAAGGCGGCCAACTCCCCGCCGTCATCCGCGCGTCCCACGGCCTGGGACAGGTCATCGGTGTGGTCGGCCATCCCACCGACGCGACCCGCCGCGCGCAACTGCCGCTGTTTATGAACGCGCTGCTCACCGCGCTCTCTGGCCGGGCCGATTTCTACGGCGATGCCATCCAGACCTGGAACCTGGACTACGATTTGCACACGTTCCCTGCCTACGAAAGCGTACCTGTGAGTGCGACGTTGGTAATCGAGAATTTGTGGGACGAGACGCTCGGCAACGCGATCGTCACTGAGACATTGGCGACAGGCTACACACTCACCGGCACGGCGATACCTGCGCCAACAGACGTCTACACCACTCCTGCGAATGAGACAGTCATCGTTTGGCAACTGGGCGACCTGGCCCCGCACGCCGTCGTCACCCTGACCTACGAGGCGCAATCCGACCCGGAGACGCTGGCGGCTGGCGTGGGGACATTTGCGACCGGCGAACTGCGCTACACCAATCTTGACGGGCGGCCCGTCACGGCGCGCCACCGCCCCTTCGTACTCACCGCGCTGATGGCGGCCCGGCTCGTTGGCGACCGCGACATCGAGGGCGACCGTTATTTCCTCATCCCCGATGACGGTCTCTACCTCGATGCGTCCCTGCCGCTGGAAAACAAAGAGCAAACGCTGGCGGCTTCCCTGTGGATGACCGACGTTGTCATCCTCGTTGCGCCTATCGTGGACATCGAAAATCAGCACGTCATCCTCAACGCCAACGACGGCGAGACGATCTGGATCAAGAACGAGCCGTATCTCTGGGACACGCGCAAAGACTATCCGTTGTGGGAAGGCGCGACCTCGCCCACGCAGACACTCACACTCGCAGATTGGCGCGCGCTGCCGGAAGCGGAACGCCCGCGCTGCGTCTTCACCAGCATGTTCGGCATTCACATTGACCCGCCCCTGCGAGTCACCACCGCCATCACCGATTACGGCTCCTTCGTCACCATCCCGCCGACGTACACCGACGTGATCACGGTAGTGAACGAGCAACTGCTGCTTCCCTGCCTGCCCGTCACCTGGGATCTGGGCGACTTCCCTGGCTACTGGTACGAGGAAACCGCCGTGCGCTATGGCATCCACTCGCAAGAACTTTTCGGGCGCGAAGTGCGCTTCCACGGGACGCCGCGCGAGGGCGTGGTGGTGATGCCCCACGATGCCGGCTCGGTCTACGTGCTGGCGGGTGAGTATCCTGTGCCCTACCGTGAGTATCTGCGGCACGCGGAAGCCTACGCGCCGCAAGCGCCCGCTCCCTCGGAATTGACCTATCAGGACGTATGGTCCCGCTCGCACACACTTCCCTTGCGCGCGGCGTTCTACGATGTGTGGGACTGGGATTCCTGCGCGACCTGCGGCGATCTCAGCGAGCAACACGCGGGCTTTGCCGTCACCTTTGGGATTTGGGCTGACTTGGACGAAAACGGGACGCACGAGACATTGGTGCGCGAAATCCCCACGCGCCTGGACGACGCGCAATTGCAGCTTTTGGGGAAGACCTACAGCGTCAATGCGGGCGATTACGATTTCACCATCCCGGCTGACGAGAACCTGATCAATTTGCCCATCTTTCACGGCCTGGGAATCCAGATCGGGCCGCAGGGCGCGACGTGGTACGACTCCTGGCGCAGCGTTGGGCCGGGGACGAGCGAGCTGTTCAGCGTCACCACGGGCGTGGCCTACGACAACCTCTACTTCCGGCAAGTGATCCCGCCCGGCTCGTGGGCATCGTTCGTTGTGTCGGCGACCATCGAAAACTACCCATTCAACCGCGAAGGCCAGTTCAAGCTGCACGACGGCGGACGGTTGGTGTACCGCCAGCAGATCGCCGGACCGAATCGCTACGAAGTCTACGACGCGCACGTTCACGTCGCCGAGGGGTTACGCAGCGACGGCGTCATCGAGAAGACCGGCGGCCCCATCCAGGTAAGCGTCTACAGCGACACGCTGATGTTCATCTACGAAATGTGGGATGCGTATGACGCGCACGAATTCGAGGCGCAGTACGATCCCTTCATCAAGAGCTGGGGCTACGGCGACCTGGTGTGGACGACTTACGTGGGTGGGCGCGAGGACAAGACGCTTTTTAGTTCGGTACTTGGGCCGGGCGAACGCGCCATCGTGCGCGTCGCGCTCGACAACAACACCGGCGTCACCCTGACTAACCTGAGCGTCGCGCTCGGCGCTGTCCCTGGCATCACCATCACCCACCTCTACACTGATCCGGCGACTGCGCCGGAGCCGATCTGGCCGGAACTCTCCTTCCTCAATCACGCCGACGTCCCCGACGCCTGGCGCAGCGTGTGGTACTTCGAGATTCAGGCCGGCGACGTGGCTGTTGATCTGTGGGGCACAGTGCTGGAAATTCCGGTCGTAGCCACAGCGGACAATTTCCCCGCAGGTCATCCCTATCAAGAAGTTCCGCCTGCGCGTATTGCGCTGCAACGCCCGGATGATTCGGCTCCACGCTACACTTCCGGCCCGGCGAGCGGGTTGCTCCTCACCGATACGCTGCCCGCTAACGTCGTATTGACCGACGCCGCCTGGACGACCGACGCGGCGGCAGTGGCTGCGCTGCAGGCCGCGCTGGACGCCGACGCGGGCGTCTTCACGCAGGACATCGCGAGCCTCATCTATGCTGGCCTCGTGCCCACACAGGCCACACCGATCTCGTTCACATTGGACGGCGCCGGGCTGGTCACGTTCACACTGCCCTCCGAGGTGCAGCAGCTTCCGCTGGAATCGCCGCTCTACGTGATCGCGCCTGCCACGCTCATTCGTGCACAGCACGGCCCCAACGTCGTCAACGCGGGCGCGGGTATCGCCTACACCGACCCGTTCGGGATGCAATGGACGGCACAGTCGCAGCCGGTCATCGTGGAGGCGCACGGCGCGGCGGTGTGGGTCGATTACACCTGCAATGGCGGAACAGCTTCTTCGCCGGTTTACGTGATCGACGATGAGTGTTACATTCCCGACGACGGACCATCGGACATCCAGATGTCCGTCACCGCTTACAATGCCGGCGACGCCATCGCCCGCGCCGTGACTGTTACCCTGACGCTGCCGGAGTGGGTCACCGTCACGGAGGCTTCACCTGCCTGGTCGGCGCTTGACGGGCAACGGGTCACATGGACGCTCGGCGACTTCGCGCCCGGACAGTGGAAGCCATTCCAGGTGACGTTCCACGTTGAACCCGTCGAGGGTGGGGTAAACGCGCCCCTGGTGCGCGACCTGCTCGGCATTGACCACAGCGACGGTGTGTTCTTTGACGATTACAGTCAGCAGATTGTATCCGGGCAAGTAGGAGACGATTTCTGGTTCAAAGTGTATCGGACGACACGCGGTGCGCGGATTTACCTGCCGGTTGTGCTGCGTGCTTATGACACGCGCCCGGATTTGTTTATCACGGCGGTCACGGTTGTGCCGGCGGACCCTGGCGCGTTCGAGGTACAAATCGTCAATCAGGGACTCAGCGCAGCGCGTGATTTCTGGGTGGATGTTTTCCTCGACCCTGTCGCGCCGCCAGCCGTCAACCAGACTTGCATCGAACTGGGCTGTGTCTATCAAGCGGTGTGGTATGTGCCCGAATTACCGGCCGGTGCTACGCTAACGTTGCGCATCGCCGATGCTCACTACGACGCGACCTGGTCGCAGTGGCCGCAGCCGGCTTATCCAGGCGGCGCGCATACCCTTTGGGCTTACGTGGATTCGTGGGGGCCGCCTAATCCGTGGGGCAGCGTCCAGGAAGCATTTGAAGACAACAACCTTTTCGGCCCGGCAACCTTCACAGTAGATGGTAAGCCGGCGCCGATGCCGTCGTTGCAGCCGCTTCCCCCACGTCCGGCACACCCGTAGGAGACGACGATGAAACGCTATGGTTTGATTGGATTGACCGCATTGCTCTTGATCGTGGCCTTGATGAGTCACACAGGCGGCGCGACGCTGGAAGCGTCGCCCGCCATCTCGCCGACGTGGACGCGCGTCGCGCCGCCGACGTTCACCCCAACGCCTTCACCCTCCTCGCCGCCGGCGACTGTCACCCCTGCTGCGCCACTTCCGCGCGATGGCGCAACCATCTGGCTGCGGGTGCAGGGCAGCGCCGGCGATCTCCGCTGGCAAACCCTGTGGACGGTCGTGCAATGGCAAGATGCGCGCGGCGATTGGCACGATGTCGAAGGCTGGCGCGGGGCACTGGATGAAGTCGTTGGCGGCGAAGGGCGCAAAGTGTGGTGGCTCCCCGCTGACCTGTTTGGCGCGGGGCCGTTCCGTTGGCTGGTGTACGCGCAGCCCGGCGGCGCGCTACTGGCGACCAGCGAGGCTTTTCATTTGCCTGATTCCACGGGGCGGATAGAGATAGTCACGGCGACGATTGAATTCTAGCACACAAACCGGATGATCACGATCCGCCCGATACAGGAGAGCGACGCTGCTGCGTTCCTAGCTCTGCGCACTCAACTCGACGCCGAGACGCATTTGATGATGTTGGAACCGGGCGAACGAGACCAGGATTTGGAGCGTCAATACGCGGAGTTGCGCTCCGTGCTGGCGCGTGCGAATCACACCATCTTACTGGCGGTGACGGAGGACCAGCAGTTGGCTGGCTACCTGGAAGCTGAAGGTGGTCGGTTTCGACGTAACCAGCATACAGCGACTATTGTTCTGGGCGTACTAAACGCCTATCACAATCAAGGTATTGGAACACTCATGCTGCAAAGCGTCGAGGCTTGGGCCAAGACCTGTGGCGTTCGGCGACTCGAACTGACTGTTATGGAACATAACTATGCCGCGCAGGCTTTGTATACCAAAATGGGCTTTGGCATCGAAGGTCGATGCCAGTGGTCGCTGTTGGTCGATGGCGCTTTTGTAGACGAATACAGCATAGCGAAACTTATCCCGGCGGAGTAGGGAGAGGCTGATATGCGCTGTGCCACACCCTTGCCAAACGATTGCTGCGCGAGATGGCGACTGATCTAGTGACGGTGGCGGCGCTTTTTCACCGGTCCGATCTGGTGTACCATTTGCCTTTCTCCTACAATCTATTATACTTTGTGTTGCAAAGATAACCAATAGAGGTAGTTCTCGTGACACAAACTATAGCGACTCTAGGCTCTAAAGCGGCCGCCTTTCTGACCACCTTCGCTGCTCAAGGGAAGATGATTTTCACCAGCGCGCAGGCCGGCGAGTTCTTGGGAGAGTCGGCCCACACGGCCCGTACACTAGCCCGCCTGGAAAAGGGGGGCTGGTTGTATCGTCTGGAACGCGGCGTCTATATGATTATCCCCCTGGAAGCCGGCCCGGAGCGAGCCTGGACGGAGAGTGCGCTGGTGATTGCGCCTCATCTGATCCAGCCGGCAGCCATCGCTTACTGGTCGGCGTTGCACTACTGGCAATTGACCGAGCAGGTACCCGGTACAATCTTCGTCCAATCTACAGCGCGTAAACGTCAATCTGAAAAGACAATCTTGGGTATGACCTTTCGCTTCATTACGGTGGTCGAGGCCAAGTTCTTTGGCGTGATGCAGCGCACGCTAAACGGCCAAGCTTTGTATGTCACTGATCGTGAGAAGACGCTGGTCGATGTAGCTGATCACCCTGAACTGAGTGGCGGCTCTCTGCAATTGGCTCAAGCATTGCAGGTAGCTCAGCCCTCTCTCGATTGGCCGCGATTGGACGACTACTTGCAACGGTGGCCAAACACCGCCCCTCTGAAGCGCCTTGGTTATTTGGTCGAGACGTTGCCGCTATCATTACCTGATCGAGCGGAACGCCTGGCGCGCTGGCAGGGCGCGTTGTCGCCGGGTATTGTCGCGCTGGAACCCGGAGCGGCGACTGAGACTGGTCGCATCGTAACCCGCTGGCAGTTGCGTGTGAATGTTGCTGGGCCGTGGTCTATGGGGAATGGGGCTTGATCGGCGAAGCAGAGCTCCGATAACAGACCACGAGCAGATTATACTAATTTTCCTGTGGCTTATCACAATTGAGACGGCTATGCCCCACGGTTCGCTGGGCCACGGTATGTTGAGTCTTGGATGACTTCCGGTAATGTGGGGTAGTTGTGCGTTTAGGAGCCAAGCGTTCGGCGCAGTGGCGCAAACGCTAAACGTGCTCATGAGTACGTTAAACGTGCTCAAAACGTGCTCATTGTTCCACAGTGCTATGTGTAACGCACTACGATAGTCTGCATTATACGTATTAACGTAGTACGATTTACACATACACACTAAATCAGGCAGGTATTCAACGACAATTAGAAATACCCGCTCGAAATTCGGGGCAGTCAGGCTGCTCCAGGTCATATGAGACCTGGAGATGACTGTAACCTCTGGCAATGTGCTCATGAGCGTTTTTAATGCGCTCATTTGATTTGTAATGAGCACATTATTGGAGGAATTGGCATTTGTTCGGCTGAACAGACAGAAGCCGGAGTTTTTTCTCCGGCTTCTGTTCTGTTTGATGCAACTTTTAGCTATCTCAAGGTGTGTTGTGGTGTAGACTGTCCAAACGTCTGACGTTCATTCCCCTTTACCAAAACGCCGGATATCCCTCTTTCAACTCCAGCCCAATGTCCGGGCTGTGCGCGAAGAGCGCCCAGAGCACCCAGCCCAGCGCCCGTTCTGTTGGCTCGGTGAAGTCGCGGGCAAAGTACGTTTTGTTCTCGTGGCCTGGCAGCATCTCCGGGTGCAGGCTCACTGCAACCCTGAAGTCCCCGGCCAGGTCGGGCCGATTGTAGTTACTCGTCGGATAGGCGCAGCCCGTCGGAGTTATGGAAGCCGTGATAGCACAGGAACTCGTTGATTACGTTTTGTGAATTCAGGGAATGATTTCCGAGAATGAATGCGGGGCTTTTTTTACTCAGAAAGAGGGCCAAGCCGTGTGGTCAGCAATTTTGCACGATGTGTGAAAATCGCTCACCGGAGTCCTCACGGCTAGGTGAAATTGCCTAACCGTGTGGTCAAAAATGGGCGAGCCGAGACTCGAACTCGGGACCTCACGGATGTGAACCGTGCGCTCTAACCGACTGAGCTACTCACCCTCACGCGCAGATTATAGCACGTCTCTTGGAAAAGACAACCCTTGCGAAGGTTTCTGAATCTTCGCAAGGGTGTGTTCTACTGTCCAAACGGCACGACACCTTGTGGCGTGAAGCGCAATTGCCCCTCGTCGATTTCCTCCACTGATGTTTCCAGCGGCACCATCTGGAACCAGGTGTTGCCGGGTTTGAGGGGGATCGGATGTCCTTCCGAGACCCAGAACGTGAGCATATGGTCGCGCCCGTGGCGTTCCCAATAGCCATTCTGTGCCACGCCATCGCGGAAAACGAGCGCCGGCCCGGTGCCCCACAGTTGAATCTCGATTGAATGTTTCCAACGGCTTCGATCGCCGATCATCTCTTCCCATATATCGGTTTCGACGTGGCTAGCGTAGACGATGATGACGTTGGACGCAGTTAAGGTCTCGCCTGTGAGATAATCCTTTTGTGTTACGCCGGCTGTGGCGCGTTGCCAGCGCCCACTGGTCGCGTCGTATTTCCATTCCGCCGTACATACGTTCCTAAGATAATTGATCTCGAAATAAGTGACCGGTATACCGCCTGCCAGCGGTGTTTCATTAAACGCCATCAGCCTGGGGAACTCGGGTCGCGCGTTGATCCCGCGTTCGTCGGCTAATTGACGCAGCACGGTGGGATTGGTAAACAGCGTGTGCTCGAAGGCTTTCCCTTCCTGCGGCACGCGATAGAAATACGGTTGTCCCACGCCGAAGTCCGGCGCGGCGATGTAGTCGGGGAACATATCCGCGTTGCGAATGCGTTCCTTGACGCCCGCGCTGGACCCCGAGTAGCCGAACAACGCGCCGTACATCGCCGGGACTTCCAGGTCGATCAGTCGCCCGCTGCGCACCGACCCCACCTGTTCCGGCTCCTTGCCGTAGAAGACGGTGGTGAAACGGGTGATGTTACCTTCGGCCAAGTGCTCGAACACCAGGTCTGCCGAGTTGAGTCCCGATTGTGGGCGCACTTCGGGTGAATTGGATATTTTAATCGCGATCGGGATGCGATCCAGCACCTCGGCGCTCTCCATCTGTTCCCCGGTCAGCGGATTGACGTCCAGCGGGAAGGGCGTGGCTTCGACTACCGTCTTCGTGGGCGCAGCGGTCGCCGTTGGCGTAGCCGGGCGGGGTGTCGGCGTGGACGTTGGGGCAGGCGTCGCCGTCTGCTGCGGCGGGGGCGTGCGCGTTGGCGTCGCCGTTGCCTCCGGCGGGGTGGGGGTGCTGCATCCGGCAATGAACAGGGCGATGATGCAGAGCAGTGCGAAAAAGCGTATATTCTTGTGCATTGGATTCCTCCATGCGGTCTTGAGGTTATAGAACGCTATTATAAGATTAGTATCAGGTTAGTCAATACGCACACACGACTGCCAGACTACAAGGCTCTGAGGGATCGCCAGATCCCCGTTTCGCAAAACCAGATCGACTGAGCCTTATAGAGCTTTGCGATAGGCGTATTGGGTTTTGACCTTGTGATATCCCAGACTTTCGTAGAAAGCGTGGGCTTCGTGGCGGATCATATTCGTTTTCAGGTAGACGGCCTCGCAGTGGTGCTCGCGTCCCCATATTTCGGCTTGTTCCATCAAACGACGACCGATACCCTGCCCGCGACAGGCTTCATCAACGACGAGTCCGCCGAGAGCGACGACCGGACTGTGTACGAGGCTGTAATCGATATAGAGGTGAATCCAACCCACTGCCTCTTTCCCCGGCACTGCCGCCACGAAAATCTCGTGATCTGTCAGCCGGCCAAGCTCCGCTAACCGGCGGCCGATGTCACTTTTTGTCACGGTATAGCCCAATTGGGCGGCTAATCCGGCAATCGCTTCAGCGTCGTCGAGCGTGGCGGGGCGGATGACGATGTCGTCCATTCACTGCCCTCCCAGGATATAACGCAAGGCAAGATCGTGCGTCAATTGTTCGACAGGTGCGCGGTCATCGGTGAAAACCAGGCCGGTAGGCGCAACCTCGCGCAAGTTGGCGAGTGCCTGTTCCGCCACCGTGTGCAAGCGCACATCCGCTAGCAGCGGGAGATTGTCCGCCAGATTGCACGCCGTGGTCGGCTGTACCGTGGCGACGACAATCGCGTTGAAGCTGCCGGGCACTTCGATCACGTGAACTGCGGGGTAAACCTGCTGCATCGTGGCGACCATCGCCTCAACCAATCGCCAGTCGCCGTCTCCCGTATCCGGCGTGTGCCCCACGTTGATGGCGACCACTCCTTTTTCCGTGAGATGCGCGCGCACCTCCGCGAAAAACTCTACTGTCGTCAGATGCCAGGGCATATAGGGCAAGCGATATGCATCCACGGCGACGACATCATAATGGCGCGTTGTCTGCGCGAGGAAGGCTCGCCCGTCGGCGGCGTAAGCCGTGAGATTCGGCTGCGTCATCGCGAAGTACTCTCGTCCCACCTGGATGATGGCGGGATCGATTTCCACGCCGTCGATGGGCAGCGCGCCGTAGACCGCCGTGTACTGCGTTGGCGTCGTCCCTGCCGCCAACCCGATGACGAGCAGGCTGCCGACGGCGCTCGGCGGGTAGGGGGCAGGATTGAAGTACGGCGCGATGAGGTAGTAGTCCCACGGCCCGCCGGTGAGGATTTCGTCGCCGGGTAGGTAAATTGAGTGGATGCCCTGGCCTTCGTTCAGTAGCAGATACCGCGAACCGTCTGTGTTCTCTATCACCTGGATGAAATTGTAGACGGATTCTTCCTCGTGGATGAGACCCGCTTCCGGTTTGATCGTGCCCGGTTTGAGGATGAAGAGCGCGATGAGCAGCAGCAACGTCCACGCCAACAGCCAGAAGCGGCGGCGGTTGAAATGCCACAATCCCCACAGCCCCGTCACAGCAGCGATGATCGCCAGCGACATAAATGTGCGATATGTGCCCAGGTTGGGGACCAACACCAAATTGGGCAAAAACGTGCCGATGAAGCTACCGAGCGTGGACACGGCGTAAATTTGCCCCGCCGTGCCTCCGGTAGCGGTCACATCCGTCACCGAAAGCCGGATGACGAACGGCGACACGCACGCCAGCAACGTCACCGGTGCGACGAACAGCACGAGCACAAAGACGAACGGTCCGGCGATTTGCGGCAGGCTCCACGCCATCATTCCCCGCGCAGCCAGCCGCAGCATCGGGCGTGAAAGTAGCGGGATCGCGGCAATGGTCAGCCCCGCCGCCGTCAGGATTGTGTAGAGCGTATCGGGGTGGGGCGAGCGATCGGCCCAGCGCCCGCCGAGCACGTAGCCTACCGAAAGGTACAGCAAAATCAGCCCGATAATGGCCGACCAGACCAGCTCCGTGGTGCCGAATGCGGGAGCCAGCAGCCGCCCCGCCGCCAATTCCAGCGCCAGCGTGACGAGGCCGCCGGTGAAGGCGGTGATGTAGAGGTAGACGGTAGCCCGTAGACGGTAGACGGGGTGGGATTTAGTCATGGTTCAATCCCAATTCCCGCCAGATTTCATCTACGCGTGTTTTAACTTCCGGCGACATGTGCACGACCTCCGGCCACTCGCGGGTGTAGCCTTCTTCGGGCCATTTCTGCGTGGCGTCGATGCCGATCTTGCCGCCGAAGGAGTGGTGGTACGAAGCGTGGTCCAGGTGATCGGTCGGCCCATCGCTGATGACGACGTCCCGTGACCAATCGACGTTGCCCAGGGCTTGCCATGCGGCGATGTTCGGATCTTGCACGTCCACCCATTCATCCACGATGACGACGGCCTTCGCCAGACTGAGCAGCGCCAATCCCCACAGGCCGTGCATCACCTTGCGCGCGTGGCCCGGAAAGCGTTTGCGGATACTCACCAGCACCAGGTTGTGGAAGAGGCCCGGCGCGGGCATCGCAAAATCCACGATTTCCGGCAGGAACAGGCGCAGCAGCGGCAGGAACAGTCGCTCGGTAGCTTTGCCCATCCAGTAATCCTCCGCCGGTGGGATGCCGACGACGGTGGCGGGATAGATCGGGTCGCGCCGCCGGGTGACGGCGGTGACGTGCAGCGCGGGGAACGGTTCCACGGGCGTGTAGTAGCCGGTGTGATCGCCGAACGGCCCCTCCGGGCGGCGGTCGTCGGGATCGACGTAGCCTTCGATGATGACCTCGGCTTCGGCGGGGACGGAGAGCGGCTGCGTGATGCAATCCACCAGCTCGACGGGCTTCCCGCGCAGCCAACCCGCGAGCAGGTACTCGTCGATGTCGGGCGGCAACGGCGCGGATGCTGCCCAGATGCACGCCGGGTCGCCGCCGAGCGCCACCGCGACGGGGATGCGCTTGCCTAGTGATTTGGCAACGCGCTCGTGTTCCGCGCCGCCCTTGTGGCGCTGCCAGTGGACGAGCAGCGTGCGGCTATCGACCTTTTGCAGGCGGTACATTCCCACGTTGCGCACGCCCTTGACCGGATCGCGGCTCACCACCTGTGGCAGTGTGACGAATGGCCCGCCGTCGTTGGGCCAGCATGTGAGGATAGGCAGGTCGTCCAGCGACGGGTTCTCCGTTTCGACGATCTCCTGCACCGGCGCGTTTTTGACCTTGCGGGGTTTGATCCCGGCGGCGCGCAGCGCGTTGAGCAGGCCCACGCCGCGTCCCACCGCCGCGCCCGCGTTTTGCGGCAAGCGCAAATCGACGAGCTTTCCCAGGTTGCGGGTGAGGTCATCCAGATCATCCACGTGCAGCGCCCACGCCATCCGTTCTGCGCTGCCGAACATATTGATCAGCACCGGCATCTCGTAGCCGGTCACGTTCTCGAAGAGCAGCGCCTTGTTGCGCTCCACTGGCCCCTTGCTCACCCGTTCCACAATCTCCGTAATCTCCAGCGCCGCCGAAACCGGCGCTTTCACCCGCACCAGTTCCGCGCGCCCCTCCAGCAACCGCACAAAATCCCGCAGTGTATTGACCTTCATCATTATCCCTCGAATCAAGAATCCAGAATCAGCGAATGAGCGAATCAGCGATTTCTCTCATCCCGTCTACCGTCTACTGTCTACCGTCTACCCTCGCCCACCCACAAAGCCGCTGTTCCAATACATCCACCCCAAAATACAACCCCAATCCGAGCAGGCTCATAGCGACGATCCCCGCGTACATCTTCGGATAATCGAAGAGGGTGCTGCCCTGGTAGTAGATATAGTACCCCAATCCGTAGCGGGTGGCAAACAGTTCGGCGATGTACAGCACGGCGACAGCGGTGCCAATCGACTGCCGCACGGCGGTGAGGATCGCCGGGACGCTCGCCGGCAGGTAGACAAAGCGGAACAGCGCGCGTCGTCCCGCCCCCAGGCTGCGCACGCTCAACAGCAGTTCCGGGCGAATGGCGGCAGCGGCGTCGCGCACGAGCACCAGGATTTGGAATAACAAAATCATCGTGATGATGATGATCTTGGGGAAGTCGCCCACGCCCAAAAACAGCAGCACAATGGGCACCAGCACCACTTTGGGGATCGGGAACAGCAGATAGACGAACGGCGCGAAGATGCGGTTGAGCCTCACGCTCTGGCCCAACACCAGCCCGGCCGGCGTCGCCAGCGCAATCGCCAGAGCGATGCTTGCCGCTACGCGGTACAGGCTGACGAGCGTGTGGCGGCCCAGGTCGCGGGGCAGGTCGCGGATAAAGGTCGCCAGCACACGCACCGGCGTAGGGAGAATGGGCTTTTGCACAATGAAGGCTATGCTCTGCCAGAGGATCAATAACACAAGGGTTGCGTAGATGATGTGGAGGGTATTAGTAGACTTCGTCATCGTTCACCAATTTGGATACGCAACATTGAACATACACTTTGATACGCTGCGGAAAGCCGATACTCGGCATGTGCGATATGTATATTTTCCAAAACGTTGGTTTTCTGGTTCGGCGGCCTTTCCAGCAGCAGCACCTTCTGTCCGACAAACGCCGCTTCCTCGATATTGTGCGTGACGAGTACTACGGTCACGCTCGCCTCTTCGCATAGCGACAACGTCAACGCCTGCAAGCTCTCGCGGGTGGGGGCGTCCAACGCGGAGAAAGGCTCATCCATCAATACCAGGTCGGGATCTAGGACGAGCGTGCGCGCAATTGCCGCGCGCTGGCGCTGCCCGCCGGAAATCTGGCCGGGGTATTTTGCCGCCACGTCCGCGATGCCCAACCGCGCCAACCAGTGATCGACGCGGGCCTGCGCCTCGGTGGGGTCCAGCCGTTCGTCGCGGGGAACATGCCGCCCATCCGGGCCGTAGAAACGGCGGATGCGCAACCCTAACCTCACGTTATCCTGCACCGTCGCCCACGGCAGCAGGCCGTACTCCTGCAAAATCAACCCCGTGCGCGGGCGTGGGCGGACGATGCGCTCGCCATCGATGACGACCGCACCAGCCTGTGGATGCAGCAATCCCGCCAGCAGCATCAACAGCGTGCTCTTCCCACACCCCGACGGCCCCAACACCGCCCAGACCTCCCCACGCTTCCCGCGCCACGAGAACCGCTCGAACACCGGCGGCTGGCCCGGATAAGCAAAGGTCACGTCGCGTAAGTCGAACATCGGTAGACGGTAGACGGTAGACAGTAGACGGGGGGAGTCTTCTTACTCCTTACTTGGTTAGTCTCAGCACATAGTTTACACTTTTTGCACTTTAACGTACTTGAGAAAAGTCTCAACACATAGTTTACACTTCAGACCTCAGACGGAACAGCCTGCGGTGGTTCCCATAGCGACGG
>Ga0334887_1001997_pt1 | contig 24284 bp, 22 predicted proteins | sample GraSluR1_MG_10_FD_207217 | JGI IMG/M metagenome (GOLD analysis project Ga0334887, IMG submission 207217) | Sludge microbial communities from methane-producing bioreactor in Wageningen University, Netherlands - Granular Sludge_18_07-R1 | ecosystem: Engineered > Bioreactor > Anaerobic >...
ATACATATAGTTCGCTTCCCCGACGGTCAGTTCGCACACAACTACCCCCTGGTTGGGAATAATCCTGACGAACCCCTCCGATTCCAGTTTTTGCAAAGCCTCCCGAACAGGCGTCTTGCTCATCTCCAGCTTGGACGCCAGAAGATTCACCGAGAGAGCGTCTTCTCGGGTCAAATTTCCCCGTATGATGAGATCCTTGATAGCTGAATACGCCGACTCGCTTTTACTTTTTTCCCTGGGCTCCAGATGCAACATTTCTCCGTATACCCTCCAACTTTTTCAACCTTCGTCTTTGTTCCTGTAGCATCTAACCGATATATCGGTTAGATGCTACACCAAATCTTACGATATTTCAACACCCCAATCTTCTATTTCGATATCACCAAAAACAAGTTAAACCAACAGAGGCTCTCACAAGCATTGCCATCACAAAGCATTGCCATCACGCTTGACTTTGAGCAAGTTTCGGCGTATTTTTTTAAGTTAGGAGCCTTTAACTTTATTTGCCAAGAAGAAATTAAAAAAGAGACGGAAGCGAAACACAAATGCAACACAACGAGAACACATGCTTGATATACTCAAGCTTAACAGCTTGAATCAATCATCCGGGGAGGAGAACTATGACACGCGAGATCCGACGACCGATTACGCTCAAAATGACCATGATGACCGCTACGATGCTTCTTCTGGCGGTGATCTCGACAGCAGCTCTTTCGATCCACCGTTTTACGGTTTTTTTCGGCGAAGAGGTACAGCGCGAAGCGGACAGGGGGGTGGAAGGGCTCCAACATACACTGAACACCATGCTCTCCTCGGCGGGAAGCACGGCGGCCGTTCTGGCGAACACGCCGGCTCTCAGAGAGGCTATCTTTTCCGGCTCCTCGGACGGAGTCGCCGAAGAGTTGCGCTTCTTGACATCGCGCAACGGGGAGGAAGAGGGAATGCCCGATTTCGTAGCCATCGCCGACTCCGGAGGCATTGTCCTGGCACGTACGCACAGTCGACGAAGCGGCGATTCCATCGCCTATCAGCGCAGCACTGCGCTCGCCCTCGAAGGAAAAACAGGCGCCGCCGTCGAGCGGGGAACTGAACTTCTCCTGACCGCGCGAGCCGCCGTTCCCGTAAAAGATGAAAAGGGGATCGTCCATGGCGTGATAAGCGTCGGCTACGACCTCTCCAAAAACGGCCCCATGGATGCGGTGAAAAAGCTCTTCGGAACCGAGGTGACGCTTTTCGGCGGCGACGTGCGGTACGCCACCACCATCGAACGGAACGGCGCGCGAGCAACGGGCACGAAGCTCGACCCATCCGTCGCGAAGCAAGTTCTCGAAGAAAAAGAGACGTACAGAGGGAGGACGGAAATATTGGGCGTTCCTTTTCTTACCACATACAAGCCCCTTCTCTCTCCCGACGGAGAAGTGCTTGGCGCGCTCTTCGCAGGCAAGAGCATGACGGGCCTCATCGACGAGACGAAAAACTTTCTCGTCTTTCTCGCGCTCGCGACCGGGGCGCTTCTTTCCTTGTTCCTGATAATCACGGTTCTCTTCGCAAGGCGGCTTGCCAGACCGCTGAAACTTCTCGTCGCCATGTTCCGCCGCGTCGAAGAGGGCGATCTCTCCTTCACGACGGATCTTTCGCTCGCAGGGCGCGGAGACGAGACCGAAGCGCTGCTTTCCTCGTTCGACACAATGCTCGTGGCCCAGCGAGGTATGATAGCAGGTGCGCGCAGAAGCGCGGCGCTGACTGCGGAGAAGGCGCAATGCCTTTCGGGCCTGGCCTCGGAAACAGCCGAAGCAATGGAGAGGATCAAAAGCCAGGTCGAGCGTCTTGCCGGCCTCGCGGCGCACAACGCCGCAGCCCTCCAGGAGAGCGATGCCGGAGTTCAGCAGATCGCGAGTTCGGCAAGCGAGACGGCGTGCTCATCGACGGAAGGAGCGGAGGCTGCGGTAAAAACAGCGATTATCAGCCGGGAAGCGGGGGGGAAAGTCCGCGAGACGGTGCTCGCGATTCGCGGACTGGGAGAGCGCTCCTCGGCGGTAGCAACGTCCATGGAGCATGTGCAACGCTCCGTCGAAAACATCACTTCGTTCATAGGGCGCATCGCCTCCATCGCCGATCAGACGAATCTCCTCGCCCTGAACGCCGCCATCGAGGCGGCACGGGCCGGGGAAGGGGGGAGAGGTTTCGCGGTGGTGGCCGACGAGGTGCGTAAACTCGCCGAGGAAACGAATCTCGCGGCGCGAGAGGTCAAAAAGATCGTCGACGAACTCGGAGGAAGCGCGCACGCATCCTTCGCCTCCATGCAAGAGATGAACGGCATCATGGAGGGGACCGTTCTCAAAGCGGAGGATGCGGGCAAGCAACTCGACGGAGCGCTCAGCGAGATCGAGCGCATCAGTGAAACCATTCAGAGCATCGCTGCGGCGTCGGAAGAACAGGCCGCAGCGGCGGAACAGACCGCGACGGGGATCGACAGCGTCTCCAGAGCGGTGGAGGATGAAAGCCGCTCCGTGGAGACCATACACGGCATAACGCTCGAGACCGCGGCGGCGTCTCTGAAGACGGCCTCCGAATCGCACACGATGGAAGCGGAGGCCGGAACACTTCTGCAGAGTCTCGCCCGTTTCCGGATCGACGCCGGGCAAACGGCGCTCAATCCATAGTCCCGGAAGAAGCGGAAGCGGGAGCCCCCCTCTCCCGCTTTTTTTATCACCAAGTCGCCTGCTCAGAAGACTATCTCCCCGCAGAAAAGCGTCAGGGCTTCCCGCGTAGCATCACCGGCTCTCCCTGAACCACCACGATACCCCTCGGAGTACGGAGAGCGCAACGCAATCTGGTACGGCGACCGTCCATCATCGGCGAAGGAGAACGATCCCGCCTCACGGACTAACTCCGTCAAAAACCTCCTGGAGATTTCGCTACATCTCCAGCTGCGTCTTCACTCTGATATACGTAGGATTGAGCGGCATAGGCCCTGTTCCGACAGGAGAAAAGTGGATCCACATCTCCAAGGTGTCCATGTTCAGAATGATGGACTGCGCCGTCACGATACGGTTCGAAAGAAACACCGCCCCCGACGTATAGGCATTGCCGTCGGTTCCGTAGTACCCCGATATTCCTTTCATCTTTTCAACGTCGATTTTCGTCCCGCGGACCAAATAGGACGAAAGGAGCGTCCGGTAGGTATTCCATCGGTTGTTGTCGGAGGGATCGTCGTCCGGATACACGAAATTGCCGGGCAACCGAAAATCGTTCACCGTCGCCAAAGTGTCGGGCACATCCCAGACAACACCCTTCCGCAACTCCGAGTCCGGCCGCCGGAAACCTCGCCCCTGACTTCCGATGTTCTGCTCCAGCACACCCGCGCTCTCTTCATCCGCCAAAAAGAGAAGATGATTGAACGCATACTCCTTCGTCTTAAGAAAATCCGCTATCTCCTGCATCGTCGACATATTCTCCAACGCGTAGCGGAAGTCGAGGCCATAGGAGCGCTTCGAACTTAGATCGGCGGGATAGGGCGCTCCCGTCTCCGCATCGAGAAAAGCGCCGAAAATCTTATTATCGTTATAGGCGGTGGCGGGCGTCAACATTCCTAGAAAATGCACCATTACTATCGATTTTTCGCCGTTTTTCGTCGTCGTCACCGCGTGCATCCTGGACATATCGTTTCGCGGCAGGGCATCCCAATCGAGATTGCGCCCGAGAATCGTCTTTCCCGTCGCCGATGATCGGTCGAAAGCGGCCGCGGCGGAACACTGAGTCGGGCGAATCACGTCCTGAAAAACTTGAAAAACAGCCAGCTCGTTTTTTGAAAACCTGCCGTCGCCCAGAACATCCGTATCATAATTGAAGATTTCCTGCATACCCTCCAATTCATCCAAGTACTCCCGGGGGACCTTCGGCAAGATAGCGTGCGCGCGGCTGAGCGCCGTGGGGAAATCGGGGCTGAGATTATGCTTCTCCAACATATCGAACTGGTCCTTGAGCAACGAATCCGCGATGGATTCATAATCTGGCACAGCTCTGAGTATTTCTTCCGCAAGCGCCTTTCCCATCTCTTTGCTCGTGCGCCCCGTATAGTCCATGACAACGTCGTAGTAGGCGTTCTGCATCTTCCGGATACTCACCGCCGCGGAAGCTCCGTCGCCCTCCCCGCCGCCGCAACCGCCAAGCAGAAAGATCGAACAAAGAATAAAACAAAGCACATAGAAAGGAACAAAGACAGTTTTTTTCATGAGACACCCCTTTATTTTTTAAAAACGCCTTACAGGCCCGTTTTCAGATATCCGCTCGTGTCGTTAGAAACGAATACTCCGCCCGACGCACCTCCTTTATCTGTTGCTCCGAAAACAAGTCGGTTCAGGAAGTTGTCTCTCCGCGGAAGACCGTCACGGCCTTCCCTCGCAGCAGCACCCGCTCCCCTTGCACCTCGACCAGCATCGCGCCTCCGCGCGCGGAGACCTGCTCGGCGTTCATCAGCGTCTTGCCCAGCTTGTTCCCCCAGTAGGGGGCGAGCGCGCAGTGAGCGGACCCCGTCACCGGGTCTTCGTTCACTCCCACGGCGGGCGCAAAGAAGCGTGAGGCGAAGTCGAACTCGCAGCGCGACGACGGCGCCGTCACCATGGTTCCCCGGGCCTCCACGTCGGAGAGCGCGACGAAATCGGGATCCAGCGATCGCACCAGTTCCTCGTCGGGGAGCTCAAGGAGGTAGTCGTCCTTATTCTTCCCGCAGAAGAAATACTCGTCGCGTTCCAGCCCGAGCGCCTCGATGAGGCCGGGAGGAGGAACGGCGGAAACCACTTTCTTCGCCGGGAAGTCGAGGACGATCCATTCATCCTCGGCTCGTGCGCTCAAAGGACCGCTCTTCGTATGGAAGACAGCTTCGTTTCCCGGCCGAAGCAACCCTTCCTGAAGCATGATATGCGCCGTGGAGAGCGTCGCGTGGCCGCACAACGCCACCTCGACGCGCGGGGTGAACCAGCGGAGGGACCACCCGGACGGCGTTCCCAGAAGGAACGCCGTCTCCGACAGATTCATCTCCGCCGCCATGCTCTGCATCCAGGTATCCTGCGCCTCCGCTTCGAGCAGACAGACGCCCGCCGGGTTTCCGGCGAAGAGACGATCAGTGAACGCATCCACTTGAAAAAGCTTCATGCCGTTTCCCCCTTTCGTTATTCAGCTCAGGCGCAGCCGAGTGAATTCGTCCTCGGAGAGATCCATCCACAGCAGCTGGTCCGTGAGCAATTTCCCCTTGCCGGTAAGAATCTTGACGGCCTGGGCACATTCAAGCGCGGCGACGACCGCAGGGGTAAAGGGCGGGTTGCCGGTTTCGGTCTCGACGCCCTTGTCGGTATCGCCCGACAGAAATTCCGCGAGATTCTGTTCGTCCGGCATGGCGACGCCGACCTGTCCCCAGAAACCGCCGATGGCTCCCGAGACAACCGGGATTCCCCTGGTGCGGCACTCGGAGAAAAGAATACGCCGGGTGCTCAGGTTATCCAGACAGTCCACGGCCAGATTGCACCCTTCGAGGATGCCGTCCGCGGTGAACTCGTCGAACATGCACTGCCGCCCTTCGGCGCGCACGACTCCGTTGATCTCCGAAACGCGCTGCGCCGCGACCTTGGACTTCGAGAGTCCGAGGTTGCCTTCGCTGGAGAGTACCTGACGGTTCAAGTTCGTCTCGTCGAAGATGTCGCCGTCGACCAGCACCAGACGTCCTACTCCAGCCCGCGCAAGAAGATCGGCGACAAGGCCGCCAAGTCCCCCGCAGCCTATCACTGCCACGGCGGAGGACAGCAACCGTATCTGGCCGTCGATGCCGATGGTGCCCATACTCCTGATGTATCTGGAAGGAACGTAACCTCGCTGCAGGCAGCGAATCTCGGCCTCGACCGGCGACAGGCCTTCATCTTCCGCGGCTTCGCGCACTTCCAGGAACGAAACGACCTGCCACGGCCCCTGCCGGTCCGCTCTTAAAGGAAGAAAATCAAACCAACTCAACACACACTCACCTCCCGATTCGCAGAATGATTATACAAGGAAAATACCCTGCGGAGAATTGACAGGTGGCCATTTATGGTATAAAAATAAAGTGAACTGATAAATCTACTAAGGAAGTCAACTGAATATGCCTTCGACCCGGCGCGTCTCCCCGAGATTTGCCGGGCATCAGGTTGGAAGAGCGATCTTCCCGCCGGCCACGTTTGCAAAGAAGGATGAACGGCCCCGCAGGCCGTCATTCTTCTTTTTTTTGTATCGGCGACAAGGGTATTGCATGATGAACGACTACACAAGGAGGGAACTGCTTATGGATAAGTTCGGATCGATTGTGCGCATCAACCTCACCACCGGAAGCGTAAAGAAGGAAAGCCTGTGCGAGAAAACGATGAAGGAGTTTATCGGAGGACGAGGGTACGCGACGAAGGTGCTCTACGACGAGCTCCCCAAGGGTACCGACCCGCTTTCTCCGGAAAACAAGCTGATCTTCGCGAACGGCCCGCTCACGGGAAAGGGCGCTCCGGCGTCCGGACGCTACATGGTGGTCACGAAGAGCCCTCTCAACAACTATATCGCGAGCAGCAACTCCGGCGGATTCTGGGGCGCGGAGCTGGCGCGCGCCGGATGGTTCATGATCATCCTCGAAGGCAAGGCGCAGAAGCCTTCCTATATCTGGATCAACGACGACAAGGTCGAAATCCGCGACGCCTCCGCGTTCTGGGGGCTCGACAGCCATGAAGCAACCGACAAGCTCCTCGCTGCCGTCGGCGACGACAAGGCGAAGGTCGCCTGCATAGGCCCGGCCGGAGAGCGCCTTTCCAAGCTCGCCGCCGTCATGAACGACAAGAACAGGGCCGCGGGACGGAGCGGAGTCGGCGCGGTCATGGGATCGAAGAACCTGAAGGCGATCGTCGTCAAGGGAAGCAGCCGCCCCCACGTCGAGAACCAGGACGAGATGAAGTCCGTCCTCGCGACCGCGATGGAGAAGCTGAAGACCAACCCGGTCACCAGTCAGGGGCTTCCCACCTACGGCACCGCGGTGCTCGTGAACATCATCAACCAGATCGGAGGCTACCCCTACAAGAACTGGCAGGGCGCGCACATGCCGGAGGCGGATTCGCAGTCCGGAGAGACGCTCGCCAGGGACTTCCTCACCAAGAGATACTCCTGTTTCGGGTGCCCCATCGGCTGCGGACGCGTGACCAAGGTCGGCGACCGCGAGGGCGAGGGCCCCGAGTACGAGAGCATCTTCTCCTTCGGCGTCTGTTGCGGCGTGGAGCATCTGGAGCCGATCATCGAAGCGAACTATCTCTGCAACGAGTACGGCCTCGACACGATCAGCGCGGGCGTGACCATCGCGGCGGCCATGGAGCTGTACGAGAAGGGGTACATCAAGAAGGAAGAGCTGGAGGGCGGCCCCGAGCTGAAGTTCGGCAACGCCGAAGCCGTCACCTACTGGACGAAGAAGATGGGACTCGTCGAGGGATTCGGCAAGAAGCTCGCCATGGGTTCATACGCTCTCTGCGAGATGTACGGCCACCCCGAGTTCTCCATGACCGCCAAGAAGCTGGAGATGCCCGCGTACGACGGACGCGCCGTTCAGGGGATCGGCCTGAACTATGCCACCTCCAACCGCGGCGGCTGCCACGTCCGCGGATACACGACCTCCCCCGAGGTGCTCGGCCTGCCCCAGAAGCTTGACCCGGCGGAGTATCAGTCGAAGCCGACGTGGGTCAAGATCTTCCAGGATCTCACTGCGGCGATCGACTCCTCCGGCATGTGCCTCTTCACCTCCTTCGCTCTGGGCGCGGACGACTACGCGGCCTTCCTGAAGGCCGCCACCGGCTTCGAGTACGACGCCGCGGAAGCCCTGAAGGCCGGAGAGCGCATCTGGAACATCGAGCGCCTGTTCAACCTTCGCGAAGGAATGGACACGGCGGAGGACACGCTTCCTTCCCGCCTTCTGAACGAGCCCATCCCCGAAGGTCCGGCCAAGGGGATGGTCAGCCATCTGCCGGAAATGCTGCCGGAATACTACAAACTTCGCGGCTGGGACGCCAAAGGCATCCCCACCACTGGAAAACTGGAGGAACTCGGGTTACAATAAGCGCATGATAAAAGTACTGTTCTTCGCGACGATTCGGGACTACACGAACGAGAAGGAGACAACGGCGGAGGGAGCCTCTTCGATAGAGGGGCTCCTCCGTTTCCTTTGCGCGCGCTACGGTCCCGAGTTCGAAACCGAGGTCTTTGAAGGGGAGAAAATTTCCGACCGGGTGATCGTCCTGGTGAACGGCAAACATATCGCCCACACCGGAGGACCGCTCACCCCCGTCAAGGACGGCGATACGATCGCCGTCTTCCCCGTCATCGGCGGAGGATAGCCGCACACTTCCAGGCAAAGGGGACCAGAAAATTGAAAAGAACCGTAGAACTCACCGATCTGCTCCGGTACCACTTTCTCTCCGCACCGACGTTCTCTCCCGACGGCACGAAAATAGCATTTCTCCTCCACAAGGCCGACTACGAAAACAACGCCTACAACTCGAACATTTGGATGCACGACCTGCTTACGGGAAGCCTTCGGCAACTCACAGCCTCCGGCAAGGAGAAGTTCTTCGCGTGGAAAGACGACAACAGGACGCTCGTTTTCGCCAGCGGCCGCAACGACGCTCCCAAGACGGAGACGTCGCTCTATACGCTCGACATCTGCGGAGGCGAGGCGATACCGCTTCGCGCCGTGAAGCGCGCGCTCTCGTCGTTCGCCGTTCTCGCGGACGGTTCTTTCCTTGCGCTCGGCGTCTTCGAGCCCGCGTTCGACAACCCCTACGACGCGGAGATGCTGTTCTTCGACCAGGTACCCTTCTGCTCCAACGGGAAGGGGTTCACGGGGCAGAAGAAAAAGTCGCTCTGCCTCTATACGCCCGAAGGAGAAGAGAAACGCCTCACTCCCGAGGATATGGACGTCGAAAACTACGTCGTCTCTCCGGACGGGGAGAAGCTGCTTGCTTGGGGTCCGGTCTTCAAGGACGTGAAGGGACCGTTCTCCACGCTGCTCGAGATCGACCGGAAGAGCGGCGCCGCGACGACGATCCTCCCCGGAACCGACTTCGCGTGCAGGTGGGCGGGGTGGCTCGAAGGAAAGGTCGTCGTCACCGGAACCGACTTCAAGAAGTACGGCGTGAACGAAAATGTGAAATTCTTCTTCGTCGAGGACGGGAAAACGGCCTGCATCACCCCCGAGCTCGACAAGGGGCTCCGGAACTCCGTGGGAAGCGACTGCCGCTACGGCTCGACCGATCTGAACCTCGCCTTCTTCACGGACGGACCGGCGGCCTGGTTCGTCTCCACGGACAACTACCGCTCGCATCTGCACGCAGTCACGGCCTCCGGGGCGATGGAGCAGATCACGAAGGAGCTTTTCAGCGTTGACGACTGGAGGGTTTCCGGCGGCAAAGCGGCCGTCGTGGGGATGAAGGGGCTCCAGCTTCAGGAGCTCTATCTCGTGGACAGAGAGCGGGAGATCCAGCTCACCCACTTCAACGACTGGCTGCTGGAGGAGTGCGAACTGTCGGCGCCGGAACACGTGACGTTCGACAACGGAACGGGCGAACAGCTCGACGGATGGTACATGAGGCCGGTCGGCTTCGAAGAGGGAAAGAAGTACCCCGCCATCCTGAACATCCACGGCGGGCCCAAGTTCACCTACGGCGACGTCTTCTTCCATGAGATGCAGTACTGGGCTGCGAACGGATACGCCGTCTTCTTCTGCAATCCGCGCGGAAGCGACGGCAGGGGGAACCCCTTCGACGACATCCGCGGGAAGTACGGCACGGTGGACTACGACGACCTGATGATCTTCACCGACTGGATAGTGGAACATCTTCCCTTCGTCGACAAGGACCGACTCGGCGTCACCGGCGGCTCCTACGGCGGGTACATGACGAACTGGATCATCGGCCACACCGACCGTTTCAAGGCCGCCGCCTCGCAGCGGAGCATCTCCAACTGGATCTCCAAGATGGGGATTTCGGACATCGGCTACTACTTCGTTCCGGACCAGCAGGCCGCCGATATCTGGAGCGACCACGAAAAACTCTGGTTCCACTCGCCGCTGAAGTATGCGGACAGGGCGAAGACTCCGACGCTCTTCATCCACTCCGAGGAGGACCACCGCTGCGAACTCACCCAGGGGCTCCAGATGTTCACGGCGCTGAAGCTCCACGGCGTGGAGACGAACATCTGCGTCTTCAAGGGGGAGAATCACGAACTCAGCCGGAGCGGACGGCCCCGCCCCAGACTTACCCGACTGCGCAAGATGACGGAGTGGTTCGACCGCTTTTTGAGCCGTTAAAAAACGAAGAGCCGGGAAGAAAGTCTCCCCCGGCTCTTCGTTTTTTGATCATCGAGTGTATTTTCGTTTAATGATCGCTATCATTTCTTGTAATCATACTTCCATTCGCGTTTCTCCAACTCATCCACTAAATCGACCACATAATCGATCACACACTGGAGCATCTTCCGCCCCTTCTCCTCGGTCGCCTTCGTGGAATCGCCCGTCGCACCGGTCGTCGTAATTTCTTTGATATCCCATATAATAGTGGCGAATTCGCTCAATGCGATAACATCCTCGGGCACCTGACTCTTTGCCAATTGAAGGTCGACGAGGTCGGGTCTTACCGCCATCGTAATGGATGTTTCTCCTTCTCCTCCATGCCCAAGACCGTTCCAGACATCAAAAGCATCCTTCATCCTGGCTCCGGTGATATTCCACCAGGCAGGTATGAAAACAAGAACAGCATCTTTGAAGCGATCTTTGACCTTCCTCGCTGCAATCTCCAACGCAGGGATATTTCCATCGTGCCCGTTCAAAATAATAATATGCCGAATACCGTTCTCTATGAGGCTCGTAAAAACATCCTCGGCGATCGCGATCGTTGTTTCGAAACGAAGCGTAATCGAGAGCGGATACTGATTATAATGAATCGACGTCCCGAACGGAACTCCCGGGACTACTACAGTCTTAGAAAGTCTTCCGGCAGCTTGCTTCGCGATCTCGGTCGGCACAAAGAGATCGGGACCGAGAGGCAAATGCCAGCCGTGGCTCTCGCAACTCCCAAAAACGGTAATGGCGCTGTCGATCTTTCCGCCTTCGATCATATCCCGCAATTCCCGTGCGGAAAACTCGTTCAGAAAAACCTTTTTCAAAACTGTTCCCTCCTTGTACTATAGAGTTATGCCTTTCTCCCTGTACAAATCGACGTCATAAACGTAGTCGGAGGTTCGCTTGTAGATTGCAACATAGAGAACGATCGTGATCAACAGAGCGAAGAGCCCCGAAGGAAGACCGTAAGGCAGAGGCATTACGTATTGGAAGAAGAGCCCCAGCGCCCCTCCTATCACAAAAGCAAGAATCCCCGTCGTTCTGTAGTCGGGTTCGCTGTCGAGATTCTCCGTGATGTACTGTCTTCTCTTGACAAAATAGTAATCAGCGATCAGCGGTCCCGCCAAAGGAGGCGCAGCGGCTCCAAGCACAGTGATGAAGTCCGCGAAGAATATTTGATAAAAAGCCAGCGACCCCAGGATTGTTCCGATAATACCGGCCCACAGGACAAGTTTTTTTCTGTCTATCAACTTCCCGTAAGAAGAAAATATCGGGCCAGTATAAAGAGAATTGCAGTATAACTCCGCATTATTAGTGGTCCATAGAGAGGCTGTCCACGCAAGAGCGCCGACCAAAGCGAAAAGAAGGCTCTTGTCGAGCATCCACTCCACATAATTAAACTGGCCGACCGACACGGCGCCGATATATCCGACGACATTCAAAAGAGGATTCGTGAAAATAAAGCATGCCGCCGCCCCGGCGAACACAGCCGCGATATTTTTGTTGAAGCGGAAGAGATCGACACCCATGACCGCCCCGGCGATCCAGCTTCCGACAACGACGGTGATAGCGCTCCCCAAGCCCAAACCACCGATGGCGTTGGCTTCGGTCCAGAAGGCGTCGATTCCGCCGCCCTCGTTAAGCATTCCTATTCCCACCAAAATGGCGATTATCAAGATGATCGGGGCTACTGGAATCGCGATCGCTTCGATAGCCTTGATACCGTAATAGGCTGTCACTGTAAAAACAATACCGGAAATCATACAGGCGAGAAAGATCTCGAGCGTTATCGCCGGGATGCCGCTGTACCCTATCGTCGCAGGGTCGAATACTACTGTACCGGAGGGATTCCCTATGAACGACCCCCAAATCTGCCCCACCATTCCCGTGATGCTCGCGAACCACCCCAATGTCAGCAAAGCCATTACGACCATCGGGATATTGACGCCTTTTTTTCCGTAGGAATAACGACTAACGAGCGCGAGACTCATGCCGGTTTTCTGCGCCATTACACCTAAAAGAGAGGTGAGGACGAAGAGAGACCCCATTCCAAGGAAAATTGCCCACATGGCCGTCTCGGGAGGTACGCCCGGCTGACCTCCGAACCCCGCAAGCACACCTCCAACGAAGAGTCCCGTCACCACATAACCAAAACCGACCCAGACAAGGATCTGCTTCCATGTGGGACGTCGCTCGGAAAGTGGTACGGGTGACAACATACGTTCACTGTCTTGTTCGACGAGTTTCCGATCTTGTGTCGGCATTATCGGCAGCCCTCCATTAACTATGATAAAAAATATTAAAATATAGCGTCTTTCCTAATTGCTGTTGAATGGTACCACTTATTTTTAATTTCCACAATGAAGAGCTTCGAAAAAGACACCCCTTCCCGACAAGCCGGACACGGGGTCTTCGTTCCTCCGGGAACAAGGCGATGAGGCATTGAAAAGAGAAACGCACAGGTATTATTTTTTTCGCTACTTGAGCACCATCTTCTTTTCGCCCGCCTGGTAGACGGCGGACAGTCCCGCGTACGTCTCCTTGATCCCGGCGATTCTGGATTTGGCCTTCACCGGATCTTCCAGCCCCTCCGCCATGTCCATCAGCGACCGGCTGCTGTAGTAGATGTTCTCCTTCGTCGGCGCGGCGCAGCCGAAGACCTCGCGGAGCATCCGCAGATCATGGGGGATGTTGAAATCGTCCTGCGTCTGCTCGTAGCCGAAGAAGTAGTAGATGTCCTTGAATCCTGCCCACGACAGCGCCGAAATGCACATCGAGCACGGTTCGTGCGTCGACAGAAAGAGACATTCCGACGGGTCCGGATGCCCCTGCAGCTCGTAGAAGAGCTTGATGGTGTACACCTCTCCGTGCCACAGCGGTGAGAAGGCCTCGTGGTTCGTTCCCGCAACCACCAGAGAGAGATCGTCCCTCCGCAGCACCGCCGCGCCGAACACCTTGCAGCCGATGCTCACCCCCCGCGCCGTCAACGGGACGATATCCCCTTCTATGACGTCGAGCATGCGATAAAACAGTTTCTCCTTCTCCACAAAACCAGCTCCCTTCAAAGAGTGTCGGAACGCATACGCGGAATCGGGCGCACAGTCATTCGCCGCGCTCCGCTACAATCATCGTTGCCGCCCGGATGACATCCTCCTGGTACGAACCCTCCTCGACGGGCCTCCACGAGGCCCACTCGGGCAGGACGATTCACTGATCCACCATACCGAACGTATCCAGAGTATAGTCGTACATATCCTGAACACGATACTCGCTTCCATCCTGCCGTATGTTCCACTGCTGAATCTCGACCAGGTTCTGCGATTCGATCACCAGATGCACATAGGTTTCGAGCACCTGCTCCGCGCCCGGAACACAGTCCTCCACCAGGCGGGTTCTGTCCGCATATACGGAATAGGAAACCCCGCCGCGTTCGACGACATACCGCAGATCTCCCTTCCACGCCGCAGGAGCCTGTCCCGCGAACGCGCTTCCAATCATCGCGCCCCAAAGGACGGCGATCAACACAATTTTCCTCATCGCTCCCACCTCCGTTTATTAGAAAGGGCTCGAATTCTACTCTGTTTATTTATTGTAGCAGTTGACAGGGAGAAAAAGACAGGGGATTATTGCGGAGAGAGAAATACAGGAGAGGTGAAACACATGACTGTCAAATATTTACGAGTTGTCAACCGTGACCAGTGCATCGGCTGCTTTAGCTGTATGTACGCATGCAGCCGCATGGTGAAGAACGCAGCAGGCAGCGGCAAGGCGGCGCTGAGGGTCAAGGCCTACACCGGCGTGGAGGGGGCATTCTCAATCCGCGTCTGCGCACGGTGCGAGGAGCCCGACTGCGCCGCGGCCTGTCCGACGGGAGCCCTGACGAAGGCCCCCGGCGGCGGAGTACGCCTGAAAAAAGAGCTCTGCATCTCCTGCATGGCGTGCGTCAAAGCATGCGCGATCGGCGCTCTTCAGTGGGACGAGGAGGAGAAGCGCCCGCTCCCCTGCATTCACTGCGGTCAGTGCGTCAAATACTGCCCCAACAACGTCCTTGCGCTCTGCGAAAGAGAAGAGGAGTGTGATCGGAGATGAACGGCGCCATCATGCACGTCGATCTGACGACGGGAACGCACCGACTGCTCGACGACCCGGAACTCTTCGGAGAGTTTCTGGGAGGAACCGCAGTCGCCACGGAGCTGCTCTTCCGTCACGGCGACCCGCAGGGCGACCCGCTCGCCCCCGAGAGCCCGGTTATCTTCGCGATCGGTCCGTTCAGCTCGCTCTTTCCCGTGGCGACGAAGACCGTGGCGATGTTCAAGTCCCCCCTCTCCGGCGAACTCGGGGAGTCGCACGCGGGCGGCCGCATGGCGATGTCGCTGCACGAAGCGGGGATAGACGCTCTCGTGATCACCGGCAGGGCGGACACACTCTCCTACCTCGTCATTGAGAACGACTCCGCCGAACTCAAGTCAGCATCTACCTTTAGAGAGCAGTCCGCCGCCGCTACCGAGCGTATTCTGAGGGAGGCGGAGGGAAAGAGCGGACGAAAAGTCTCCATCCTTCGCATCGGCCCCGCCGGCGAGCGCCTCTCCCCCATGGCGTGCGCCACGGTGGACGGCTCGCGGCACTTCGGCAGGCTGGGGCTTGGCGCGGTCCTCGGCAGCAAGAACCTCAAGGCGATCGTCATCAGCGGGACCAGAACGCTTCCGCTCGCCCGCCCGAAGGAGTTCAAGGCCGTGTACGACACTCTCTACGACCGGGTGGTCAAGTCGAAGGAGATGAAGAAGTACCACGATCTCGGCACCCCGGCCAACGTCCGGCCGCTCTCCCTCATCAGGGGACTCCCGACGCGCAACTTCTCGCAGGGGAACTTCGAGGGCTCGGAGGCGATCTCCGGAGAGCGCTTCGCGAAGGACTTCCTCGTCCAGCACACCGCCTGCGCCCACTGCCAGTGCGGCTGCATCCACATGGCGGAGCTGCGCGAGGAGTTCGCCCCCTACCACTACAGCACGAACCGCGTCTCGTACGACTACGAGCTGATCTACGCGATGGGAAGCATGCTCAGCCTCTCCTCCCCCGAGGATATCCTCAAGCTGCTGCTCTTCACCGAGAAGCAGGGGTGGGATGCGATATCGCTCGGCTGCACCCTCGCCTGGGCCACGGAATCCTTCCTCCACGGAGTGCTCTCGCTCGACGACACCGGGGGCGTTTCGCTCTCCTTCGGCGACTGTGCGGCGTATCTGGAAGTCCTCGAACGGATGGCGAAAGGAGCGAACGAGTTCTACCGCGATCTCGAAAAAGGGTGCGCGTTCTGCGCGAAGAAGCGCGGCGGGCTTGAATGGGCCATCCAATACGGCGGCGTGGAGCCCGGCGGCTACATGACGGGCGAGAACTTCGCGGTCACCTGCCTCCTCGGCGTGCGCCACTCCCATCTCGACGACAACGGCTACTCCATCGACCAGAATCTGCTGAACGCGCCCAAGCCATTGGAGGAACAGGTCCGCGCGCAAGTGAAGGAGGCGCGCTGGCGCATGGTGCTCAACTCCCTGGTGATCTGCCTCTTCGCGCGCGGTGTCTATGATGAGGAGATTATCCTGCAAGGTCTTGACGCTCTCGGAGCGCAGTGGGACGCCGGGAAGCTCCGGGAGCTGGCGGCGAAAGCGCTGCTGCGGAAGCACGAATGGAAACGGCTGTGCGGATTCGACCCCGCCGCGGTCGTCGTGCCGGACAAAATGTACTCGGTGCAGACCAGCACCGGAATGATCGACAGAGAAAGCCTGCGGAAACGTATTCATCTCTATCTTGAAGAAATGAAGGGGTAAGCGCAGAGGCTATCGCCAGCCTGAGCGCGCGGGGAGACGAAGGCGCTCTCTCGGATCACCCGCTTCAAGATTCGAGAAAACACCGAGACCGGCGGGCTTGTTTCGGTTCACCTGAAATAAGGGAGCATTTTTCGGTATCGACACTCTATTACTCAAGGAGGCTCGTTTTTTGATGAAAAAGAAAATCAGCATCGCGTTCCTTATTTTGTTGCTTGCCGCATCCTGCGCTCTTGGGGCTTCCGCCGACACTCCGCTCCCCATCGACGCGGTCGTCGTCACCTTCTGGCAGTTGACCGGCGACAACGGGGACCTGCCGGGCGAACGGAATCTCTGGTTCGAAGAGGGGAATTTCACGGAACACCTTCCCTTCCCTCTGGGAGAGTGGGATCTGGGGTACAACCCTGAGAACCGGACGCTGCTTCTGACGACGGGCGTCGGCGACATCAAGGCCGCGTCGTCGATCATGGCGCTCGGGACCGACCCGCGCTTCGATCTTTCGAAAGCCTATTTCATCCTCTGCGGCATCGCCGGCGGCGACCCTCTGGACATCTCCCTGGGGAGCGTCGCAATCTGCCGTTTCGTCATCGACCACGACCTGAGCTACTTCATCGACCCGCGGGAAATGCCCGGAGAGTTCTCCACAGGGTTTCTCCCCATCTTCCGGACGAAACCATACGAAGAGCCGATGCGCGAAAGCGGGGAACTCTACCGCCTGAATCCCGATCTCGCCGGGAAGGCGCTCGAACTCGCGAAGAACGCACATCTGGAGGAGACGGAAGGACTGCGAAAAAAACGCGCGCTCTACGCCGACTTCCCGGAGGCTTCGAAACCTCCCTTTGTGATGATCGGCGACATCCTCTCGGGCAACCGATTCTGGCACGGAGGGCTCTCCAACGAGTGGGCCAACGAGTGGATGCGTTACTTCAGCAAAGGGGAGGGAAACTACGTGGTGACCGCCATGGAGGACGCGGGCGCGATGCTCGCGATCCAGCGGCTCTCTCAAGCGAGGAAGGCCGATCCCGAGCGGGTGATCATCCTCAGGTCGGTTTCCAACTTCGCCATGCAGTGGAAGGGGGCTTCGGCCTACGAGAGCCTGATGAGCGAGGGGGGCGACGAATACAGTTCGGTAGAGGCGGCGGTCCGCAACGTCCACGCCGTCGGCGCCGCCGTGCTGCGCGGGTTGCTGAAAGAGCGGACGCCCTGACGGAACGGCGCATGCAGGGCATACGGAATTTCGAGAGAGGCCTCCCGGAAGGGAAGCCTCTCTTTTCACTTTATCCCGGCAGGGGGAGAAGGCGCGCCTTCCCCGGTTCTTTCGGTATTCCCATGCGCAGCACCATGTCGAATGTGCTGGGCTGGCAGGTCTGGCAGATCGCGGAATCGCCCCTCACGGAAAGGTAAAGCGCCGCGTCCGTTTCGTCCCACCCCCAGGCCGCCGCGATCAGGCGCTGCATCTGTCGTGCGGCCTCCCGCTGCACAGCGACGAACTCCGGACCGCTGGCGAGCGTATGGATCATGTCGACTGTCTCCAACATAGGCCAGTCGAGCGGCAGATTTTTGATCAAGTGCAGCCGGACAAGCACCGTTCCCCCGATTTCGATCCCCGTACCGCCGATCTCGCCGTCGCCCATCGAAGCGTGCAGATCGCCGAGCTGAAAGAGCGCGCCCCGTGTCCGAACGGGGAAATACGCCTTGGCGCCCGCGGTCATGAACTTGCAGTCGAGGTTGCCTCCGTGCGCTCCGGGCTGGCCGCAGACCACCGCGCCCTCGGCGGGAGCCGTCCCGATGACGCCGACCATCGGACGCACCGGGAAGACGAGGTCGTTGAAGAACGCTTTTCCGTCGCGTACCCCGATCACCTTGGTGCGCAGCTCGCACCACCCGATCAGCGGCCCGGAATCCGGCAGCGTGCAGGCGATTCCCTTTTCCGCGACGTCGATGGAAAGAATCTCCGCGCACAGCGTATCTCCCGGTTCGGCGCCCTCCACGAAGACCGGTCCTGTGGCGGGATTCACCCTATCGAAATCGATCGTCGTCACGAGGTCGGACGCTCCCGTCACCTGATCGCAGAAACAGTCCTTCGTCATGAAGCGCACCATATCCCCGGGACTCACCCGCGCTACGGGCGGATGTTCGGGCGAAAAGGAAAAGACCACGTCGGAAACTGAAAGCATGGCGGAACCTCCTTCTGGTATGTTTCTTCACATTGTAGCAGGGAGGTGCGCGCAAAGAAAGGAACACGCGGACGGGGTCCCCCCGTACTTCAACACACCGCGATTTCCGTATTCTTTCTCTTATTTTCTTCCGGCCTGCGCCGCCGTGTTCATTCGACCGACGACGTCGAGTATCTTCCCAACCTGCCGCTCATCTTCCCTGCCGAGGTATTTGAACAGCGCCGTCCGGACGTCCTCCGAACTCCGCATCGCGGCGGAGAGGGCGAACGTCCCCGCCATCACGTTGTTCCGCGCCTTGAGGAGATCGTCCACGGTCTTGACCTTCGGAAAGTGCTTCGTGATCCACGCCATGTTCTCCTGCACGTTCACCTGCATCAGGCCGACCCGTGAATGCGAAACGGCGTCCGCCCGCCCCTCCGACTCCACGCAGACCACTGCGGCGACCAGAAAAGGGTCTACCTTGTAGAGTTCGCTCGCGTCCCAAATATGCCGCGAGTACTCCGTCGCCTTCCGTATTGGCCCCTTGATCTTCCATGGCGTCATCGCCGCGCTGATCTCGCGCGACATGATGCCGATGGCGGTTTTTCTTCCGACCGGCGTTCCCGGGATTTCTTGAGCATAGAGTTTTGCAGCAGACACTCCCGCGAGAAAAATCGCCGCCGACAGGATCGCGCACAATGCAGCGCCCCATATTCCGTTTCGCATGAGCCACGCTCCTTCGCATGTTTTCGAGCATGATAGCATCGAAGAAGCCGGGCTGCAATCGCTGCTGCGGCTTCATGCTTGCCCCGCCCGTCGTCGGGCTGTACAATGAATATCATTGACCACAATGTTTGGGGGCGAACCGGATGATGAGTTTCGAGCAGTACGAGCGCACATTGCAGCGTTTCTCGGAGATGCTGGAGCACTGGAGAACCGTCGAGAGAAGCTCCCCTTCCGACCGGCTCGTTCTGGAGGCTGCCCGAGAGGCTCTGATCCAGCGCTTCGAGTACCTCGTTGAATCGTCCTGGAAGACATGCAAGAAACTCCTGTTGGAAACGGAGGGGTATTCGGGCGAGATCGGCCCCAAAAGCCTTTTCAGACTTGCCGGAGGGGTCGGCCTTCTTGATACCGAAAAATGGATCGCCTTCTGGGACGCCCGTCTTGCCACATCGCACGACTACGACGAGAATAAAAGCCTGCGGCTGCTCTCGTTCGCCGACGAACTCGAAAAAAAAGCGCGCCTTCTTCTGGAGGCGATGCGTCTGAAGCAGGCCTCGGCCGGCGCGCAAGGAGACGCGAATGCAGCACGTTGACGTGAAAGAAGAGCATCTTCGGACGTTGCTGCGAATCCTTCGGGAGAGCGTGCCCCGCTGCGAGGTCTGGGCCTTCGGCTCGCGGGTGTCGGGACGATCCCGGGCAGGGTCGGATCTGGATATTGTGCTGCGCGGTCCGGACCTCATCCCGCTTCCGCAGCTCGGCGCCCTCCGGGAGGCGTTTGAGGAGTCCTCGCTCCCTTTTTTCGTCGACATCCTCGACTGGCACGCCATCCCCGACTCCTTCAGAGAGAACATCAAGAAAGAACGCATCCTCCTGCAAAAAGGAGACGAATGACACCGGACTGCTCGCCGATGCTTGCGCCTCATCAGCGAGGAGCATCGCAAACATTCGCTAAGATAGGGCATTCCTGAACCTCGAAACATAGCCCTTCCACCGAAGTATCGCTTCACAGAGCCTTCGAAAAATCCTGTCGCAGAGAAGTTTTTCTTTGACCTCGCCGCAGACATCATGTACCATAGAACGTACCACAGGAGGTGAAGATATGAGCGACATCACAGCAACGGAAGCCCGAAAACGGCTCTTTCAGCTTCTTGACGAGGTGGCGGATACCCACGTTCCGGTGCGTATCGCCGGGAAACGCAACGCGGCCGTGCTGGTCAGCGAGTCCGACTGGAGGGCCATGGAAGAGACGCTCTTTCTGTGCAGCATCCCCGGAATGCGCGACTCCATCATCGAAGGCATGGCGACGCCGGTGGAAGAGTGCACCGAGGATCTCGGATGGTAGGATCGTGGAATGTCGTTTTCACCAAGGCGGCCCAAAAGGATGCGGAAAAACTGCTTTCGGCACGGCTGAAACCCAAGACGGAACAGCTCCTCGCGATACTGCGGGAAGACCCCTACCGATCCCCACCGCCTTTTGAAAAGCTCGTCGGCGATCTTTCAGGCGCGTGCTCCCGCCGCATCAACATCCGCCATCGTCTGGTCTACCAAGTGATAGAACCGGAGCGGACGGTGAAAGTGCTCCGTATGTGGAGTCATTACGAATAGCGTACAACTACGGGAGGGTACCGGGCTCCTTGGGAGTGCGCAGATGGGAACCCCTAATCCTTTGTGCTCCTCGCTTTGCGCTCTTCTCTTTGTGTTACAATACTGCAAGATTTCTGCAACACTTTGAGCAGTCCCACACTCTGATTCGGGAGGGATTTGAAGAATGAAACGGTACGGAAAACTGGTGTGCATCGCGACCGCGGCGCTTCTGGCGTTCGCGTTCCTCGGCGGCGCGGCGTTCGCGAAGGAGCTGGTTGTGTATTCCAGCGTGGATGAGGAGAATGCGAAGAACCTCCTCGACGAGTTCTCGAAGGCAACCGGCATCAAGGTGAACATGGTCTTCCTCTCCTCGGGTCCGGCGATGAGTCGCATCGAGGCCGAGCAGGCCAATCCGCAGGCGGACGTCTGGTTCGGCGCTCCCAACGAGAACCATATCGTCGCCAAGGACCGCGGCCTGACGCAGCCGTACGTCTCCGCCGCGGCTGGCGACCTCGCCGACGGCTTCAAGGATCCCGAGGGGTACTGGCACGCGTTCTACATGAACCCGCTCGGCTTCGGCGTGCTCCCCGAGGAGCTGAAGGCGGACGGCAAGCCCGTCCCGGCGTCGTGGAAGGATCTGCTGAATCCGGCATATAAAGGGATGATCCAGATGCCCTCGCCGCAGTCGTCCGGCACGGCCTACGCCATGATCATGACCCTGATCGAGACGTTCGGCGAGGACGAGGCGTACGCGTACATGAAGGAACTCAATCCGAACATTCAGACGTACACGCAGAGCGGCACCGGCCCCAGCAAAAACCTCGCCATCCGCGAGACATCCATCGCCATCCAGTTCACTCCGGCGTTCCTGAAGCTGGTGGACGAGGGGTACCCGGCGCAGGTCGTCTTCCCCGCCGAGGGCGTGGGGTACGAGGCGGCGGCGCTCTCCATCATCAAGGGAGCGAAGAACCTCGACAGCGCAAAGGCGCTTGTCGACTGGATCGTCTCCAAGGAAGGGCAGCAGGTGCTCAGCGCGAAGAAGACCTACTTCTTCACCGTGCGCACCGACGTCTCGGCAGGCGAAGGGCTTCCCCCGCTCTCCGAGATCAAGCTGATCGACTACGACCGCCTTGAGGCCGCCCGCGAGAAGAAGCGCCTCATCGACCGCTGGGTGACGGAAGTCCTCGGTCAGTAGCCGCCGCGCTTTCGACGAACCGGGGGAAGGGGCTTGCCTCTTCCCCCTTTTGCTTAGGAGGTGTCGATCAACAGAATGACCGCATTCGCACGCGGGAGAAGGGAGATTCAGCTTCTGACCCGCGACCCCCTTCTCGCGCTTCTGGTAGTGCTGCTCTTCGTGTCGCTGGGCGTCTTCGTCGTCTTCCCGCTGCTCTCCGTGCTCGTCAAGAGCTTTCAGTCGGAGCAGGGCGCGTTTTCGCTCGAGAACTACACGCGCTTTCTCACGTTCAGCTACCTTCGCTCGTCTCTCTGGAACAGTCTCACCGTCGGCTTCTGCACCGCCGCGTGCAGCGTGCTCGTCGGCTACGCGGCGGCGTTCACCATCACACGCACGTCCGTCCCCTGGAAGAAGGCGCTCCATCTGCTCTTCATCCTCCCCATCATCTCGCCTCCCTTCACGAGCGCGCTCTCCATCCTGATGCTCTTCGGCGCGAACGGCCTGATCACGCGGGGGCTGCTTGGGATACGGAACTACAACATCTACGGCTTCAAGGGCGTGCTGCTGTCGCAGATCTTCACCTTCGCGCCGGTGGCCTACCTCACGCTGAAGGGCGTCATGGAGTCGCTGAACCCGACGCTTGAGGACGCAGCGATGAACGTGGGCGCGGGAAGGCTCCAGACCTTTCTGCGCGTGACGCTTCCGCTGAGCCTGCCGGGAATCGCGAGCGCCTTCCTTGTGGTGCTCATCGAGTCGCTCGCCGACTTCGGCAACCCGCTGGTGCTCGCCGGAAGCCGCTTCCCCATGCTCTCCACCCAGGCCTACCTCGAGATCACCGGCTCGTTCAACCTGCCGCTCGGGGCCGCTCTCGCGGTGGTGCTGCTGATCCCGTCGATCACCTCCTTCGCCATCCAGCGCTACTACCTGCAGAAGCGCCAGTACACCACCGTGACCGGAAAGCCCGTCGCCTCTTCCTCCAAGCTGGTGAGCAGAAACGCGCGGCGCGGACTCCTCGCCTTCTCCGCCGCCTTCTGCGGCCTCGTCCTCCTCTTCTACGGAACGATCTTCGTCGGCGCGTTCACCCGCGTCTGGGGGTTCGACTTCACCCCGACGCTGAACCACTTCGCCTACGCTTTCAGCGTCGGCATGGGGACCATCCGCGACACGCTCATCGTCGCGATCTGCGCCACGCCGCTCTCCGGCGTGCTGGGGATGCTGATCGCCTTCCTCGTGGTACGAACCTCGTTCCCCGGCAAGGGGGTCATGGAGTTCACCTCCATCCTCAATTTCGCCGTCCCCGGCACCGTGATCGGCATCGGGTACATCCTCGCCTTCAATACGCCGCCCCTCATGCTGATCGGCACCCTCGCGATCCTGGTGCTGAACTTCGTCTTCCGCTACATCCCGGTCGGCATCCAGTCGGGGATCGCGGTGCTCCGTCAGATCGACCCGTCCATCGAGGAGGCCGCGCAGAACCTCGGCGCGGACAAGCTGACCACCTTCCGAAAGGTCACGCTGCCGATCATCGCCCCGGCCTTCTTCTCGGGGCTCGTCTTCGCCTTCGTCCGCGCGATGACCGCCATCAGCGCCGCCATCTTCCTCGTCTCGGCCAACTGGAACCTGCTCACGGTGCAGATACTGAACCAGGTGGGATCGGGGCGTCTCGGCGTGGCGGCGGCCTTCAGCGTGATTCTCGTGGTGATCGTGACGGCGGCGATGGCGATCATCGCACGCCTCGTCCCCGGCCGCGCGGGCGGCATGGCGGCAATTCAGATTCAGGAGGAATAGGCTCGTGAAAATAGTCATCGACTCCATAACCAAGGATTTCGGCAGCTTCGACGACCCCGACAGCATCTTCCGGGCGGTGGACGCCGTCTCGCTGGAAGTCCGCGACGGGGAGCTGGTCACCCTCCTCGGCCCATCCGGGTGCGGCAAGACGACGCTCCTCCGGATGCTCGCGGGCTTCGAGGACCCCACCTCGGGGAACATCTTCTTCGGCGAGCGGCGGATGAACGACATCGCGCCGAACAAGCGGAACGCGACGATGGTCTTCCAGTCGTACGCCATCTTCCCGCACCTCAACGTGCGCGACAACATCGCCTTCGGCCTGAAGCTGAAGGATCTGAGCAAGAAGGAGATCCGCGAGCGGACCGAACGCGTCGTGGAGCTCGTCGGGCTGGAGGGGCTGGAGGAACGCCAGCCGAGCCAGCTCTCGGGAGGACAGCAGCAGCGGGTGGCGCTGGCGCGCGCCGTCGTGATGGAGCCGTCCGTCCTCCTCTTCGACGAACCGCTCTCGAATCTCGACGCGAAGCTCCGCGAACAGATGCGCATCGACATCAGGAAGTTGCAGCAGCGCCTCGGCATCACGAGCATCTACGTGACGCACGACCAGATCGAGGCCATGAGCATCTCCGACCGCGTCGTCGTGATGAATCGGGGGCGCATCG
>Ga0334887_1002002_pt1 | contig 24249 bp, 18 predicted proteins | sample GraSluR1_MG_10_FD_207217 | JGI IMG/M metagenome (GOLD analysis project Ga0334887, IMG submission 207217) | Sludge microbial communities from methane-producing bioreactor in Wageningen University, Netherlands - Granular Sludge_18_07-R1 | ecosystem: Engineered > Bioreactor > Anaerobic >...
GTTAGGTTGAACGACAGCGGCGTGGACGCATCGCACCCGGCATTTGCGCTTTCAGTATCCGCTCTTTCGGATCGTTAGGTTGAACTGTGCTGCACAGGAGCATGTACGGGCCGCGCCGCCTTTCAGTATCCGCTCTTTCGGATCGTTAGGTTGAACACCTGTACATCAGCGTATTCGAGGATTACCGCATCTCTTTCAGTATCCGCTCTTTCGGATCGTTAGGTTGAACCGCCTACGTTTTTCACGCACCATACACTCTGTATGACCTCTCTCCGCCTTTTCGCAGCGTGTCGGCCTTCTGGTTGCCTTGTTTTACCGCACTATTCCGCCGTGCCATATGCATTCGCCCTCGCTTTTTCGCAATTCGTTTTCTGCGCCAGATGTCCCGATATTTGCGAGCGCAGTTAGCCCCGCTTCTACTCTGGACAGAGCGCCTGCGCCGTCGTTCCGCCCGCCCTTGTTCGGCCCCCCGCCGTCACCCGTGTCGCCTTTTGCGACACAAGTCCTCTCGGGCCCTATCAAACCACATCGCCGCAGAAACGACGGAACTCACAGTTGACGCACTGCCCCCGCTTCGCCGTCGCCGCAGGCATGCGCGCCTCTTCCACCATCAGTCTCATCTCTTCGACGAGACTGACCGCCTGATTGCACAACCGTTTGGTAATCGCTACTCGAACCGCCTCCTTCAACGGCGTCAGATAGATGTATCCCTCCGGCGCGGGCAACCCCCAATTCTCCTCCAGCATCAACGCATAGCACGCCAACTGCAACCGGAAATGAACGCCCGGTTGCCGCCGGCTCAGTTTGAAGTCGACCGGGATCAGACGGTGTGCGCCGCTCTCATCCGTCTCGATCACCATGTCCGCCTGCCCGGTGCAGCGCAATGCAGACGACGTCAGCCTCACGTCGAAATGTCGCGTTCCGCTGCGCAAGCCATAGGCGCGCAGGCTGCGCCGTTCCTCCCGCTCGACGACCTTCTCCTGCGCGGCGATGCCGGCCTCCATCTTGTAGGTCGTCGGGCGCAAGCCGGGCAGGCAATACTCGAAATAGACGACCCGGCGACAATAGGCATATTGTCTGAAATCGGTCACCCGCAGCAGCCAGCCGTCGTCATCCGAGTTCGCATCTTCCCAAACGACCATCGCCCCCTCCTTGTCTGCGCCGCCGCAGGCGTTCACGGCTTCGCGTCGTCCGCTCCCTGACAGATGCTCTGGCGCTGACGCCAGTCCTCCTTGCACATGGGAAAGAGGTCTATGCGGCCCGCAGCCTTGCCCAGTCGTTGCCCGATCTTGAGCATCAACTCCTCCTGGCGATTGGCCGACAGGTCGCCCAAGAAGGCGCTGTATTGCAGCCGGTCAAGCCCATAATCCAGGCAGAAATCTGCGATCTTGGCACGCGTGCGGTCGTCGGGTATATCATAGATGAGCAGACATTTCATGGCCAGCCCCTCTCGTCAAGCCTCTCGCGAGACCAGTCGGTAAGCCGGTTCGCGCGGCCGGCTACCACGAAGCCACAAACGGGCGATACTCGGCCCGATCCCCGCGCAGAAAGGTTGCCAGACTGCGCGCCTGCATCTGAATAATCTGGCGCAAGGGGTGACGTTTGTCCTGATACAATTCGACTGCATCCAGGCGCGCCAGCACCTTTTCCGCCAGCCCGCGCCGCGTGGCGTCGTTCAAACGGCCGCGCTCATCCAGTTCCACCGTTGTGCCGCGGTTGAAGACGGCCATAATCGTGCGGTCCACCGCCGTCTGTCGGAACTCCTCGATTAGGTCGTAGACCAGACTCGCCTTGCCCGGTCTGTCCACATGCACAAAGCCCGCATAGGGGTCCAACCCGGCCAGCACCAGCGCTCGCTCCACTTGGCTGTAGAGGACGCCATAGCCGTAGTTCAGGGCTGAGTTGAACGGATCATCGGCGCCCTGAGTACGCCGCCCAGGCCACTTGACATCAACCAACAGGAGCTTGCCGATCCCCTGCCAATACTTCTGAGCGGCTCGACCTTCGATGGACAGGAGTTGGCCGCGGCAGTCGTCAATGCGCTCGGCGTTCAGCCGTTCGAGTTCCGCCAAGTGATCGAGCACTTCGTCCGCCAACAGACGCACCTCTTCGTACAGATCGGGCTGTTTCTCTTTGCGATATTTGCTCATGTATTTGAGCAGGTTCGCCTGGTTGCGCAGCTTGCCCTCGGCAATGGCCTTGGCGAAAGCCACGCTGCGGCCGTCTTCGCGCGCCAGCAACTGCGCCCGCCGCGTCTGCACCGTTGCGGTCAGCGCGGCGCTATACAAGCTGCCGACAGGCTGGCCGCGGCTATTGAGAAAATGGATAGGGATGCCTTGTTCGGCGCATGCCGCCACCACGTCGCTGCTCAGGCTAACGCCTCGCCCGGCCACGAGCATCGTCTCCAGATGCATGAGGGGCGCCTCGAGCCGCTTCTCGCCTTTGCACGTCACCACCAGCCGCTCGCTCTTTTTGGCAATGAAGCTGCCGAACTCCTCGACAATCAGATGCGGAATGATCGCCATATTGCCTCCAACTCACACTGTGGCGTCGAGGGATGCGTCCAGGCGGTAGACGCCGCACCCCTTGACGCTGTTTTTGCCTACGTGCGTCTGTTGACCCCAGACGAGCCACGGCAGCAGCGCCTCCCACTCCTGCGCGGCATAGACGGCGCTTCCGACCAGCCCGCCCAAGACCTGCGCTTGACCCAGACGCTGCGAATAGCCTTTCACATCGTGCCAGCGCGTGTCGTCTGCGACCAGGCGCACCGCGTCCATCGGGGGATAGAGATCGGTTTTGAGCGCCACGTTGGGCCGGCCGTCCCCATGCTGGGCGCACAGGTCCAACACGCGCAGCGCGATCTGCTTGCACAATGGAAAGAATTCCGGCCTCTTCAACATATGCTGACCCTGGTTGATGCGCGTCGGCGTGAGAAACGTGATGCGCAGGCGGTTCCCGTTTTTGCGCAGTGCGTCCGCCAGCCGTCTACTCTCGGCGATCACGTCGTCATGGGTGACCGGCAAAGTCTGGCTACGCACAGTGCGCTCGCCCGGCGCCATCATCGTCCGTCTTTCGCCGCGCAACGGGTGTACGGCGTCGATCCGCTCGACAGCAAAGCGGCCGCGCTGCCCGTCTTCATCGCGCAGCCCGACGCCCTCTTGGCCCATCTGATGGATGGCGAGCGCCAGGTAGGGCAAATAGGCAATCTTCGCGCCGAAGAGCGTCAGGTCCAGCGTCCACATCTCCCCGGCCGGGTAGACCGTGCACGCATCGAGCGGCGGAGTCAGGGCGTAGGGGCGCCGCACCTCTCCGGACAGGCCGTCGCCGTGTTCCAGGCGAAGGAGTTGGCAGACAGGGCAGAGTGCAATATGGAGCGGGTCGGTGCGTTCCGCCTGCCATTGGGGGCAGAGATGGCGCTGCATAGTCGATGCCAGCGCGCCGCGCAGCGCGCTGCCCTTGAACACGTGAAAGCGCAAAGGCTTTGTCGTGCGCAGCGTAAAGCGAATCCGGTGCGCGGCAAGGGGGATGGTTTCCCCCTTGCCAGTCAGCGTCCTCACCTCATTGCTCTCGCTCATCCATCCTCCGGTACCACGTATAGCCCCGGCTGCTTCGCTCGATGCGGTAGGGCAACACGATATGGCGTAGGATACGATCCGTTCTCTTCGTCGAATAGATGTTGACCTGGTCAAACGTAGTCTTCGACGAACAGTCATCCATGACTTGCAACGCGCCGCCCATGACGAACCCATCCTGCTCAGCGGTCAACTCTACGAACCCCATAGGCAGCGTCTCGTGCCATGATGGAAGCGTTGTTAGCTGCATGAAGCTGCCGCGCTTGCCGAAATAGTTGATATTGAGCATCAATTCTTCCAACCAGGCCAGGCGCTCCTCTCCAGATAGCCCTATTGCTAACCCCAGCGGACCGGATAACTGGGCATATTCTCGATAGCCGATAGTCTTTTGGAACGGCCCGGCATCCGGATCGTCTGCTGCCGCAGCCTTGCGGCGAGGTCTCAGCACCTTCTGGAAGAGGTTGCTGACCACCGCATCCTGCGCTGGGTACAGCGCCAACGTGCTGTCCCGTAGAATGGGCCATCGCTGCTCGGCCTGCGCCACGCCGTGCACCCGGCAGGCTGCATCCAGCAAGGCCAGCTTGACCGCGTAGGGCGTCGGCGCCAGAAGCGTCTTGCCGCCGGAAGCCGTCGCCAAGCTGTGACGCAACGAAAACAACGAAACTGCCTCATATTCGCCGATCAGCCACATGGCTGCCTCCCTCCTGGGGCCTAAGCCGCTGCAGGCAGCGCATAGGGCGTCGCCTCGTGGATCAGAGCAGTCATGATGTGGGCGAACTCGCCCATTGACTCGAAAGGCTTGACCTCGATCGCACCGGGGCGCAGCCTGTTGATCGCCTCTGCCACGGCCTGGATATCCTCCGTATAGTGAGGCTTCAATGGCGAGATACACGGCGCGGGAGCGACGCTGCGGCTGACGGTTACCGCGCCCGAAACTGCCGTGACATGTGGATTCTGTGTGCTGCGCATCGCACCTGCCGGCTCGATGAAGGTATAAAGCAGGCTTTCCAGCAGCGCGCGCAATCGCTTCGTTCGCTCTTCCTCTCCGATGGCGTATCGCTGAGCCAGGTCGTTGAAGCCCACGCGCGCTGCCTCCACGTTCAACACGATGGCATACACGCCCGACGAAGCCGGGCGGTGGAAGATCGATTGGCCGACATTGGCCCCGCGCGAGGCTTCACTCTCTGCCTCTTCTATCGCGCCTGCACTGCGATCCGGCGCGTATTTGACATGGAAATAGGAGTCGGTTTCGACGCTGCCGGGCAGCCCTACCGTCCAACCGAACTCGACCACGCTCTTACGAGGCAACGACCGATTGTCGGCTGTGACCAGGATGCCCTCCAGATCGGTCACCGCGCAACTGCGCAGGAGAACGTCCAGTTCCGCAGCATTTCCCGTAACCGTCTTCAACGCGTCGTAAAGCTCGTTCTTGGCGTCGATGTCATAGTTCACACGATTGGCATTGAAGGCCCGTGCGCCCGCCGAGAGCGGCAGCCCGGCCTCCATAGCCAGCCGGTGCAGGTGCTCGGCCTGGATGTGCTTGAACATGTCGCCCGAAATGGCGTTGACGTTGTGCATCTCGCCGTTAGCGTCGACAATGTTCACCATGCGCGTCTGGATCTGGTTGCCTTCGCCGCCTTCATTGTTGAGCGAGTGCATGTTCAGCGTGGCGCGCGCACAGACCGACAAAGAATAGATGCTCTGGGTCGCCATAGGTTGTCGTCTCCTCTTCAAGTTTAGAATGAAGTTGCTGGGGGTTATAGTTATTCGTCCTCTTCTTCAGACGGGTCGCCATTCTCTTCTGCGTCGCCGACCCCTTCCGGTTCAGCGGATGCAGCGGACTTGTCATCTCTGGCTTCGTACGGTTCGCGCGCGTAGCCGTAGGCCACCAGCAAGTTGCATACCACCTTGGAGCCAAAGCGATCGATCAAGGCGACCAGCGCGTCGATATCCGCGTCGGTCACATTCTTGCGGAACAGTTTGCGCTTGTTTTCGCGCAGTTGGGCGTTTTCCGCATTGTACAAGTGAAGGAACTCGCCGAGTTCCGCCAAAAAGTCATCAGGATAAGCCGCCTTGCGCGCCAACTGCTGGCCGAGGCCGTAGCGCACATCGACTACCGGGCGAACATCGCGCGCCTTTTGGCCCTGTGGGATTACCGTACTGTGCCGAATCGCATAGGCAATGTTGCGAAACCCCTCATTCTGGACAATCTGGCTATAGGTCTTCTCGGTGTCATCGCTGTTCATAAAAAGCACCTCCAAAGTGGTTGTGGTAAACGGGCGGACGAACTGCCGGCGCTCCAGTTGGTGCATAATGAACCCGCTGTAGGCCGTCGTGAATGCAAAGAAGGGAACCAGATCGTTTCCTGACAGAAAATCACGATAAAAACGGAGCAGATCAAATTGTTCGCCGCGCGACTCATCCAGCGCGCGCACGATCAACACGTGTTCGTCGAGCGCATCGTGCAGCTGGGCCAGATCCTCCCGGTCTCGAGGCGCCACCCAGCCAGGGAGATTGAGGGCAGCCACGTTCATAATGACCACCGCATTGCCCATGTCCTTATAGAAGGCCGTATCCAGCCCGCGCACCAAGTCCGACGCACGGCGTCCATAGAGTCCCGCCTCCAGGTCCTCGGCTCGCGCCTCCTCGAAATGCTCGAGCAGCGCCTGCGTATAGCGCAGCGCTGCCAGGTTGTCCATCTTCACGGCACTGTTGCGGCCGCTCATTGCCCGGCGGAACTTGATCATGATTTCCGTATGACGTCGCCAGGCCAGATGTTGCGGCGCAAGGACGTACGTCTTGCGATCCTTAGACCCGCCCACCTGGCGCGTCAGGCCGCCATAGCGTAGCCCCACCACCTTGAGCCATTCCAACAGCCAGAAGTTTTTCATGTTGCCGGGGCCGCGCCAGGTCGTCTTGGTACTGTTAGTCCCTTTGCCTTGCGTAGGGTTAAATAGCTGGCTGGCGGTCGCATCTCTGTCGATCTTCCAGCCGCGCTCCTTGCTTAGCTTGGTCCACGCCTTTTCCGCTTCCTCAACCCGGTTGGGCATCTGCGCGGTCATTCCCAACAGAATGCGCAACACATCGGGAAACGCCTCGCGCACCTGCCACCAGTTCGCTTGGAGTTTATTGTAGACCTGCAACGCCGCCGGGTTGACCGCGCGGAACAGATCCCAATCTGGGTGCGGCGCGACCGGGCCTCTTACCTCTCCCTGGGCGGCCTTCGCTTTGTCGCCCGCCGGCAGTGCCTTGAACCACTCGAAGAAGCGGGAATAGTTCTCGCGTTCGGATTCATAGTCCACAACCACGTCCCCGATGGGCAGTCCATGAAGGTCGACAGTTGCGCCACTCACTCCCTTCGCTTCAATCTTATTGATGAACGTCGCCAGCATCGGAGCGCCTGCGAAGAATCGACCCCGCCATTCCTCCACCCACGCCTCTTCGATGCCCGGCTCGCACACCACGGCAAAGGCCTGGCCCCTGTCCTCCAACCGTATCTCCGCGCGGTTATCGACAATAGCCTGCAACACAAAGGCTAGGCCAAATGCCGCCAGGTTGTCGGCAAAGGTATTGCTGCTGCGTTCCAGAAAATAGGTTGACTGATACATGGCATCCCTCGCTTTGGTGACAGCATCCGGTTTAGGCGCGCAAGACATTCTCCACGATCCGTAAGTGGATACTATTCCTCCAGATCACCGCGCGTTCCTCGCGCGGTGCCCGCCTGATCCGCCCACCGTAGCGCGCGGGCCAACAACGTATACGCCACCCAGCCCAGCTCCTGACTCGGATGGATCAAGGTATTGGCAAACCCTGTCGGGACCAGCCGCGGATAGTCGCGCAGCCGGTCGAGCCGTATCGTGTCCTGTACCGCCTGCGGCACATATTTCAGAGTCGCCTCTACGTGCTGCCGCGCATCGCTCGACAGCGCGAACGCGGTGCAGTCAGCCACGAACGGCGCGTGGTGCCGCGCAACGGCCGTCAGCCCTGCCCGCACGGCCATCTCGTTTTGCCCAAGCGCTGAAGCAAGTATCCCGCTCACCGCTATTGCCCCTTCTGCAGCATGGCGCGGTTTGGGATGCTTCTTGCGCGTCTGTTTTTCACCCGCTCGATGAACTTCATTGTCCCACTCTCGATCCGTATGCGCCAGCGCCGTACTACTAGGCGCCGGTTTTCCGATAGCTTTTTGGTAGAAGTGCGCCCACGCTTGCCACCCCTCGCTCAGCTTTCCCACATCGTGGAGCAGACAGACCAGCCAGGCCATTTCGATCAAACTGTCTTCCCGCCACCCCGCCGCCCGCTCCAGTGCCGCCGCCGGATAGCGCAGTTCCGGCAACGCTATCTGCTCGAAAGCGGCCAGGACGTGCCGGATGTGCTGTTCATATGTCTCCACCCGGTAAGAGTAGCCGTCGCCTGTGGCTGCCTGGGTGAGTGAATCCGTCGTTGAATTGAAGCCGGTTTCACCCACGTCCGAGACGAATCCCTCGTCCGGCAAGTAACCGGCTAGTGCCGGGTGCACCACCACGACCTGCACGGCTCCTACCAGTTTGGCGTCGTATAGAGGTTTCCATGCGTACCGCGTACGATTCTCTTCAGCCTCCGCATCGAGGTCTTCGAGCAGCGTCTGCACACGCCAGTCGGGTTCTTCCGCCAGTTCACGTTCCAGCCACTCTCGCGTCATACCGCGCAAGGTATTGACCGGCAGACTGAAGCCTTTCGCCCCGTATGGATTCACCAACAACTCATCCGGATTGGGGTGAATGAGAGCCGTCCGGCTGTCCGCGTCGCGGACCAAATAGCGACTCGCCTGTCCCCCTTGTTCGCCCAGCAACACGGCGTGAATCCGGTGCGCCCGATCAGGGGCGTCAGCCGCCAATCCCTCCAGGATGCGCCGGTCACGCGGGGTTGCAACGGCATCCACCAGCTCTTGTTCCCCGGCAAAATCGAGCGCCCGGCCGTTGTGGCCGCGCAGCCACTCTAGCGCAGCCTTCATCTCCTGCACCCACGCGTTCTCATTCTCCGGCTTGTCCTTGTTCTCTCGGCCATAGGGAGAATAGCGCTCTACCGGATAGACGATCACGGTCCCTTCTTCCCCTGGATACCGGGCGCAGCGCCCTGCCCGTTGGATGAGCGCGCTGGCCGGCGCCAATTCCGTGTGCAAGTTCTCGCAAGAGATATCCACCCCTACTTCGATAGTCTGCGTCGCAACCGCGATCAGGCTTCCTTTCCTCTCGCTTGCCTTTCCAAATTCGTCTCGCAGCCGTTCTTCAAGGCTGCGCCGGTCTTCCGGCAGAAAGCGGCCATGCAGCAACATCGTCTCGATACCCCGCTCTCGGCCCAGCTTGCGTAGTTCCCGATAGACTTTCTGTGCGCGCTGCACCGTGTTGCACAACACCAGGCTACGGCTCCGGTGCTTGTCCAGCACCGCCTGGGCCGAGAGCAGTTCCTCTTCCGTCCGCCATATCCGGCGATTTGCCTCCTTTCCATCACGCGTGGCAATCGTGTGCGCTTCATCTGCGGAGACCAGATACGGCTCGGCGCCGATCTCCTTCGCCAACGTTTCCAACATTGACTGGCTAAATGTTGCGGTCATCAACAACACCGGGGCCAGCTGTCTCAGTTGTTTGATCGCGTACAACGTAGTCGATAATGTTGATGCGGGATCAAGCAGGTGAAATTCGTCGAATACCAGATACGCACCAGCCAACGCCCCGGCATTCAAGTTGGCTTGCCGCCGCGGCAGGCTGTAGGGCATCGTCAGGAACGAGCTCAACGCCTGGTCGATGGTACAAAAGATCAGATCGCCCTCGAATCGCCGGTCCTCAGGTCGATCACCGGTCTGGATACGCACCTCAAGGTTCTGGCGAAAGCGTCGACCCATCGACGCGATCCGCTCCTCCCATTCGTAGACAAACTGGTTGGCGAGTACACGCATGGGAACCACATAGATGCACTTCGTGGAAAACTCACAGCCCGTATCCGCGCGCCAACCGTGGATAAAGGGCAGCAGCGCGGCGGTCGTCTTGCCCGCGCCCGTCGGCGCCTGAAGCACGAGGCTCTTTCCCGCCAATAGCCGATTCGAGACATCTTCCTGATATACATAAGGCTTCCAGTTGCCCATCCTGCCTCCATTTTCCTTATTCGGTATCGAACAGAGCGGCGAAGGTGTCTGCTACAGATGGAGCAGCCCGCTCTCCGCTGCGATTGACCGACCATCCATATGATATCGCCAAGGCCCGCGCCTCACCCATCAGCGTTTCACGCAGCGCCTTTGGCTCCAGCACTTTGACTTGAGGTCCCCATCCTCGGATCCACGGGAGCATCTCCTGCCAGTCAAAGATCGAGGCGGACCAGATGCAGCCGCCGTCGGACGTTTCCTCCATGTCTTCCGACGGGTGCCAGATGCTCTCGCGCAGCCGGCGCGTCGCCAGGCCCGGCGCAAACTTCAGCCGCACCCGCTCCGGCTCTCCCTCTCCACCCCATATCCCCCACGCGTGGCGCAGCAACGCCCCCTCATCGAAATCGCCGGGCGGATCGAATGGGCCGAGCAGTTGGGCCGTCTCGATGCGGTCCAACTTCAAGGTGATCACGCGCTGCGCCAAATCGCTCTGCCCGATGAGATAGACCCCATCCGTCCACGGGGACGGTTCGAGCAGATAGGGTGCGAAACGATGCATACGCACTTTGTCGCCATGCAACGCCCGATACCTGAGCCGCAGCTCCAACCCTTCACTCCACGCGCGCGCTACCGTCTCGAAAACCGTGGTCCGTTGCGGGTCGGCCTTCTGCTCCAGGACCTTTGCGGCAGCCTGTACCAGACGCTCGGTCATCGGGCGACGCAGCGCGGCAGCCAGTTTTTCCAGCGCTCCTGCAACCGGCACATGGGCAACGCGCGTCTGCTGCGATGCCCGTCGCGCGGCCAAATAGAGGCTGAGCGCCTCTGCCAGGTCAACCCGTATGTTGGAAAGATAGCGCGCCGGATCGATCATCCACCGCCCTTCTTCATCTTTGATAAAGACAACTTCACGCTCCAACTCGACGCGATCCCGGAATACAGTCGTCCGGGTGACCCCCAGCCGTTCAGCCATCTCGATATCGCTGTACGGGTGTTGGGTGTAGAGGAGTTCCATTGCACGCAAACGTTCGGTCTTGTTCATGCTGCGCGACATCAAATGCATCCTCCTGCTCGATTTTGTCATTGCAGGACGGGGAAATGACAGCGTGTACCCGATTCCATTCCTCGCCCCTGTATAGCATCAGGATAACGCCGGAATGTTGCAGGTACTGCAACAAGATCGAAAAAACCTGGTGAAGAAGTGTGAATAGCGCTGCATTCTATTGTACATCCCACCGTGTCCCTTTCATCCCGGCTTAACGCAGGCATCACCCTTCCTTCATCTACCTGTGCTACAATGGCGAGTCATCGCACGGGCCGCGCCACACGCGCCGCCTCGCCCTTGAACATTTGAACCCTTGAACCTGAAACCTTGCAACTCTGAAACCCTGAAACTTTGTAACCCTGAAACTTTGTAACCCTGGAACCCTGCAACCCTTGAGCCTTGCATAGGAGAGGATCTGCAATGATACGCTGGTTCAACCTGATATTTGCCTTCACGCTCCTCCTCAGCGCCTGCGCCCCCATCCAGCCGCCGCCTGCTGCGCCCGCCCCCGTCGCCGCGGACAGCCTGCCCGTCGACGACCTCGACGCACCCCTCCCCGTCGACCCCAACGTGCGCGTCGGCGCGCTTGACAACGGCCTCACCTACTACGTCCGCCGCAACACCGAACCGATGAACCGCGCCGAACTGTGGCTGGCGATCAACGCCGGCTCCATCCTGGAGGAAGACGACCAGCAGGGCCTCGCCCATTTCCTCGAACACATGCTCTTCAACGGCACCGAGAACTTCCCCGGCTTCGGCGTCGTCGATTTCCTGGAGAGCATCGGCATGGCCTTCGGCCCGGACGTCAACGCCCGCACCTCCTTCGACGAGACCGTCTACACCATTCAGGCGCCCACGAACGACCCGGAAACACTCGCCAGAGCGCTCCAGGTCCTCAAGGATTGGGCCGCCTACGCCACCCTCGACCCGGAGGAGATCGAGCAGGAGCGGGGCGTCATCGTGGAGGAGTGGCGCCTGCGCGACCAGACCGCGGCCGGCCGCATCAGCAACCAACTCCTGCCCTTTATCCTGGGCGACTCGCGCTACGCCGAACGCCTGCCCATCGGCGATATGGACATCGTGCGCAGCGCGCCGCGCGAGGCTTTCACACGCTTCTACGAGACCTGGTATCGCCCTGACCTCATGGCCGTCATCGCGGTCGGCGACTTCGACCCCGACGAAATGGAGCGCCTGATCCAGGAGCTTTTCGCCGACTTGCCCATGCCGGACGCGCCTCAGCCTCGCCCCGTCTACGACCTGCCCAGCCACGAAGGCACGCGCTACCAGGTCATTGACGACCCGGAACAGCCTAGCACCCAACTCACCATCTTTACCCTGCGCCCTGCCGAACCGATCGCCACCGTCGCCGACGTGCGCGAGGACGTGACCACCGATCTCTACTACCTCATGATGAACAGCCGCCTGGAGGAGATCGCCCGCGCCGCGGACGCGCCCTTCCTCTCGGCAAGTTCCGGCAGCGGCAGCCTCGTGCGCCCCGTCAACGCCGCGGTGATCAGCGCCAGCGTGCAGGAAGAGAAAGCGCTCGCCGCTGCAGAAGCCATCGTCACCGAAATCGAGCGCGCCCGCCGTCACGGCTTCACCGAGACCGAGCTTGAACGCGCCCGCAACGAGCTGTTGAATCTCTACGAACGGCTCTACAACGAACGCAACAACACCGCCAGCCGCAACTACGCCGACGAATACCTGCGGCACTTCCTCACCGGTGAAGCTATCCCCAGCATCGAACTGGTCTTCGGCCTCGTCCAGGAACTCCTGCCCCAGATCACGCTGGAGGAAGTCAACGACAAGGCCGCCATCCTTGCCGACGACGACAACCGTCTCCTCTACATCACCGGCCCGCGCAAGGAGGAAACCCCGCTGCCATCAGAGGATGACCTGGCCGCGGTCGTCGCCGCGCTGGAGACAGCCGGCATCCAACCCTATGTCGATTCGGCAGTCAGCGCCGACCTCATCGAGACCCCGCCGGAGCCTGCCGCCATCGTCGACGTAATGGAACTGCCCGACCTGGGCGTGACCATCCTCACGCTCGAAAACGGCGTGCGCGTACTGCTCAAGCCGACCGACTTTAAGGACGACGAGATCGTCTTTAACGCGATCAGCCCGGGCGGCTCGTCGCTCTACCCCGACGAGGACTTCCCCAATGCCTCCACCATCGACGACGTGGTCAACGAAAGCGGCGTAGGCGACTTCACCCAGACCGACCTGGCGAAGGCGCTCGCCGGCAAGTCCGTGACGGTTACGCCCTATATCCGCGAACTAACCGAAGGCTTCGACGGCAACGCCGCGCCCGCGAACCTGGAGACGCTCTTCTAACTGGTGCATCTCTACTTCACTGCGCCGCGCGCCGACGAAACGGCTTTCGAGGCCTTCCGCGCCAAACAACGCACTGCGCTGATCAACCGCGCCCAAGACCCCAACGCGGCGCTGCAAGACGCCGTCTTCGCCGCGCTCTACGGCGACACGATTCGACGCGGCCCGCTGTCCGTCGAGGCGATCGATGCGCTCGACCTGGTGCGCGGCTTCGAGATATACCAGGACCGCTTCGCCGACGCCGGCGACTTTACCTTCACCTTCACCGGCAATTTTGACCTGGACGAGATCACGCTCCTGGCGCAGACCTACCTGGGCACGCTGCCCGCAACCGGCCGCGTCGAAACCTGGCAAGACGTCGCGCCCGACCTGCCCGAAGGCGTCATCACGCAGGATGTCTTCAAGGGCGAAGGCGACCGCAGCGTTGTCCAGATGATTTTCAGCGGGCCGCTGGAGCCGAGCCGCGAGGCCGAACTGCGCCTGAACGCGCTGGCCGGCGTACTCGACATCTTGCTGCGCGAGAAACTGCGCGAAGAACTTGGCGGCGTCTATTCGTCCAGCGCCTATGCCTTCATTCAGGACGTGCCCAAGCCGGGCTACTTCATCGCCATCGCCTTTGGAACCGACCCCGGCCGCGTCGACGAATTGGTCGACGCCGTGTTCGAACAGATCGCCGACCTGCAGGACAACGGCCCCTCCGCGATCAATGTGGAAAAGGCCAAGGCGCAGCAGGCCAGCTCGCGCGAAGTCCAACTCGCGCAAAACAACTACTGGCTGACCAACCTCAAGGACTATGTCGTATACGGGAGCGAGGATAAGCTCAGCACACTGCGACCAGAATTCCAGGCAGCCATCGACGCCCTGACCGCCGAGTCGATCCAGGCCGACGCGCAGCATTTCCTGCGCGCCGACCGCTACATCCAGGTCACGCTCTTCCCGGAAACGTATGCGACGGACGCGGAATAGGCGAATCTGCGTCGGGAATCCCGGAGGGGCCGGCGCAACGAACGTGCCGGCCCCTTTGTTTTGAACCCGCAACGCTACTCGTCGCGCTTTTGGTGCGTGTACCTGGGCGTCGCCGCCGGCCTAGGCGTAGCCGTCGGCAGCGAGGACGCTGCGGTGACCCGCGTGACAACCGGCCTGGGCGTAGGCGGCGTGATCGCGCTCCAGTCGATGCGGTCGCCCGGTTCGCACTGGCCGGAGATCTGCGCGATGCTTGCCGCGTCGACGCCGACGGCCTTCGCCGCGATCCAGGCGAACTGCCCGTCCCACAGACGAATCTTCACATACGGCCCCGGCCCCATTTCGGCGGCGTGATTGCCCGGCGGCGCAAACGGGCCGGCGCCCAACACCTGCACCGGCGTGCCCGCGCGCACATAGCGCAGTTCGTCCCAGCCCCCGCCGAAACACTCATGTAAATTTGTTGACATAACAACAGAAGCGTTGGGCTTGAGCGGCTGTTGCGCGGCAAGCGTCGGCGCCGAAGGCGGCTCGTTCTGGGCGGCGGAGGCGCCGCCGACGGCGTGGGGGTTGGGCGCAGCCGGCGTCGGGCAGACAGCGACCTCTTGCACATACTGGCCAAAACACCAGCCCGACTTGGCCGCGGGCAAGCTAACCCGCACCCAACCGTCTTGCTGCCCCAGAATGTCGACGCACTCCTGCCGGCCCAGCGCGGCGATAACATTGCCCGCCAGGTCAGGCCGCTCGCGCACGTTGAGCATGTCGGCCAAGACGACGGCTTTTGCACCGGCGGAAGGAGACGCAGCCACAGTCTGCACGTCGCCGTCGATCGCTACGTACTCTTGGGCGGACCAGCCCGTTCGCCCGTCGGGCAACTTAAAACGCACCCAGCTGCCAGTCTGCTCCACCACGGGCAGGCGGTCGCCCGCCGATACAGTCGCGATCACCGCGTGTTCGAGTCCCGGTCCGCTGCGCACATTCAACGACGCGGCCAAAACGATGCCCAGCGCACTCTGCGCCTCCTGCGCAGGGTTTGCCGGCGTCTCAAGCGCGCGCGGCTTGCCGAAAACCTTGTCGAACAAGCCGGTGTCGACCGGCGTAGGCGTGGGCAGCAGCCACTTCTCGCCCGCTTCGGATGAAGGAAGATGCAAACGGCCGACGGTGGCGTTCACCAGACGCGTGGAGATCTGTCGCACAGTCGGCACTTGGAGTATGTCGTTGTCAGCCGTGTTCTTGGGGCCGCACGCCGTCAATAGCAAAACAGCCAGAGCCATCGCGGAAGAGGCGACGTACGCACCGGCAAATCCATTGCGCATGTGCAGTTTCCTTCCCGTCGGCGCCCAGGGGAACGCATCCGCTTGCCCGCAATCGCCCAGATGCGGCGCACTAGATGCGGCGCACCAGATGCGGCGTGAACGCCTGCTTGCTGTAATGTCGAGCGCCTGTTGCCAGCAGTATAAATGCCATTCCTGTCTGCGACATCGGGCCTCTGTCCCCTGTTCATACTACGAATGTATTGGATGATGCGCCTACGCAATTGCCGCCGGCGGCTATGATACAATACAGCGGACGCGCACGCGTCGCCGCATATTTTTCTTTCACGACAAATAGCCCCAACCAAACACATAGACAGAAAAAGGAGAAAAACGTCAATATGAGCAAAACTGTTGTACACATGATCGGGCAGGCGCATCTCGACCCCGTCTGGCTCTGGCGCTGGACCGAAGGCCGCGCCGAAGCGCTCGCCACAAGCCAGTCCGCGGCGGATCGCCTGGCCGAATATCCCGACTTCCACTTCGTGCGCGGCGAATCGCAGGTGTACAGCTGGATCGAAGACGAAAACCCGCAGCTCTTCGCGCAGATCCGGAAACTGATCGACGAAGGCCGTTGGCATGTCGTCAACGGCATGGTTATCCAGCCGGACATGAACATTCCTCAGGGCGAATCGTTTGTGCGCCAGGCCCTCTTGGGCAAAGCCTACATGCGTGAGCGCCTGGGGGTGGAGCCGCGCATCGCCTATTGCGTGGACAGCTTCGGCCACGCAGGCGGGCTGCCTCAGATTCTGCGCAAGTGCGGCTTCGACGCCTACGTCTTCATGCGCCCCGGCCCCCACGAAAAGGAATTGCCCTCCGAAGTCTTCTGGTGGCAGGCGCCGGACGGCAGCCGCGTGCTCGCCTTCCGCATCTCCGCGGCCTATACGACGCATCAGGTGGATCAGGCGCAGCAGATCGAGCGCGCCCTGCAGGCTAAGCCGGCCGATCTGTCGCACACCATGTGCTTCTTCGGCGTGGGCAACCACGGCGGCGGCCCCACCAAAGCGCAGATCGAAAACGTGCAAGCCCTGGCAGCTGAGCGCGATGACATAGACATCCGCTTCAGTTGGCCGGACGCCTACTTCGACGCCGTCGCCGAGGAGACGGACGGCCTGCCCGTGGTGCGCGAGGAACTGCAATACCACGCCATCGGCTGCTACTCGGCCATCAGCGCGCTTAAGCGCAGCTATCGCAAGGCGGAATGCGGCTTGCTTCTGGCCGAGCGCATGGCCTCCCTCGCCGAGCTGTGGGCAGAGAGCCCGCTGCCCAGGGAACGCCTGCACGCGCTGTGGCAGGAACTATGCTTCAACCAGTTCCACGACACCCTGGGCGGCTCATCGATCAAGCCGGCGCAAGACGACGCCATCCGCGCCCTGGACGGCATCACCGCCGCCGCGGACCAGCTCGCCAACGACGCCGGGCGCGCCGTTGGCGCGCGCGTCGACACAGCCGGGCCGGGCGGCACAGTCGTCGTCTTCAACCCCTTCGCCTGGCCCGTCCAGCAATATGTCGAGTACGAGCCGTGGACGAACTGGCAGTCTTGGCCTGAGAACGGCTGGAGCCTGGCCGACGACGCCGGCCGGCCCGTGCCCTACCAGCTCATCGAAACGCACGAAGCCCTCACTTCGCGTCATGGCGGCCTCAACGGGCTGGTCTTCCCCGTCGAACTGCCGCCGATGGGATACCGCACCTATCGCTTTGCACCCGATCTGCCGCAGCCCGAAGTCGCGGGCAGCGCCACGGCCGGGGCCAACTTTCTGGAAAACGATCAAGTGCGCGTCGAGGTTGACCCGGCTTCGGGCAATATCGTCTCCTGCGTCGACAAAAGCACGGGAGTTGAACTAGTAGGCGCGGGCGGTTGGAACGCAGCCCAGGTCGTCGAGGATCGCAGCGACACCTGGTCGCACGGCATTCCCGGCTTCGGCAGCGAGCCGCTCGGCCACTTCGCCGGCGTCAGCGTGCGCATCGCCGAGAAAGGCCCGCTGCAAGCCTCTCTCCTCATCGAGCGCACCTACGAAGGAAGCCATTGGCTCCAGCAGTTGATCCTCCGCCACGGCGAATCCACGCTGCTGCTGCGCAACTGGCTTGTGTGGCAGGGACAGTGGCGCGTAGTCAAGCTGGTCTTCGACGTGGCCGTGACACACCCGCAGGCTGCGCACGACACGCCCTTCGGCTGGTGTCTGCGTCCGACGGACGGCGCCGAAGTTCCCACGCACATGTGGATGGACGTGAGCGGCCAGGCGGCGGACGGCTCGGCGCAGACCGTGGGCGCGGCCCTGCTCAACGACGGCAAGTACAGTTGCGACGTGCGCGACAGCATGATGCGCCTGACCATTCTGCGCTGCCCGCCCTACGCCAATCACCAGCCGCACGACTTCGGCAGCAAACAGCGCTACGACTGGATCGACCAGGGCTACCAGGAATTCACGCTGGCGATCTGCCCGCATATCGGCGGCTGGCAGGACAACGACATCCTGCGCCGCGCCCGCGAGTTGAACACGCCGTTCCCGCTGATCACAACCCACGGCCATGCCGGAGACCGCCCGCGGACGGACTCTCTGCTGAACCTGACGTCACCTGAGATGGAGTTGACGGCGCTGAAGCCGGCGGAGGACGGCGACGGTTACATTATCCGCCTGGCGGACAGCCACGGCCGCGGCTGCCAGGGGGCGCTGGAATGGAAGGGGCAGTCCTTCCCGGTCAGCCTAGACCCGTTCGAGGTGGCGACGCTGCGCCTAGCCCAGGCCGGCGACCGCTGGCGGCTCTCGACGTGCGACATGCTGGAGCGGCCTTTGCAGTAAGCCATTCATGCTTTGCGGGAGGCTGCCAGCTTCCCGCAAGGCATACCCGCCCCGCGCTTACTTCTTCGTGCGCGTGGCGATGTTCTCGGCCAGCCGCTCGGCGGCGAGACGGTCCAGCTCCTTCTGCACGTTGGGTGAGGCCGCGATCAGGGCCTCGAACGTCGCCCGGTCCAGCGTCGCCGCGTCAACGCCCGTATACGACGCCACAATGGAGGCGATGTTGCGCCCGCCGCGCAGCAATTCCACCTCGCCGAAGCACTGCCCGGCGGATAGACGCGTGCCCACCACGTCGCCGCCGGGCGTGGGAATATGCACTTCCACCTCGCCCTGCGTGATCAGGTAGAACGTATCCGGCTGTTCGCCGGCGCGAATGATGACCTCACCCGGCTCAAAGCGCCGCGCTTCGAGTTGCCGCGTCGCCTGCACGAGCAGGTCCTCGCTCATCGCCGGGAAGATGCGCGCCAGGAACTCGTCCACGATGTCGCCGTCGGCCAGGATGATCGTGCGCGACACGCGGCGCGCCAGGTCGCGGTCATGCGTCACAATGAGGATGGTCTTGCCCTGATCCACCAGCCGCTCGAAAAGCTCGAAGATCGCCTCGGCGGTCTTCGAGTCCAGGTTGCCTGTCGGCTCGTCGGCCACGATGATCGGCGGGTCCGTCGCCAGAGCGCGGGCGATCGCCACGCGCTGTTGCTGCCCGCCGGAGATCTCGGAGGGGAGTTTGCGTGCGTGTTCGACGATGCCCACCTCGTCCAGCAGGTGCAGCGCCCGCTCGCGCCGTTCGCCCGCCGAATACAGCCCGCAGAAGTCCATGGGCAGAATCACGTTTTCAAGGTTGGTGAGCGTGGGCAGCAGTTGGAAGAACTGGAACACGACGCCCACATTGCGGCCGCGCCAGGCTGCCAGATCGCCTTCGCCCATGCCGACCAGGCGCGTGCCCGCGACCGCCACCTCGCCGGAAGTGGGCCGGTCGATGCCGGTGATCATGTTGATCAGGGTCGATTTACCGCTGCCGGACTTGCCGATCACGGCCACGAACTCGCCGCGCTCGACCTGCAAGTCGACGCCGCGCAGCGCCAGGAAGGGGCCGGTGGGCGTGTCGTAGGCCTTTTTGACCGCGCGCAGATCGATCAGGCTGGACGTGGTGCCCGCGCCGTTTTCAGTGGATGCGTTGCCGTTGCGCCGCAAAAAGTTGCGCATAGTCATCTGCCTTAATTCCAGAATCCGCACTTGCCTACATTCTAGGCTGCCCCGCTTAGCGCATCGCCCGCCGCGCCTCCTCGCGGATCAGCGTAAGCACTTGGCGGCGCAACTCCGCGAAGCGCACGTCGCTTTCCGTCTCCAGCAGGCTGCGCGGCCGCGGCAGGTCGATGGCGATCTCCGCCTTGATGCGCCCCGGTCGCGCCGTCATCACGTAAATGCGGTCCGAGAGCAGGATCGCCTCTTCCACGTCGTGCGTCACAAAGAGCACGGTCGTGCGTTCCGCCTGCCACACCTGCAAGAGCAGTTCCTGCATCAGCATCCGCGTCTGCGCATCCAGCGCGCCGAACGGCTCATCCATCAACAGCATCTCCGGCCGATAGACCAGGGCGCGGGCAATCGCCACGCGCTGCCGCATGCCGCCGGAAAGCTGGTTGGGATGCGAGCGCTCAAACCCCTCCAGCCCGACCAGCCGGATGTGGTCCGTCACCAGTTCGTCCTGTTGCGTCCGGCCTAGCCCGCTCTTCTTGAGGGCGAAGCGGATGTTGTCCTCGACGGTAAGCCACGGGAAAAGCGTGTAGCTCTGGAAGACCATCCCCCGGTCCGGCCCCGGCCCATCGATCTCGCGGCCGTCGATCAGGATCCGGCCTTCGCTGATCGGCTCCAGGCCTGCGGCCATCATCAGCAGCGTCGACTTGCCGCAGCCCGACGGCCCTACCAGCGAGACGAACTCATTGGCGTTGACCGTGAGCGACAGGTCTTGCAGCGCGTCGACGGCCTGCCCCTTCTTGGGCGTAAAGGTCTTCCACACGTCGTTGACTTGCAGCTTGGCCGTCTGCGTCATTTGCGTCGTAGCTGTCATCGCCGTCACCGCGTCTCCTGCATCCACGGGAAGAGCCGGTTATATGTCGCTTTGAAGAAGTAGTCGGTGAGCAGCCCCAAGACGCCGATGACCAGGATGCCTAGGATGATTTTGTCCGTCTCCAAGAAGCGTTGCGCACGCATGATGCGGTAGCCCAGCCCCACGTTGGCCGCCACCAGTTCCGCTACCACCAGATAGGTCCACGCCCAGCCGATGGTGATGCGGAACGTGTCCCAGATGCCCGGCAGCGCGGCGCGCAGGACCACATGCCACAGAATTTCCCACTTGCTCATCCCGAACGTATAGCTGACCTGGATCATGTCGCGCGGCACGTTCTTCACATTGTCCATGATCATCAGCACTTCCTGGAAAAACGTGCCGATGAAGATGATGGCGAATTTCTGAGTGTCGCCCACGCCCAGCCAGAGGATGGTGAGCGGCACGAAGGCCACAGCGGGCATGTAGCGCACCAGGTCCACGAACGGCTCGAAAAGCCCCTCGAAGAAGCGGAAGTTGCCCATGAGGATGCCGATGGGCAGGGCCAGCGCGGTCGCCAGCAGCCAGCCCACGGTGATGCGGTAGACGCTGGCCCCCACATCTTGCCAGAGGATGCCTTCTTGCGCCTGGATGATCAGTTCCTCGCCCACGGCGCGCAACGGCGGCAAGAAGATGGGCGACACGACCTGCAACTCGGTGAGCAGCAGCCAGGCGGCGAGGAACAGGGCGATAAACGCGACGCCCGCGCCGGCATACACCCGGCGCGGGATATCGCCGCGCAGTTCAAAGAGCCGCGTGCGCGGCCGGCGCGGTGTGGTCGTCATTACTCTCCCAGGAAGGATGCGTCCACCATGGCGGACAGGTCGGGAATCTCGTCGATCAGGCCGATGGAGAGGGAGACGTCCGCCACATCGGAGATGGTTCCGGCAAACTCGCCGGTGAGCTGCTCCTGATTCTGGGCCAGGTCGAAGAAGCGCACGCCGTCGAACGCGGTCTGCAATTCCTCCGGCGAGCTGCCGACGGCCGCAGAGATGATGGCTTTGGCCTCGTCGGGGTTCTCGTTGTAGAAGGTCATGGCGTCGCCCCACACCTGCATTAGCGCCCTGGCCGCGTCCGGCTGCTCGTCCAGGAACTTAGCGGGCACGGCCAATACATCCGAGATCAGCCCAGGGCGTTCGCCCGCGGTGTAGAGCAGCTTGATCTCCGGGTTGGCGGCAATGGCGGCGGCGATGTACGGCTCATAGGTGACGGCGACCTCCACCTGCCCGGCGATCATCGTAGCGCCGGCGTCGGACGCGGGCATGGGCGCGGTGGTGACGTCAGCCAGAGACATGCCGTTCTCCGCCAGCGCGTAGTTGAGCAGCAGGTCGCTGGTCGATCCTTCCTCATAGGCCACGGTCTTGCCCGCCAGGTCCGCAATGGAATCGATGCCCGCGCCGGCGATGATGGCGTCCGCCTCGTACGAGGCGTCTTCCAGCAGCACCACGCGCAGGTCCACGCCGTTGGCGAAGAGCTTAATGGCCGTGTGCGTCGCCAGGTTGGCCGCGTCCATTTCGCCGGCGGCAAAAGCGGCGTTGACCTCGGTATCCTGCACGAAGTCGATCAATTCAGCCTGCAGGCCATGTTTCTCGAACATGCCCTGGTCCTGGGCGATCCACCACGGCCCATAGCCGATCCAGGGCTGGGTGCCGATGCGCACCGGCGTAAGCGCAGGCGCAGACTCCCCGGACGGAGCGGCTGCCGGGGCCACCGGCGCGCACGCGCTGAGCACGACGAGCGCTGCAATCATCACGATGAGGCCGAACATCCGGTTGTGCAACATGCTGCCTTCCTTTCGTAGTGGAGCGATGAACGGGTTGCCAAGAACCTCGGCAGACGTGAAACGAAAAAGGCGTGCGCCGCGAGGCGCTGCATCCAGACCGGCGAAAAGGGGCCGCCCCTGCCGGCATCGCCTAATTTTTCTACAGCAGGCGACATTCGGTCAAATCCCCGTTCGGCAAGGTCTGTTGGTAAGGTCTGTTGCGCATAATTGGTTGTCAAGCCTCGCCCGCTAATTGTGCGGATGCCGCCTGCACCCACGCCGCGTCCATGCGTGCCAGGCGAGCCTTCCTCAAGTTTTCGCGCATGATCCAACGCACGTCCGCATCCCGGACGGAAAACCAATGCGCCATGGCCGGCTTGCCCGCATCGGGTGCAGCCGCCACCGCCACGCTCCAGCAATAGCCAAGACATTGGCGCAGGGTGCGAAACGCCGCGCTGCGCCGATTCTGTTCGCATAGCAAGCTATTCGTGATCGCATGAAGAACCGCGAGCACAGCAATAACATGCGCTTCTTGCCGCAACAGGCGCGGTTCACACAGAGCCGCCGCGGCGGCGCGCCGTTCCAAGAGCGAACCGCTCGCCCAACGCGCCATTTCCGCCAGCAACGCCTCCATATCCCCTTCGCCCCAGCGCTGCAACGCCATCGCCGTTGCTTCACGCGTCCGCCATCTTGGGTCGTTGGCGTGACGGCGCAGGTCGATCAGGAGGCTGCGGTCTCCCTCCGCCAACAGGCGTCCGAGACCCAGCACGCCGCAAAACGTGAGGAACTCCTGAGGCGAATTGGCGGGCGCCGCCGTCGCGTCGATGACGGCATAGCGGCGCAAGCGTTTCGCATCGCCTTCCGTCGCCGCTGCCTCGGCCAATTCTAGATTGCCTCGCGGTCCGGGCAGGCCGGATTCCGCCAACAAGAACCCGTCCCAATCGTCAAGGCTGCGCAAAACGCTGCGATACGCGCCGACTTTACTCATTACTGCGCCGCCTCCGCTTGTCCTCGCCATCTTGACAGCCTTTTGATAAGAAACAGCCGCCGATCATCCTGTACTGTAAGACAAATCTACACGAGACGAATGTCCGCGCAGGCGATATGACATATGTTGCAGCCGGTATCGGTACAGGAAAGATGATATGAGCAGAATTCTCACCTATGCGCCGCTGAGCTTGTTTTCCTATCAACTCTATCTGGCCTATACCGGCAAAGACCCCTACAAGGTGTTCGACGTGATTACAGACCTCGTGCCGCCCCATGCCGCGGCGAGGCTCTTCACTTTTCTCGTCAACGCGCAGTACTTCGTGCGCTTCGAGCTTGGCGATCTGCTTCGCTCTTTCCGCTTCTGAGTAAGCGCGTGCACAAAAATTGTCATTCCGAGCGTTAGCTCGGAATCTCGGACGAGGCGGCGCGATGCTTCACTTCGTTCAGCATGACAGGTGTGTAGGCTGTCACCCTGAGCGCAGCGAAGGGTCTGTCAGTGGATGCACGAGATGCTTCGTTCAGCATGACAGGGGGTGTGCTACAAGACGGCATGACTCAACGGTCATAGAGACATCTCCTTAGCCGGCGGCGCGATGCGGCGTCTCGGTGTGAAACGGCCTGCCGTCTTCGCCGCAGATCAGTTGCAGCACATTGCGCCCGGACATGGCGGCTAGCGTCACGCTGCCGCCCGGCTCCACCCACTGCCCGGCCATGTAGAAATTGCGCAGCCCCGGCAGCGCCTTGCCCACGCCCATGATCATCATGCGCATGGTCTGCGGGGTCAGCAGCCAGCCGCTGGTGGCGCCCTGCCAGTTGCCGGTGTAGCGTTCGTAACTCAACGGCGTCGCCACGTCGGACGCCTCGATCTGTTCCAGAATCCCCGGATAGAGCTTTTCCAGGAAGGCAAGCACCACCTGGGCTTCATCGAGTTGCTCGATATCGTAGAGCTTGCGGCCGTAGATGCGCTGCCAGTAGCGGTACTCACTGCGCAGCATCACCTCCACCACCGACTTGCCCGGCGGCGCCAACGTCGGGTCATAGCCATACTGCTTGACCGCGATCTCGCGGCGTTCCTCTCCGGCAATGAGCAACGGCTCATCCAGCAGATAGGTCGCCCAGTGCGGCGCGGCGGACATATCGCGATCCACGCCCAAGGAGATCTGCATCTGCGTGTGCATGGGCAGTTTGCCGGCATAGCGCGCGCGGATGGCGCGGTTGGCGTAGCGCCCGTCGAGCATGTCGAAGATCGTGGCGCGACCGTCCGC
>Ga0334887_1002009_pt1 | contig 24177 bp, 23 predicted proteins | sample GraSluR1_MG_10_FD_207217 | JGI IMG/M metagenome (GOLD analysis project Ga0334887, IMG submission 207217) | Sludge microbial communities from methane-producing bioreactor in Wageningen University, Netherlands - Granular Sludge_18_07-R1 | ecosystem: Engineered > Bioreactor > Anaerobic >...
CGAACCATCGCCTGTAATACCATCCCTCGTATCCGCTCGTCTCCCGGACCGCACCGGCGGCGGCCGTGTCCTGGCGGGTCATCCAGTCCTCCCGGACGAGGTCGTTCCGAAGGCGCTTCAGGGCCACAGGCCGTCCCTTGCTCCAGTTGCCCGAGGGCTGCAGGACCTGCTCCAGGGGAGTGAAGGAGACGGACCGGATGATTCCGTCGTCATCGCACTCCCAGTCGGCTTCCCAGAGAATTCTCCTGGCCCGCTTTTCCTCCCCGCCCCCGGTCTCTCCGAGGGCCGACAGTGCGGAGAGGGCCAGCATCCAGTTTTCCCTGCGGGGAAGAATTCCGTGGAGGGGGAGATTCCTGGCGACAGGGTTTTCCACCGGGAGTCCAAGAATTTCTCCGAGCTCCGTGGCCAGGAGGTGCGTTTTGCCCTTTTCGCGAAGGCCGTCCAGGGCCTTTTCGAAAAGAGGCCGGTACTCGTCCAGCCTTTCGGGGGCACTCCAGGTGACGCAGAGGGCCGCGAAAAAAAGAAAGGAGGGAGAATACCCCTGCTTTTCCAGCACCTTGGGGGAATAGACGGAGAAGAAGGAGCCGCTCCCCTTTCCCCTGTAGTCGGCGAGAAAACGGAAGAGGGCGTACAGAGAGGAGTAGGGGCTCTTCTCCATTCCTGCCGAAAGATAGGCCGAGGCCTTTTTGAACTCCCCTCCGGCAAGGAGAAGCAGGGGGTGGAAGACTCCTGAAAAGGTCTCATAGCAGACTTTCCGGGAACGCTGCTCCTTCCGGAGACGCTTCAGCCCCGTCTCAAAGAGGTCCAGGGCTTCGGCCCGCCTCCCGTCCAGGAAGGCGAGAATTCCCCGGACGCTGAAAACCTCCGGGGAGAGGATATCCCCGGAGGCCATCTCCGCCGCCGCATCCAGCTTTCCGCCCAGGTACGCCTCCTCTGCAGCCCGGATGCGCAGGTCGTCTCCGGAAAGGACACTGCCGTTCTGTTCGGTCACCGGCACGGTCTCCTTTAAAACGGCCTGTAGAGGGGGGCGATGCGGAAGCAGGCGAGCATGGCTTCCTTCATGCTCACCGGGTTGGCTATGCCCTTCCAGGCGATGTCGAAGGCGGTGCCGTGGTCCACGGAGGTCCGGATGAAGGGGAGCCCGAAGGTGACGCTCACCGTCCGGTAGAAATCATAGGTCTTTGAGGCGATGTGCCCCTGGTCGTGGTAGAGGGAGACCACCACGTCGTACTTTCCCTGGAGGCCGAAGTAGAACACGCTGTCCGCCGGGACGGGGCCCACCACGTTGATGCCCCGTCTCCTGGCTTCCTCCACGGCGGGGGCGAGGAAACGGGCCTCCTCGTCTCCGAAGAGCCCGCCGTCGGAGGCGTGGGGGTTCAGGGCGGCCAGGGCTATGGTGCCGGCGGGAAGCCCTATGGAGGCCAGGCATTTCGCCGCCGTTTCTATGGAGTGGATCACGTTGTCCGTGGTCAGTCCCTCGATGGCCTGCTTCAGGGAGAGGTGCCGGCTGTGGAAGAGAATGCGGAGCTTGTCCACCAGGAACATGGTGTAGCTTTTGGTCGCCCCGGACATTTCGGCGAGCATCTCCGTGTGGCCGATGTAGGGTTCCTTCGCCGCCTTGAGGGCTTCCTTGTTGATGGGGGTGGTGGCCACTCCGGCGGCCGTGCCGGACATGCAGAGTTCCACGGCTTTCCTGATGTAGGCCACCGACGCCTTCCCGGCCAGGGCGGACACATGCCCCACCTGGAGGGATGCCGGGTCGGGGACCATGCCGAGGTCCATCACGGGAAGTTCGTCAGGGGACCCGGCAATGTCAGATGTGTCCTTCACGCTGCGCAGCTTTGCCGGAAGGGAGAGCTTTTCGCTCACCGCCTCCAGGACGGTGAGGTCGCCGATGAGGAGCGGGACGCCCTCTTTCCAGACGTCCGGGTCGGCCATGGCCCGAAGGGCGATTTCAGGGCCCACCCCGGCGGGGTCGCCCATGGGTACTGCGATCACTGTACGTTTCATTTCGATCAATTCCTTTCCTTTCTGAGCCACTGGACGGCCCGGTAGATGCCGTCCTCCTCGCCGATGAGGCCCCCCTTGGTCACCGCCGCGAGCCCGGCGAACTCCCCGTCGAGAATCCGCCCGCCCATCATCAGGGGCTGGATTTCCTCTCCGGGGGCAAGGGAGGCCGTTCCGGAACCTTCAAAGAACATGGCGGCGGTATCGCCGCCGGAGAGAAGTATACCGCATATTTTCCTTCCCAGGATCCGGAGAGTCTCCCGCCCGAGATCGGCCAGCACCGCCGCCGTTGCGGCCTCGGAGCCCCTGACGATCTCCGGGGAGGGGCGGATCAGCAGAAAATCTCCATGGTCGTGGAGGTCCGCGAGAAAAGCGCGAAGCCTCGGCAGGGCGTCATCGGTCCGCTCACCGGGCAGGAGGGTGAACAGGGAGCAGCGCAGTTTCCCCTCCGTCCAGGCGATCTGCCGGGCCGTTTTTTCCGAGGTGCTCCCGATGACCGCGAGGGCTGTCCCGCTGTTCCGGCCGGGGAGTTTCCGGCCCAGAAAGGCGGCGGTGAAGGGGCCGGGGTCCACGGGGATGATCTCCCCTTTCACGGAAGCGGCGCCTTCGGCCAGGGTCTCGATGTCCTCAGCTGTCATTGCGTCGGCGACCACCACCCTGACCCCGTCGGAAACAAGTGCGGAGAGCGCTTCGGCGACGGCTCCGGGACCCTGTTTCACCCGTTCCATGGTGATGAGCCCGCAGGGAAGCGTTCCGGTGAAATAGCCCGGGACGTAGCTTGACGACACGGGCCAGAGAGGGTCCCGGGCCACTTCGGTCCGCTCCAGGAGGGAGCCCCCCAGGAGATGGTACCCTCCCACGGTGGTCCTTCCCGAGGCGGGGTAGGCGGGAACCACCAGGGCGGCGGCTCCGGGGCGGGCGGAGAGGAGTTCCGCCGTCTCGTCGAGGATGTGCCCCCGCAGAGTGGTGTCGATGCGTTTCCCTATCCCTACCGAAGGAGGAAAGAGGGAGGCGAACCGGCGGAAGATCTCCTGAGCCTCGCCGGGGGAGCGCCTTCGGGTGTCGCAGTTGATGACAATGGCCTCCCCGTCCTCCGGGGCGGGGAGCTCTCCGGCCGGACGGATGATCTGGCGGACGGAGAGCCCCCTGTCCTTCAGGAGGATGGACTGGACCGACGAGCCGGTGAGATCGTCGCAGAGGGCGGCAAAGGCTCTCATGATCCTACTTCACCAGCTCGACGAGTCCCAGGGAGAAGATCGGGAAATTGCTGATGAACATGACGGCGATGATCTCCGCCACGAGGAAGGCGAAAATCTTCCGGGTGATGTCCTCGAGGCCCACATTGTGATCCTTCACCAGGGACACGGCAACGAAGAGGTTCACCGCCATGGGAGGCGTGATCATGCCCACGGAGGTGTTCACCACCATGATGATGCCCAGCATCAGCGGGTTCATGCCGATGGACGCCGTGATGGGAAGGAGCAGGGGCGCCATGAGGAGAATGATGGCCTGGGTCTCGAGAAACACGCCGAGGAAAAGGAGGATCAGGTTGATCAGGGTGATCAGGACAAAGGGGTTGGAGGAGACGGAGACGATCCAGGCGGCGATCTCCGCCGACACCCTGCTGACGGTGATGAGCCACGACATGGACTGGGACGTGGCGATGACGAAAAAGACCACCGATGTGCTGATCCCCGCCTTGATGATCACCGTCCGGATGGTCTTCAGGTCCAGTTCCCGGTAGACGAAGGCGCTGATCAGGAGGCTGTAGATGACAGCCACGGCGCCGGCCTCGGTGGGGGTGAAAACTCCTCCGTAGATGCCGCCGAGGATGATGAGGGGCATGATGATGGCCAGGATGGAATCTTTCACGGCGGCGAAAAGCTGCCCGCGGGTGCGGGGTTCCTCCCTGGGGATGTCGAGCCGGGCGGACTGGACGACCACCACCAGGCTGAGCACCACGGCCAGCAGGACGCCGGGGCCGAAGCCCGCGAGGAAGAGGTCGCCGATGGAGACCCCGGCCACCACGCCGAAGGTGATCATGGGAATGGACGGCGGGATGACCACGCCGAGGGTGCCTCCCGCCGCCGCGATGGAGGCGGCGAAGGCGGGCGGGTAGCCCTTCTTGATCATGGAGGGAACCATGATGCCGCCGATGGCGGCCACCGTGGCAGGGTTCGATCCGCTGATGGCCCCGAAGAATGCGCTCGCGAGGATGGTGATGAGTCCGAGCCCTCCCCTGTAGCCCCCGACCAGGGCGGAGGCCAGTTTGACCAGGCGGCGGGAAATGCCCCCGTGCTCCATGAGGCCGCCGGCCAGCATGAAGAAGGGAATGGCCATGAAGGGAAAGGAGTCGGCGGATGTGAACATGCGCTGGGCCACCACGACGGGGTTGAGGGGGAGGTTCCCGAAGGTTATCCCCGCGATGGAGGCGAGGCCGATGCTCACCGCAACGGGGATGTTCAGGAAGATGAGGAGTATGAGGACGGAAAACATGATCGCTGCCATGCTATCTCACCTCCGTCATGTGAGCGGAGGACCGGATGGAAGCCGTCGTCTCACGGAAGGCCTGAAAAGCCCGGAGGGCCACGAGAAACATCCCGAGGGGAACAGCCGAATAGGGAACCCACATGGGGATGTAAAGGGCGGGAGTGGTCTGGCCCATGGAAATCTGGTGGACGATGATACTCCGGTAGTAGTACATGATCATGCCGCAGAAGAAAACGATGATGCCGAGACGGAATCCTTCCAGGAAGATCCGGATTTTCACGTTCCGGAACCGGTCGGTGAAGAAGCTGACCCCCACGTGGGCCCCTTTCTTCATGCCGAGCCCCGCGCCGATGTAGGCCATGAAGACCATGATGTACCGGGCCACCTCCTCGCCCCAGAACATTGGAAAGAGGTTCAGGTACCGGGCGAGGGTGGCGGTGAAGACCACGGCCACCATGAGGGGAAAGAGCAGAAGAAGGGCGTACTCTTCAAAATTGTCGACAATTTTTCGCATAGCGGTCCCCCTGTCAGAAAACCTCTCCTTTGATGTGCCCGGGAGAGGGCGAAAAGAGCGGGGCGTTCCCGAGGAACGCCCCGCGGTATGCCGCCGGAACGGTTATTTCTGGGCGTCCACGAGTTTCTGTATGGCTTCTTTGCCGACTTTCTCCTCGAATTCCTTGTAGACGGGCTGAACTGCCTCGAAGAACTTCGCCTTGTCTGGCTCGGTCACTTCCATGCCCTGGGCCTTGAGGTCGCCCACGAGCTGCTTCTCGATTTCGATGCAGAACTCCCGCTCCCAGTGGCGTGCCTTCAGCTCGGCTTCGGTGAAGATCTTCCGCTGTTCCTCCGTGAGGGTTTTCTCCCAGAAGTCCTTGTTGATCAGCAGAATGGCGGGGGCGTAGAAATGTCCCGTGAGGGAGAGGTGTTTCTGCACCTCGGCGAACTTGGAGGTGGAGATGATGATCAGCGGATTTTCCTGGCCGTCCACGGTGCTCTGCTGCAGGGCGGTGAAGAGCTCGCCGAAGGGCATGGGAACGGGATACGCGCCGAGGGTCTTGAAGGTGCCCACGTGGATGGGGTTCTCCATGAGGCGGATCTTGAGGCCCTTGAGATCATCGGGAACGGCCACGGGCTTCTTGGAGTTGGTGAGCATCCGGAAGCCGTTCTCCCAGATCCCGAGGCCGACCATGCCCTTGGAGAGGACGGAGTCGAGGATCTTTCTTCCCTCGGGGCCGTCCATCCAGGCGTAGGCCTTCTGGCGGTCCTGGATGATGAAGGGAAGGTCGAAGACGAGGAAGGCGTTGGTGAAGTTCGCAAGGGGAGCGGAGGAGACGAGGGTCATCTCCAGGGTGCCCATGGAGACGCCTTCGATGGCGTCCCGCTCCGATCCGAGCTGGGACGAATGGAAAATCTGGAGTTCGATCTGTCCCTTCGTCGCCTCGTCGAGGAGCTTTCCGAGGTGTTCGAGACCCTTGTTGTAATGGGAGTCGGGGGCGATGGTGTGGGCCACCCGGACGACGATCTTCTCGGCGGCAAGGGCGGTTCCGGCGGCGAACAGGACCAGGCAGACGGCAACAAGACACAGAAGCTTCTTCATGGGTTTATTCCTCCTTGTGTACGGATCTTTTCGGTGGGATACGGAACAAAGCTGAAGGAACAGGACGGGCTTCTCTTTTCTGATACGGCTGTCATCCCCTTTCCGCAGCATCCGGCATCTGCGGGCGTCCCGTTCGTAAACTGCCCTTCACAACACCGGACAATGTGAAAAGAATAATACTCCGAAAAAAGATTCGATGCTATATTATTAATATATTCACAATTAAGGCGAACATCCTGTGAAGCCGGTGGTGGTTCCTGGACGACGCTTCCCCCCGTATTCTTCCGGCGGGCCCCGGTGACGCTCTCCGCTGCCCGTGGATTCAGGTTTCCTGCAACCGCTTGCATTATTTCTGGTTTCGTGGTATCCTCCTCCCAGACCAGGAAAAGGAGGCGGGCGCCATGAAGAACAGACAGGAATTCCGGTATTTCCGGCCGCTCCTTTTCACGTGTTTCAGGAAGCTCTCATGCCTTTCTCCCGCCGGGAGAAGGGCACTTTTTTTACTCTATGGAAGGGGATGGGGAAGTGACGGCACAGACTGAGCAAAAATGGGCGGAGAAAGCCTCGGTCCTGGGGAAGGAGGACATGGAGCGGGTCCTCCGGCGGATCGCCGTGGAGATCGTGGAGCGGAACAAGGGACTGGAGCGGGTCATCCTGCTGGGCATCCAGAGAAGGGGGGTGTACCTCGCCGCCAGGCTCCGGGAGATGCTGAAGGAGGCGGAGAAGGTGAAGGTCCCCTCAGGGGAGCTGGACATCACCCTGTACCGGGACGACATCTCCGTTCTCTCGGACCAGCCTGTGGTGCACAGCACGTCCGTTCCCGGAGACATCACGGGGAAAAAGGTGGTTCTCGTGGATGACGTTCTCTTCACCGGCCGGACGGTTCGGGCCGCCCTGGACGCCATCACGGATCTCGGACGTCCCGAGCGGGTTCAGCTGGCGGTGCTGGTGGACAGGGGACACCGGGAACTGCCCATCGCGGCCGATTACGTGGGAAAAACGGTCCCCACGTCCCGGTCGGAGAACGTGGAAGTACGGGTGAAAGAGCTCGACGGAGAGGACAGGGTCGTTATCTGCGAACGTACGGGAGGGACGGAAAGTGGAGTGGAGGCATAAGAATCTCATCACCCTTGAGGGGTGGACACGGGAGGAACTCGGCTTTTTTCTCGACCAGACGGAGTACATGGAGGAACTGCTGAACAGGCCGATAAAAAAGGTTCCCGCCCTTCGCGGGAAGATCGTCATGAACTGTTTCTTCGAGAATTCAACAAGGACGAGAGCTTCCTTTGAAATAGCCGGAAAGGTGCTCTCCGCCGACGTCATAAACTGGTCGTCCTCAGGGTCGAGTGCGAGCAAGGGCGAGACCCTGCGGGACACAGTGTGGACCCTGGAGGCCATGGCCGCCGACGCTGTGGTGGTGCGACACGGTGAAGTGGGGGTTCCTGACTATCTCGCGAAGAAGCTCACAAAAGCGTCCGTCTTCAACGCCGGGGACGGAACGAACGGGCACCCGACCCAGGCTCTGCTCGACCTGTACACCGCGAGGCAGAAACTGGGGAACCTCGAAGGCGCGAAGATGGCCATCATCGGGGACGTGCTCCACAGCAGGGTGGCCCGGTCGGATATCCAGGCCTTCAGGAAGATGGGCGTCCATGTGACCCTCAGCGGCCCGGCGACCCTCATGCCGGAAAACACGGCGTCCCTCGGAGTGGGGTACGTTTCCGACGCCCGCGAGGCGGCCGAAGGGGCGGACATACTCTACTTCCTGCGGATGCAGCGGGAACGGCAGGAGGACGGCCTCATTCCATCCATTGACGAATACCATCGCCGCTGGGGCGCCACCGACAGCCTCGTGTCCCTCGCTTCGCCCCGGGCCGTGGTGATGCATCCCGGGCCTATGAACCGGGGAATGGAGATCGCGTCATCCGTGGCGGACGGTCCCCGGAGCGTCATCCTTGACCAGGTCCGGAGCGGCGTGGCGGTCCGGATGGCCCTGCTGTACCTTTGCCTTGGAGGTGTGCGTTAGATGATTCTGCTGAAGAATGCCACAATTTTCGACGGCGAAAACCTCGGGACGGCATACGAGGATCTTCTCCTGAAGGACGGCGTGGTCGCCCGCAGGGGCACGGACCTCTCCGCGGAGGGGGCCGAGGTGTTCGACCTCGGAGGGAAGCTGGTATGCCCCGGATTCATTGATCTTCACGTTCATTTCCGGGATCCCGGCTATGAATGGCGGGAGAATACGGAAAGCGGAGCCCGGGCGGCCGCTGGGGGCGGCTACACCACGGTGGTGACCATGCCCAATACCGATCCTGCGGTGGACAATCCCGTCACCGTTGAATACCTTGTGGCCAGGGGAAAAAAGGCCGGGGCTTCGAGGGTGCTTCCGGCGGGGTGCGTCAGCAAGGGACGCCAGGGAAAGCAGCTCGCGGAACTTGCCCTGATGGCCGAGTCGGGGGCGGTTTTTTTCACCGATGACGGCGCCCCGGTGTCGGACGCGAAACTGCTGAAGACGGCCCTTCTCTATTCGAGGGACCTGGACGTGAGGATAATGGAGCACCCGGAGGAACCGTCCCTGAGCGCGAAATCCCAGGTGAACGAAGGGGCTGTCTCAGCCGCCAGCGGCATGAAAGGATGTCCCGCCTCGGCAGAGGTCATCGACATCCAGCGGGGGATAATCCTGAGCCGGGAGACGGACAGCCCGATCCATTTCACCCACGTCAGCACGGAGCTCGGCATAGACGCCATCCGGCAGGCAAAGAAAGAAGGGCTTCCCGTTACCTGTGACGTGACGCCCCACCACCTCTCCCTCGACGAGACGTACGTCCTTGTCAGCCGGTTCTCCTCGGCTTACAAGGTGAATCCCCCCCTCAGGGCGAGGAAGGACGTCAAGGCGCTGTGGGACGCCGTCGCCGACGGCACGGTGGACGCCATAGTCACCGACCACGCGCCTTATCACCTGGACGACAAGGACGTCCCATTCCAGGAGGCCCTGAGCGGCATCGCCTCCCTGGAGTGCTCCGTCGCGGTGGTCCTGGACACCTGGGCCAAGACCGGCAAGCCTGTCCCGCTGGAGCGCCTTCTGGAGCTTTTCACCTCCGGGCCGGCGGCCCTGCTCTCCCGTCCGTGGCGTTCCCTGGGGTCGCTGAAGGAAGGAGCCCCCGGGGACGTCACGGTGCTCGACCTCGAAGCGATTCAGAGGGTGGACGTGAACCAGTGGAAGAGCAAGGCCCGCGTCTGCCCCTGGGACGGCGAGATGCTGCAGGGATGGCCCGTCATGGCGCTGGTGGAGGGCCGTGTCGTCATGAACAGGCTGAAGGATCCGGAATGAGCTGCGGCGGCGGTTCCCCCCGTGATTATACGGCGGCGGTCCTCGGGCATCGTCCTCTCGGCGACGGTTCCGGGCTGCTCGCGGTGAGGTGCGGGGAGATAGCGTCGTGCGCGGAGCCGGGGCAGTTCGTCCTGCTGCGGCCGGGAACGGGAAACGACCCCTTTCTTGGACGCCCGCTCGCGGTGGCTGATGCCGCAGGGGATGTGTTCAAGGTGGTATACAGGATAGTCGGGAGAGGAACCGCTCTCCTGGCTTCAAAGCGGCAGGGGGACCCCGTCACGGTGCGGGGCCCCATAGGAAGGGGCTTCTTTTCCGCCAGGGGAGAGAAGCCCCTTCCCCGGAAGGTGATCCTCGCCGGGGGGGCAGTGGGGGCGGCCCCCCTGCTCTTTGCCGCCCGCAGGCTGGGTTTGTCCCGGATTGAAAAGACGGTCATGGGGGTGGCGGGGAAAGGGTGGGAAGGATTTGCCGAATGGCTGAAAGAGGCCTTTCCGGGCGTGGATCTCTTCTCCGGCGACGGCACCCTCGGGACAAAAGGAACGGTGCTGGCCGGCCTTCCCGGCACGCTGCCCGCAGACTCGGAACTCTGGGCCTGCGGCCCCCAGGCCATGCTCAGTGCCATAGCCGCGCACTATCCCCGGGACGGGGGCCGGATACTGGCAGCCCTGGAATCGAGGATGGCCTGCGGCATGGGCGGGTGTCTGGGGTGCGTCATCCCCACCGTTTCGGGAAACCGGAGGGTGTGCGTGGACGGGCCCGTCTTTACGGCCGAGGAGGTGATGTGGAATGAACTCTCTTCGTGCTGATCTTTCAATCGCCGTGGGTGGGCTGAACCTCGAAACCCCGGTGGTTATCGCCTCGGGGGTGTGGCCCTACGACCCGGTCCTCTGGTCGCCGGAGCGGCTGGAGGGAGTGGGCGCCCTCTGCACCAAGGCCGTGAGCCTTCAGCCCCGGGAGGGGAACCGGGGAGTGCGGGTCTGGGAAACGCCCTGCGGCATGCTGAACAGCATCGGGCTGCAGAATTCCGGCGTCCGCGGCTTTCTGAAGGAGTATCTCCCCATTGCCGGCAAATCCGGCATCCCCTTTCTTGTGAACCTGGTGATGGAGTCCGAGCGTGAAGTTCGGGAAAACCTTTCGATTCTCAGGGAGTCGGGAGACGCAATTCCTGCGGTAGAGCTGAACATCTCCTGCCCCAACGCGGACTGTGACGGCATGGCCTGGGGCATTTCCCCGGAGAGCGCCGCCCGGGCGGCGGCCATCGCGAGGAGCGAGTGGAAGGGGCCCCTGTGGGTCAAGCTCACCCCCCAGGCTCCCGATCTTCCCGCCGTGGCGAAGGCCGTGGAGTCGGAGGGCGCGGATGCTCTTGTGTGCGGCAATACCTGGCTCGGCATGGCCATGGACCTGAAAAGGAAGCAGCCCGTTTTCCGCAGGGTGACGGCCGGCCTTTCGGGGCCGGCGGTGTTCCCCCTGGCTCTCCGGACCGTGTGGCAGGTCTGCGGGGCCGTGTCAATCCCGGTGGTGGGGTGCGGCGGCGTGTCCCGGTGGGAGGACGCTGCGGCCATGATCCTTGCCGGGGCCTCCGCGGTGGAGGTCGGAAGCTCCCTGTTCGCCGACTTCGACCTTCCCCGGAAGATTTCGGAAGGCCTTGCGGACTATCTGGCTGACGCGGAAATTCCCAACCTTGCAGGCCTCGTGGGCCTCGGACGGAAAGAGAAAGAGGGAGGAAGACCATGGGCACAGGACTGAACCATCTCATTCTCGCCCTGGACGTGGAACGGGTGGAGGAAGGCAGGGATCTGCTCTCCGCCCTCAGGGGAGAACTGAAATACGTGAAAATCGGCCACCAGCTCTATGCCCGGGGAGGAATCCCCTTCCTGAAGGAGATTATGGCCATGGACTATGCCGTTTTTCTGGACATCAAGGTCCACGACATTCCCAACACCGTGTTCATGGCGGTGGACGCCCTGGCGTCGGAGGGGCTGTGGGCCCTTACCCTCCACTGCGGCGGCGGACGGAAGATGCTCGAGGAGGCCCGGAGGGCGAAGGACAAGGCGGGTTCCGGCACGAACCTGCTTGGGGTGACGGTGCTCACCAGCTTCGATGATGCCTCCTGGGAAGAGGTTGCGCCGGGGTGCTCCATGGCCCTGGCCCTGGAGAAACGGGCTTCCCTCTGCAGGGAGACGGGCATGGACGGCATCGTCTGCTCCCCCCTGGACCTTCCCGTGGTCACCGCCGCAGGGAAGGGCCTGTTCACCGTGGTGCCCGGCGTCCGCCCGGCGTCCGTGAACGACGACCAGGCCCGGACGGCAACCCCCCAGAAGACCATAGGCGGCGGAGCCGATTATATCGTGGTTGGGCGTCCCATAGTGAACGCTCCCGACAGGATCGCGGCGGTGAAGAACATCGCCGCTGCCGTGGAGGAGGGATTGTCTTGGAAGAACAGGTGATGCTTGAAAGGCTCCGGGAAATGATGAAGGAGAGCGGGGCCCACCTGGAGGGGCATTTTCTGCTCACTTCCGGAAATCACAGCAGCGACTACATGCAGTGCGCCCTGCTGCTCCGCTTCCCCCGGTACGCCGCTTTCGCCGGGGAAGCCCTGGCGAAAAAGGTGAGGAAATACTCGCCGGATATCATTGCCTCCCCGGCCCTCGGCGGACTCATCATCGGCCATGAAACGGCCAGGGCCCTGGACATTCCCTTTATCTTCTGCGAACGGCAGGACGGCGCCATGGCCCTCCGGCGTTTCCCTTTCCCGGAGGGCCAACGGGTAGTGGTCATCGAGGATGTGGTCACCACGGGCGTCTCCAGCGGAGAAGTCGGGGCCGTGCTTGCCGCCGGAGGGGCGGAATGGGTCGGAACGGGAGCGGTTATCGACCGGAGCGGGGGAAAATCCTCCCTGCCTTCGGCGCCCGATTCCCTGTGGAAGGTGGACTTCCCTCTCTGGAAGCCGGAGGAGTGCCCTCTCTGCGCGAAGGGAATCCCCCTGGTGAAGCCCGGCAGCAGGCCGAAAAAAGGCTGAAGCGCCTCTTTCCCAGGTACTGAGGATCACGTTCCCTTTCTCCAAATCCGCGGTTTTCCTGGCAGAGGGAGTGTCGCCGGGCGCAGAGCCAAGGCCGAAAAACCGACAGGGATGTCGGTTTAAGGCGCAGTTGTCAGGGATGACAATGCGCGCCGACGGCCCAAACGGGCACCGGTGACGCTCCCCGCTGCCTCCGGATTCGGATTTCAGGGGCTTTTTTCTTTCCTTTCCTCTGCGGTGATACAATGGGCATTTAAAAGGAGCGGGGCGGATGAAAAAGAGAGCGGCAGTTTTCTTTCTCGCTGCGGCGGCGGTTGGGGTGCTCCTCGTCCTGGCCCTTGGAGGCCGAAACGGCGGAGACGGGCAGACCGGCGGGAACCCCGGGGCGGAACGGGCATTGCGGGCAGCGGCCATCGCCGGGGAACTCGCTTTAGTGGCCCGGTCCCAGCTTGACGCTCTTTCCGGGGATGCCCGGAAGGACGTGGAGACGGTTGTCCGGGAGCTGGAAGACGGGGCGGAGCGGGTACGGAAGCTTATCGCCGGCTCCGCACCGGGAGAATCCCTCGACGAGGCCGCTGAAACCCTCGAAAAACTGCTCTCCGGCATCATCGCCGATTACCGCCCCGAACCTCCACACCAAAGGGAAGGGAGCCCATCACCGTGACGACGAACGAGGAAACGGTCCGTCTCGCCCAGAGGGTGAACGGAATGGTGAAAGCCTACATGGCAGTCCAGGACGACCTCTTCCGGCCGTCCCTCCGGAAGATTCTCAGGATTCCCGGAATTTACAGGCCCGTGGACTACGAAAAAAACGGAGAGATACTCCAGGGGCTGCTGGATGAGCTTGCCGGGGTCAAGTCGGCCATACGGCACGACGTCCCCGACTCGTCCCCTGAGGAAACCCGGTTTCTCGGGGCGCTGCGGGGGTATGTTTCCCTCATGGGAAGCGCTGCGGAGAAGCTTTGTTTCATCTGCGGCAGGCTCGGCGAGCGGAGCAGGGGGGCAGCCTACGGAAAAGAGGATTACAGGAGCGACATGACGGAGCTCAGGGTCATCCAGAAGAAGCATCTCGAAGCGGGACTGAAGCTGAACGGCATGATGAAGGAACTTGCGGCGGCTCCGAAGAATGAAGAAGGGGAAAGCTGAAGCCTTCCCTCACATTGGAGAAGAAAAAAGTCCCTTTCCGGAAACTCCCGGAAAGGGACTTTTAGTTCATTTTTCTTTTTGAGCTTGACATTTTTATTCTTATGAGGGTATCCTATCAAATGTATGTAGGTTGTATTTTACCTGCATACAAGAAAGAGCGGTCCCATATCCGCGAGAGGAGCGTTCCGAGTGCGCAAAAAAAAGAAAGACCAGGCGTATGAAGAAATCCGGAAACTGGTCCTCCAGAGACGGTCCACCGACCGGTTCTCTTTTTCCGAGAATTCCCTGGCGGCGGAAATGCGCATGAGCCGCACTCCCATCCGGGAAGCCCTGCAGCGCCTTCAGATGGAAGGCTTCATCGAGATTCACCCGAACCGGGGCGTGGTTATCCCCGAAGTTTCCGTGGTGGAAGTGAACGAGACCTTCGCCCTCCGGATGGCCGTGGAGGAATTCGTCATCCGGGAGATGACCCCCCAGATGACCCCGGAAAACATTGGCGAGATGGACCTCTATCTTTCCCGCCAGAAGGAAGCCATGGAACGGAACGATGTCCTGGAATACCTCAGGCACGACAAGGATTTTCATGACCTCTTTTTCCGTTTGTACGCCAATTCCCTGATTTTCAACACCATACAGCGGGTCCTCGACCGGTTTTACTCCATGGGAACCAACGTGCTGAGGCGGCCGGGGAGCGTCCAGCGCTCCTTCGCGGAACACTGTGCCGTCGCCGATGCCGTTCGGAACGGCGACGGTGAAAAGGCTGCCTCGGCCATGCATGCCCACCTGATCACGGGAAAAAACAATGTTCTTTCCATTCCGGGAAATATCGAGAGCGTCGTGTGACGGTCCCGTTGTTTTAACGCTGTGGCATCGAATTTTCTACTGATAGCATTTCAATTCCGGGTTCAGCTTCAGAAAGGGGGGTGCTTTTCGCCGCTCCGTATTCCTGCGGTGAGCGGCGCGCGGCGGAGCCTGTCCGCCGGGGGCAGAGGAACCAAGACCAGAATTCTGACGAGGTGATCTTCATGTGTGCAATGCCGGTACGGAAAGAGGCGACTCTTCCTCTTGCACGGTACGATAAAGAAACGCTGAAGTTTTTCTATGAGACCATGGTGAAGATCCGCAATTTCGAACTCACCGTGGAGAAATTTTTCTTTGACGGAGAGATCCCCGGGTTCGTCCACCTGTACATCGGCGAGGAAGCCACTGCCACGGGCGTCATGGCGAACCTGAGAAAGACCGACTATATCCAGAGCACCCACAGGGGGCACGGCCACACCATCGCCAAGGGCGCCGACCTGAAGCACATGATGGCCGAGCTGTTCGGAAAGAGCACGGGAAGCTGCAAGGGCAAGGGCGGCTCCATGCACATCGCCGACTTCAGCGTGGGCATGCTGGGCGCCAACGGCATCGTGGGCGGCGGTTTCACCATGGCCACCGGCGCGGCGCTCGCCCAGAAGATGCAGAAGACCGACGGCGTCGCCGTGGCCTTTTTCGGCGACGGCGCCTCCAACAGGGGAACCTTCCACGAGGCCGCCAACATGGCCGCGGCATGGAAACTTCCCGTGATCTTCCTCTGCGAGAACAACCAGTGGGCCTCCACCACCCCCTACCGGACCACCACCTCGGTGGACGACATCGCCGACCGGGCCCAGGGCTACGGTATGCCCGGCGTGATCGTGGACGGCAACGACGTGTTCGCCGTGTACGAGGCCGCGAAGGAGCTCATCGAGCGGGCCCGCAGTGGAGAAGGGCCTGCGATCCTCGAGTGCAAGACCTATCGGATCAAGGGCCATTTCGTTGGCGACCCCGAGATGTACCGCACCAAGGAAGAGGTCCAGAAGGTCCTCGAAGAGACGGATCCCATACCCCGATTCGAGGCCAAGGTTCTCAAGGCCAAGGCCATGACGAAAAAAGAGCTCGAGACCATCAGGACCAGGGTGGAGAAGGAGCTTGCCGAGGCGCTGGAGTTCGCCCGTACCTCTCCGGAACCCGAAGTGTCTGCCCTGTATGAAGGGCTCTATGTGTAAGGCGGTGGACAGAATGAAGACAATCACTTTTTCCCAGGCAACCCTTGAAGCCATGCAGGAGGAGATGGCCCGGGACGAACGGGTGTTCGTCATGGGCGAGGACATCGCCCGCCAGGGCGGAATTTTCGGCCAGTTCAAGGGCCTTCCCGCCCAGTTCGGAACCGGACGGATCATGGACACCCCCATCAGCGAGACGGCCATCGTCGGTGCCTGCATCGGCGCCGCTCTCGCGGGAATGCGTCCCGTGGCGGACATGCACTTCGCCGACTTTGCCGGGGTCTGCTTCGACGAGATTTACAACCAGATGGCCAAGATCTACTACATGTTCGGCGGCCAGAAGCCCGTCTCCATGGTGCTCCGGGCCCCGGACGGCCTCGTGAACCAGGCCGCTGCCCAGCACTCCCAGTCCCTCGAGGCCTTTTTCTGCCACATTCCCGGCCTGAAAGTGGTCATCCCCTCCAACCCGGCGGATGCCAAGGGGCTCCTGAAGGCAGCCATCAGGGACGACAACCCCGTCATCTACTTCGAGCACAAGGCTCTCTTCTCCATGAAGGGGGAGGTTCCCGAGGAGGAGTATGTCACTCCCATCGGCAAGGCGAAGGTGGTCCGGGAAGGCAAAGATGTCACCCTCGTGTCCTATTCCATGACCATGAATCTTGCGGTCAAGGCGGCCGACATGCTTGAAAAAGAGGGGATCAGCGTGGAGCTCATCGACCTGAGGACCATTTCTCCCATCGATAAAGAGACGATCCTCAATTCTGTGGCAAAGACGTCCCGGCTCGCCATCGCCCACGAAGCGGTGAAGCAGGGCGGCGTGGGCGCCGAAATATCGGCCATTGTCGCCGAAGAGGCCATCGACTGCCTCGACGCCCCCATCGTCCGGGTGGGCGCTCCCTTCACCCCGGTGCCCTTTGCCCGGCCGCTGGAGCAGGCCTACCGCATCACCCCCGACAAGATCGCTGCGGCGGTCCGGGGAATGATGTAAGAGGGGGAAACGAACGTGTCAGCGGAGAGAGTCTCCTCGGCCCCGGGCACCATCTCGGCGACGGTTCTCGGGAGAATCGCCCCGGGTGAGGACCTTTTTGCCGCCGTCAGGGAAATCTGCACCCGCCACGGTATCCGGTCGGGGCATATCGCCACCATGATCGGCAGCCTCCGGTCGGCGGACGTGGTCTGTGTGACTCCCGACCCCGATAATCCCGGGAGGGCGGTCTACCTCGAACCGCTCCGCATGGAGGGCTGCATCGAACTGATCACCGTCGCGGGCATTATCGGTGAGGATGACAGGGGAGAACTCTCCGTCCACCTGCACGGCGTTCTCGCGGGAAGCGACATGAAACCCGTGGCGGGACATCTCGCCGACAGGGGAGAAAACCGGGTGCTTGCCACCGCGGAAGTTGTGATCAATGGTTTTTCCGGAGCGGAATTCGTCCGCTCTTTCGACGAAGAAACAGGGTTCGTGCTGTTCAAGGTCCGCCCCACCGGTCCCTGAGCGGGCCGGGCGGGGGTCATCCTGTTGCGGCGGGAGGTGATCGGTCCCGTAGGGCGAACAAGCACCACAACGCGCTGTAGTCAAGAGAAGGTTTCATACCACATACTCAGGAGGTTGAGGGAATGAAAAAGATCGTAGCACTGCTTATCGCTGTTGCAGTCCTGTGTTCGGTGTCCGTGCCGGCGTTTGCCGCCTACAAGGACGAGTACAAGCTCGACATCGTGCCGAGCCTGACCACCGCATGGGGAATGGGCGCCCAGTACTTCGCCGATCTCGTGAAAGAGAGAAGCGGCGGCAAGATCAACATCAAGGTCTATCCCGGATCCCAGCTCACCACCGGAAAGCAGACCAACGCTTTCCTCCTCGTCCGGAACGGCACCATCGACTTCGCCGTCCAGTCTTCCATCAACTATTCGCCCCAGCTTGTCGAGCTGAACCTCTTTGCCCTTCCTTTCTTCATCGCCAACCAGCCCGACCGGTATGCCGCCCTTGACGCCGTCAAGGCTGGAAAAGCCGGCGAAATGGTCATCAAGGCCATCGAGGACAAAGGCGTGAAGTTCCTTGCCTTCGGCGAGAACGGATTCCGTGAGCTCACCAATTCCAAGAAGGCCATCAGGACCCCCGACGACCTCACCGGCATGAAGATCCGGGTTGTGGGCAGCCCCCTGTTCCTCGATACCTTCAGGGCTCTCGGCGCCAACCCCGTGAACATGAACTGGAGCGATACCATGGCGGCCATCCAGCAGGGCGTCGTTGACGGCCAGGAGAACCCCATCAGCACCTTCTATCCCGTGAAGATGCACGACTACCACAAGTTCATGACCGACTGGCACTACGTGGTCGATCCCACCCTGTACGTTGTGAATCCCGCCGTATGGAAGTCCTTCTCCGCCGAGGACCAGAAGATGATCCAGGCTGCCGCCGTGGAAGCGGGCAAGTACATGATCGGCCTCGCCCGCATCGGTCTCGACGACGGCACTGCCCAGAAGTACCTCGAGAGCATCGGCAAGGTTCCCGAGATCACCGACTGGTACGGCACCCTGAAGAGCGTCGGCATGGAAGTGGCCATCCTGACCCCCGAAGAGACAAAGGCTTTTGCCGACAAGACCGCTCCCGTGCTTGAAGCATGGAAGTCCAAGGTGGGCGAGGAACTCGTCAAGGCCGCCGAGGCCGATATGGCCTCCGTGGTTAAGAAGTAAGCGGAAGCAGATGAGACTTCCGGGGGGAGATTTCCTCCCCCCGGGTCCCCGCGGGGGCTTTCTCTTCTCCTTTCAGGAGAAATGGGGAATTCTCCTTGTCTTTTTCCAGAAGGGATTGTCCGATATGGCCAAGAAAATTTTCGATCATTTTGAAGAGATTCTCGGATCGCTGATCCTCATGGTGATGGCGGTGATCACCTTCGCCAACGTCATCACCAGGTACTTTATCTTCCAGGCGCTGGCGTTCACCGAGGAAGTCACCATCAACCTCTTCGTCTGGCTTGTCATGCTGGGCACGGCCATCGCCTTCAAAAAGGGAACGAACCTCAGCATGACCTTCATCTACGACCTTCTTCCCCGAAAAGGGAAAAAAGTCTGCTTCTTCATCGGCACGATCATGTCCCTGGTGTTTTTCGCCCTTCTTGCCTATCTCGGGTATCTCGAGGTCGTTGATGAAATCGATCTGGAAGTCACCACTGAATCACTTGCGATTCCCGTATATTACTACACCATCGCCCTGCCGGTCTTTTCCGTCCTGATCTTCGTGCGCATCGTGCAGGCGGCTCTTGCGACAATCCGCAGGAACGAATACTAGGAGGGACGAGAGATGGAGTCTTTGCTTCACGAACCCGCATTCTGGACGATCGTCCTTTTCATCGTGCCGCTCCTGCTCAGGGTTCCCATTGCGGTAGCCCTCGGCATGGGAACGATTTTTGTTGTCTGGAACTGGGACATGGGATACCAGATGCTGTCCTACAGCTTTTTCGCCGGCATCGCGAAATTCCCTCTCCTGGCGATCCCTTTCTTCATCCTCGCCGGAGTCATCATGGAAAAAGTCGGCATCGCCGAGCGGATCATCAACCTCATCAAGCAGCTTGTGGGTGACATGACCGGAGGCCTTGCCGTGGCAACAGTCATAGTGGCCGCTTTCTGGGGCGCCGTCAGCGGTTCGGGCCCCGCAACCGTGGCGGCTCTCGGTCTCATTCTCATTCCCGGCATGGCCGAAGCCGGGTACGACAAGGCCTTCGCCGCCGCCACGGTCTCCGTGGCATCGGGCCTCGCCATCATCATTCCCCCGAGCATCTCTTTCATCGTGTACGGCGACATCATGCAGCAGTCGGTGGGAACCCTCTTCGCGGCGGGCGTGCTTCCGGGTATCGTCGTGGCGGGCTGTCTCTGCGTGGCCGTCTACCTGGTCAGCAAGAAGCGGGGCTACCGGGGAGAACCCAGGGGGAGCGCATCCGTTGTATTGAAGTCTCTCCGGGATGCCTTCTGGGGCCTGTTTACTCCCGTCATCATCCTCGGCGGCATTTACGGCGGCGTTTTCACCCCCACCGAGGCGGCGGCGGTGGCGGTCTTCTACGGCCTTTTCGTCGGCGTCTTCATCTACCGGACGCTCACCTTCCGGGTGCTCTACGAGATCCTCGCCGAGACCGTGGCCGGAACTTCCGTGGTCATGATCGTGGTCACCTGCGCCGGCCTCTATTCCTGGCTCGGCGCCACGGTGGGCCTTATCGACAAGGTTGCCGCCCTGCTCCTCGGCATATCGGAAAACCCCGTGGTCATCCTGCTCATGATCAACATCATCCTGCTCTTCGCGGGCATGCTCCTTGACGCAATTTCCATCGCCTATGTCTTCCTGCCGATCCTGGCTCCCATCATCGTTGCCTTCGGATGGGATCCCATCTGGTTCGGCGTCATGATGACCATCAACATGGCCATCGGGCAGGTGACGCCTCCGGTGGCGGTCAATCTCTTCGTGGGAGCCCGGATCAGCGGACTGACCATGGAGCAGATCAGCAGACCGGCGGTGCCCATGCTTATCGCATCAGTCATCGCACTCGTCATCATCACCGCGTTCCCGGGAATCACGCTCTTCCTTCCCAGGCTCATGGGGATGATGTAGGCAATGCGTACGCACCAGGCGTTTTGATCTGCGCGCTTAGCGCCGTTCTCCAGAAGGAGGGTTCAACATGGCAACACCGGTAACCATGCCCAAGCTCGGGCTGACAATGAACACGGGGGCAATCTCCCGGTGGAACAAGAAGGAGGGGGAATCCGTCGCGAAGGGCGAGATTCTCATGGTGGTCGCCACGGACAAGCTGACCTTCGACGTGGAGTCCCCCGAAGGGGGAACGCTGCTGAAGATCCTTGTTCCTGAAGGAAAGGACGTTCCGGTAGGGGAGCTTCTCGCCTACCTCGGACAGTCCGGTGAGGCCGTTCCCGGAGCGTCCGCACCTGAGCCGGCCGGGGCCGTCCCGGCTCAGGCCGTTCCTGCGGAGGGGGCGGAAAAGCCTTCTTCCCGGAGCGCCGCCCTGCCCGCGGGGCTGAGGGCGACACCCCTGGCACGGAAGATCGCCAGGGACGAGGGGATTGACCTTTCATCCGTGCCGGGATCGGGACCGGAGGGCAGGATCGTCCGGAAGGACGTGGAATCCTTCGCGGCCTCCGCCCCGGAGACCAGAAAGGTCAAGACCAGCCCGGCGGCAGCGAAAGCCGCTGCGGATCTTGGAGTGGACGTTTCGTCGATTGCAGCGGACGGCCGGGTTATGAAGGCCGACGTGCTCAAGGCCGCGTCTTCCGCCGCAAGGCCGGCTCCACAGGATATCCGCCTGCCCCTGACCCCCATGCGGAAGGTCATCGCCGAGCGCATGACCCTGAGCAGGGCCACCATTCCCTCGGTGGCCTACGACATGGACGTGGACTTCACCGCCCTCGCGGAGTTCCGGGCGAAGGTGAAGGCCGAAGGGGCGAAGCGGGGCGTCAAAATCTCCTACAACCATATCCTCATGAAGATCTGCGCCGCGGCCGTGAAGGATGTCCCCCTGGCGAACTCCTCCTTTGACGGCGACGCCATTCTTCTTCACGGAAACGTGAACATCGGCCTTGCCGTCGCTGTGGACGGAGGGCTCCTCGTTCCCAACGTGAAGGCCGTCCAGGAAAAGAGTCTTCTTGAAATAGCGGAGGAGACTGAACGGCTGGTTGAACAGGCACGGTCCGGAAAACTGGCCCTTGAGGACATGCAGGGCGGGACTTTCACCATCACGAACCTCGGCATGTTCGGGACGAAGAGCTTCACCCCCATCGTCAACCCGCCGGAGGCGTGCATCCTCGGCGTGAACACCATTACGGAAAAGCCCGTTGTGGTGGACGGAGCAGTGGTCATCCGGCCCATGTCGGTGCTCTCCCTGGTGGCGGACCACCGGATTCTTGACGGGGCCGAAGCGGCCCGTTTCCTCGCCAGGGTCCGGGAACTGGCGGAAAACCCCTGGCTTCTTCTTCTGTAGGCCGGGAGAACGGAAATGCGGATTGCCCGGCGGGAGACATTTGGACCCCGCCGGGTTTTTTATTGAACAGAACGGGAGGTTGTGGAAATGGCTGTTGTGACGATGCCCAAGCTGGGGCTGACGATGAACGAAGGAACGGTCTCACGGTGGAACAAAAAGGTGGGGGACCAGGTGGAGAAGGGAGAAATCCTTCTCGTGGTGGCGACGGACAAGCTGACCTTCGAGGTGGAGGCCGCCGAGTCCGGTGTGCTGTCCGAGATATTGGTCGGGGAAGGGGAAGCCGCCGCCGTGTCTGCTCCCATAGCCCGGATCGGGGAGGGCGGGGCTGAAAAGGCCCCGGCATCCGATCCCCACGCCCCCGCTGAGGAAAAGCCTCTTCAGAAGGCGGCTCCGGCCACTGTGCAGTCAACCCCCGCTGCTGCCGGAACGAAGAAAGTAGTGGTCATCGGCGGCGGCCCGGGAGGGTACGTGGCTGCCATCCGGGCGGCCCAGCTCGGAGGGGAGGTCACCCTCATCGAGAAAGGCGCCCTCGGCGGCGTCTGCCTCAACGTGGGGTGCATCCCCACCAAGGTGCTCCTCCACACGGCGGAAGCCTATACCGCGGCGAAGGAAGGAGCCCTCATCGGGCTCCGGGCGGAGAACGTCTCCGTGGACTGGAGCGGTCTCATGGCGCGGAAGAAGGCCGTGGTGGACACCCTTGTGGGCGGCGTGGGCACCCTTATGGCCAGCAACGGGATCACTGTCCTCCGGGGAACGGCCTCCTTCGCCTCTCCGAAGGAAATCGACGTGGCCCTCAACGACGGCGGCAGAACGACGGTCAGGGCGGACGCCGTCATCGTCGCCACGGGGTCCGAGCCTGCGGTGCCTCCCATTCCCGGATTTGATCTCGATGGCGTCATCACGAGCAACGAGGCTCTTTCCCTCGACGGGCTGCCGGAATCGGTGGTCCTCGTGGGCGGCGGCGTCATCGGCATGGAATTTGCCTCCATTTTCTCCACCTTCGGCGTCAAGGTCACCGTGGTGGAGATGCTCCCCGAGATCCTGCCCATGATCGACGGCGAGATCGTGTCCATCCTGAAAGGCGTCCTTCTGAGGAAGGGCGTCGTCTTCCACACCTCCTCGAAGGTGACGGCAGTGGAGAAGAAGGGAAAGAAGCTGGCGGTTTCCGTGGAGACCCCCGAAGGCAAGACGGTCCTCGAGGCGGAGAAGGTTCTCGTCTCCGTGGGCCGGCGGCCCGTGACGAAGGGACTCGGCCTGGAATCCATCGGCGTCGCCGTGGAGCGGGGCCGCATAAAGACGGACAAAAGAATGGAGACGGCCGTGAAGGGCGTCTACGCCATCGGCGACTGCGCCTCGCCCATCATGCTGGCCCACGTGGCCTCCCGGGAGGGAGAGGTTGCGGCGGAGAACATTCTGGGGCACACGGTCGAAATGGATTACAAGACCGTCCCGAGCGCCGTTTACACCGCTCCGGAAATCGCTTCCGTCGGCCTTTCCGAGAAGGAGGCCCTGGAGAAGGGGTTCCGGGTGAAGATCGGCCGGTTCCCCCTGATGGCCAACGGAAAGAGCCTCATCATGAACGAGACCGACGGCATGGTGAAGTACGTGGTGGACGAGAAATACGACGAGATCCTCGGGGTGCACATCATCGGCCCCAGGGCCACGGACCTCATCGTGGAGGGCGCCCTGGCGCTCCGTCTCGAGGCCACCGTGGACGAAATCATTACCACCGTTCATGCCCACCCGACCGTGGGAGAGGCCCTGCTCGAAGGGGCCATGGCGGTCCGGGGGCAGGCCCTGTCCCTGCCGAAGAAGGCATAAACGGCGGGGGCGGCCCTCCGGGGGCCGCCCCCGTTTCCTTACCGCAGCGAAGGATTTCGCCTTATCCGATCAGAAAGGCCAGAAATTCCCCCAGGTCCGTTCCCCGGAAAAAACGGTCCAGCTGAACGGTAGAAAGGCGGTCCCGGAGATCTTCCTTCCGGAACGGGCTGCCTGCCAGAAGCCCTTCCAGCTCATCCCGGCTTTCCACCCCGAAAAAGTCGCCGAAGAACCGTGCATCGGCTATGATCCCGTTCTTCACGTTCAGCAGGGCCTCCACCTTCCCCCAGGGAAAGCGGCGGACCTTCCTTTCGGTGTACTCGGGAGACTCGCCCCAGTTCCACTCCCAGGTGGCGTACTTCGTATCTCTGAGCGTTCCGATGGCCCCGGCCTCGTCAGGGGTGAGGTATCGCCGTTCCGTTCCCGACAGGGAGTCCCGGAGGGCGGCGATGAATTCCGCCATGGAGAGCTTCACCGGGAGGTGGGGGAGGATGTTTGTCACCCTGCTCCTCACGGACCTGAACCCCTTGGAGGTGAACTTCTCCTCGTCCACGGCGAGAGCCTGTCCGAGAACGGAAAGGTCCGAGTCGAAGAGGAGGGTTCCGTGGTGGAGGAGCCGCCGTTTGTCCATGTGCTGGGCGCTCCCCGAGAATTTCTGGCCGTCGATGGCCAGGTCGTTCCTGCTGTTGAACTCGGCCTTCACGCCGAGTTTTTCCAGGGCCCGAACCACGGGCATGGCGTGCCGGGCGAAGTCGAAGGGGCTG
>Ga0334887_1002022_pt1 | contig 24036 bp, 22 predicted proteins | sample GraSluR1_MG_10_FD_207217 | JGI IMG/M metagenome (GOLD analysis project Ga0334887, IMG submission 207217) | Sludge microbial communities from methane-producing bioreactor in Wageningen University, Netherlands - Granular Sludge_18_07-R1 | ecosystem: Engineered > Bioreactor > Anaerobic >...
TCACCCCCCAGACACAAATGGTTGAGGCTGTTTTTCGTGCCTTGCTGGCTAATGGCAACCTGCCGCTGTCTTCCAACCAGTTGGAGGAGATCATCGAACGCCCGGCTCTCACCATCCTGCGCACCATTGGCGGTCACAAAGTGTATATGGGCATTCGTCCCCACGTTCAATAAACAATAAAATCCATCGCATACCCACGCATAATGGTAAAATTGTGTTGTTTGCCCTCGTAGCTCAATGGACAGAGCGTCGGACTTCTAATCCGCAGGTTGCAGGTTCGATTCCTGCCGGGGGCGCTCCCTTTTCACCCTTGCGCAATATAATCTTCCATGCTAACATCTTCCTGCACGTTGACTTCACTGTTTGAATAAGTTGGATGGACAACATCCGTCAAAGGGAAGCTGGTGAAAATCCAGCACTGTGCCGCAACTGTGATCAGCCCCCGCTGTAAGTCAGACCGCTTTCTTATTCTCAGCCCGTAACTCCCTTCTCGAGCTAAGAAGGTGGGGCGTACCTGGTGCATGTCCTACCACAGACCACCAACTCGTCACAACCGACTCAACTCGATCAAAGGGATCCTGTTGAGTTTTTTTGTTTTTAATCATAGTCAGGAGATTGAAGTTTCATGAAAAAAATTGCCATCTTGTTATTGTCACTTGTTCTGTTATTCAGTTTTGTTGCCTGCAACCAACAAGCTGCCGCCCCTGTAGTAGAAGTTACAACAGAACCGCCCGCGCCGACCGCAACCATCGAGGTTATCGAGGAGGTCGAGGACGAGATCGTTCAAGAACCAACCGAAGTGATTGTTGAAGAGGTGGTCACGGAAGAAGTCGAAGAAACAAGCGATCACTTTACTGACAAAGTAGAAATTGAATACGCCAATGGCTTCACCGTTGAGTATTTCGACACCTACAAAGTCGTGACCGTTCTGACACCCTGGGATTTTGCCACCGAAACCTTCCAATATGTGCTGGTACAGGATGGCAGCGAAGCGCCGCAGGGCTTTGACCAGGCGACCTTTGTCACCATCCCCATTCAAACCATCGCCCCACTCTCCACGACCTTTATTCCGTTCCTCGATCTCTACGGCCTGATGGACAGTGTCGTCGCGGTTAGCGATGGGGTTTATGTCACCAACCAGACCATTCTTGACAAAGTCGCCGACGGTCTCCCGCAGGTGGGCTACGGATCCGGGGTTGATATCGAGACATTACTCCTGTTGGAGCCAGACGTGATCATGACCAATGGCTACGGTTTTCCTGATTATGACGCCCATCCAGTACTGATAAATGCCGGCTTGACCGTCGTCATCAACGGTGATTACATGGAGAACACCCCCTTGGGACGCGCCGAATGGGGCAAATTTATCGCTGTTTTCTATAACCAGGAAGCCATTGCCAACCAGTTGTTCGACGAGACAGTCGCCAGTTATAACCAGTGGCAAACAGCAGTGGCTGACGTTTCCGACAAACCGACCGTTTTTCTCAACACACCGTTTGAAGGCACCTGGTATGTGCCCGGAGGTAATTCATACATGGCCAACTTCATCAATGATGCTGGCGGAGCGTATCTTTGGGCGGATGAACCATCCGTGGGTACCCTTTATTTGGGGTTCGAGGATGTTGTCGCCAAGGCGGCTGAAGACGGCCAGATCTGGCTGCATCCTGGTGGTTTCAATTTCTCCGCTCAGGACTTACTGAATGAGGATGAACGGTTCGCCGAATTCTCCGCCTTCCAGAACGGTGCACTTTATAACAACAACAAAGCCCTGACCGCGGCGGGCGGTAACGATTTTTTTGAATCAGGCATCGCCCATCCTGATGTCATCCTGGCTGATTTGATCGCCTTCTTCCACCCCGACATCATGGCGGAAATTGACCCCGATTACCAGACCACTTACTACCAGGTACTGCCATAAAATATAGCCAGGAGGGGCGGCAACGGATGCCGTCCCTCCCGTCTGACCGAAAAAATATGAAATTCTTGCGAACCCCCCGAAATCTATTCTTCATTCTCATCTTTCTACTGATATGCATGATCATCCTCAGCATATCGCTGGGTTCAGTTCGCATCCCTCTGGAACAAGTCATTCGTGTGATCTTCGGCATGCCGATAGAAAAAAGCGCATACGCTGTAATCATTCTGCAATATCGCATACCCAAAATCATCACCGCCCTGTTAGCTGGCGCAGCATTGTCTGTCGCTGGCCTGCAAATGCAAACTTTGTTTCAAAACCCGTTGGCAGATCCGTTCATTTTGGGCGTATCAAGTGGCGCCAGCCTGGGGGTCGCACTCATCGTTCTTTCTGTGGGCACCACCGGTACCTTTCTCCTGGCTGGCATCGGCCTGTTGGGTGATATCAGCATTGCGGCAGCAGCCTTTTTGGGTTCGCTGCTGGTCCTGGTCTTCATTCTGATGATCAGCCAGCGCGCCCGTTCTTCCACCATGATGTTACTGATCGGCCTTATGGTCAGCTATATCACCAGCGCTGTGGTCAGTTTGTTGATCTACTTCAGTCTGCCCGAAAAAATCTATACCTACCTCAGCTGGACTTTTGGCTCATTCAGCGGTGTCACCTGGTCGCAAATATGGATCATAGTGCCAGCCTTGCTGCTGGGTTTCGTGGTTGCCTTTGCACTCTCCAAACCACTTAATGCCCTGCTGATGGGCGAGAAATATGCCCAAACCGTAGGCATCAATATCCGCCGCACACGTTTCTGGATCATCGTTAGCGCTTCCCTTTTGGCAGGCATTGTGACTGCCTTCTGCGGTCCGATCGGCTTCATCGGCATTGCCATCCCGCACGTTGCCCGCGCCATATTTCACTCTGCCAATCATCGTATCCTGCTGCCTGCCACCTTCCTCATCGGCAGCATCACCGCCATTCTTTCCGATGTCATTGCCCAGCTGCCCGGCCATCAACAGGTGCTGCCCATCAATGTAGTTACCGCCATGCTGGGTGCTCCGGTGGTGTTGTGGGTGCTGATCAGAAATCAAAGGAACATGCAAACATGAAGAATGACAATATTCTGCTGCATGCCCACGACCTGACAATCGGTTACCGCGATCCTGGTGGCGATGATATCCTTTCTGCCAACATCAACTTTCAACTACGCAGTGGAGAACTGGTTTGCTTGATCGGCCCCAATGGTGCTGGAAAATCCACCCTGCTGCGCACACTGACCGGCCTCCACAGGAGAATGGCGGGGTCCATTTACCTTTCTGACAAGGAATTGCACGACTATTCCCCCCACCAACTGGCGCAGCATATCAGTGTAGTCCTCACAGAACCGATCATCATCCACAACATGACTGCCTATGAGGTGGTTTCTTTAGGCCGCCACCCATTCACCAATTGGCTGGGACAACTGACTGACAGTGATCATCACATCATCCAGTCCGCCCTGGACGCCATGGATGCCGCTGCGCTTGCTCAACGTCAGATCAACCAGCTCAGTGATGGCGAACGGCAAAAGATCATGGTGGCGCGCGCCCTGGCACAGGAACCCAAAATTATGGTTTTGGATGAACCGACCGCTTTTCTGGATTTTCCCAATCGCGTAGAGATTCTTTCTATGCTGCGACAGTTGGCAACCCGGCATCGCCAGGCAATTTTGCTATCCACCCATGATTTGAATCTGGCCCTGAACATTGCTGACAATGTCTTAATGCTCGATAATGACGGGCAGTTATTCGTCGGTGCGCCAGAAGACCTGGTTCTGTCCGGCCAGTTTGAAAAGACCTTCGTGCAGAATGATAAGCTGCAGTTCAACCCATTGGAAGGAACCTTCTCCATCCGTTTTCACAACGGACACCACTTTTCTATACAATCCGACCACGAACTGCTGCGTGTGTGGACAGCCAAAGCCATTCAACGTCTCGGTTATTCGGTCTCAGATGACCCAAACGCCACCCCGATTACAGTCGATTACCATGAGAACAAACCACGTTGGCAAATACGAGATTACCACAAGACACACACCTTTACCAACGTATACGATTTAATCCATTATTGCCGGTATGTAGTCAGGAAACACCTTCCTGAGGCATAACAACAAAACAAAGCTCCCCTCAGAAAACGCCAAACCACATCACAGGTTTGGCGTTTTCGCAAAGATCAGACTAACACAATACCTGGCCTTTTTAATACTTTATGCGCCGGTTTGACTCGCGCTCCATATCACGCTGTTGAATTTCCTGTCGTTTGTCGTGCTGTTTTTTGCCTTTTGCCACTGCAATTTCCAACTTTGCCCTGCCGTCTTTGAGGTACATGCGGGTCGGTACGATGGTGACTCCCTTTTTTCTGACATCATCATATAGATCATATATCTCTTTTTTGTGCAGCAGCAGGCGGCGGTTGCGCCGCGGCTCATGGTTGTAACGGTTGGCTTCCTCATACGGGGCAATATAGGCATTGACCAGCCACGCTTCCTCCCCATCGATAGCTACATACGCCTCGCCCAACGAAACCTGCCCGGCCCGGATTGATTTAATCTCCGAGCCCCTCAACTCAAGCCCGGCTTCCAAGGTTTCCAGCAAGAAATACTCAAACCTGGCTTTGCGATTGGTTGCAACAACTTTAATGCCCATAACGCTTTCCTCCGCCTATCGCCGCTGGGTCATTGAAACCAGTGCAATGATTATCCCCAGAAAACCAAGGATAAAGATGATCAAGCCCGATGGAATACCAACATCCAGCATGACTGACGGTTCATTGTGTTGAAATTCCGGCACTACGACCGGAGGACCTGGGGTGAAAGTCGGCAGCTTGGTAGGCTCTATCTCATAGGAGAATTGGGCTGCCAACGTCGGGTCAATGGTCGGAGTAAATTGCGGGGTTGGGGTGGGCGGCGGTTCCACGATCGGCAGTTCACCACCAATGACACTGACCAAGACAGAGTATACCCAGCCCTGTCCACCCTGCACACCAGGATATTCGATCAAAATCCAATCACCACCAGCCGAACGTCCTTTGGCTGGCGATTCTTGGGCAAAGATCAAAAAACCAACAATCGGGTAAGTGACCCCAGGCCCGCCGCGCACATTGATCTGGTCATGCTCAAAGGCTGTAACCCGTATCCGCGGACCGCTGGGGGTGCCTGTTACAGTGGGGATTGGCTCATCATCCTCTTCAGCCCGCACAGGCTGCACCCATTGCAAGGCGAAAAACGTAGATATCGATAGTATAATGAAAAGAGTTGATAGTGGTTTCTTTTTATGCATCGTATTCATCAGGTACATTATAACTGAGTCATGGACAGAAGCAACAACACCCGCGCTTATTATGGCAATATAAATGCCCTCGATTTGGCCCGTGCTCTCAAAGCGGCGTTTCATCGTGGGAATTATGCCGTGCAAACGTATGGCAAACCGGAAAAGATCATTCTGCAAATCTCCACCCATCGCCAGATCAACAGAGGCGGGCAGACGGCTTTAACCGTACATCTCACCGACATACCTGACGGTGTCGTGGTCAGCATGCAGCAGCAAAAATGGCTGGGCGTGGCTGCCAGCCTGGGGGTTTCAGCTCTGGCAACCGCTGTCAATCCCTGGAATCTGTTATCACGAATAGATGACATCGCTCAAGACATCGAATCATTAAACCTGGTCGATGATACCTGGAAAACCCTCGAACAGCGCGTTCACCTGGCAGGCGCCAGCACCCGCTTGAGTCAGAAGTTGGCCCGGGTAAAATGCCCCTATTGTCTGAGCGCCATTCAAACCGGTGAATCACAATGTACGGCTTGCGGTGCGCCGTTGGGCGAAGTACAGCCCTTTGCTTGCCCGCAGTGTGGTTTTCTGGCCTCGCCCGGCGAGACTGTTTGCCGCAATTGCCGCCAACCATTGTGAACCGCTGAAAGACTTATGTCTGCATTCCCCTGATTCATACTTGCCACAAGGAGGTCTCTGATGATCAAAATCGTATCCGACACCCTGTCATGCATCGCTCCCACGGAAGCCAAACAAGCCGGCATTGCCTATCTGCCACAAGTCATCATCTTTGGCGAAGAATCATTCCACGACGATTATGAAATAACCCATGAGGAGTTTCTGCGAAAACTCGTGTCTTCCAAGTCATTACCCACTACCTCTGCACCTTCACCGGAGCTGTATTACCCCATTTATGAAGAAGCCATTCGCAACAATGACACCCTGATCGTTGTGCTACCTTCGGATAAAATGTCAGGTACTTTGCGCAGTGCCACAGTCGCTGCCAAAGACTATAATGGTTTGAGTATTCATTTCTTTGACACCGGAATACTGGCATCCGCCCAGGGGGTCATGGTCAAGTGCGCTTTGGATTGGGCACAAGAAGGCCTTGAAGCAACGCAGATCATGACAAACCTGGCTGCCTTAAGAGATCGCCAAACCTCCTACTTTGTGGTTGACACGCTCGAATACCTTTACCGCGGCGGACGCATTGGTGCTGCCAAAGCGTTGCTTGGTAGCGTTCTGCAAATTAAACCGATCCTGGGTTTTGAAGATGGCGGCATTGTCCCGGTGGAAAGCCAGCGTACCACCAAAAAAGCCGTCAACCGCCTGGTGGAACTGGTTGAACAGCAATATCCACGTGATCAAGAGGGTTATCTCTCTCTTTCACACGCTGATGCCCGCGACAGGATTGAAAAAATCGCCGAAGAACTGAAACAAAGACTCGGAATTTCTGACATCCCTATTTACAACCTGCCGCCAGCCATTATGGTTCACGCTGGTCCGGGTGTGGTTGCCGCCCAATTTTTCAAGTAACAAACTCTACCGGAGATATTAATGATCCAACAATCAGTTTGCGCCCCCATTCTAAAACCCGCAGAAATCTTATACGAACAGTTCATCCCCGAAATTAAAGAAATCGGTTTCAAAGCCATTGAATTCTGGGGCTTACCCGACGATATTGACCGTATCTATGAACAGACCCAACAACAAGGACTTGCGATTGCTTCCTTCACCGGCCATGATGATATCGAACACGGCATGAACGACCCCTCGCAGCACAAACGCATCCTCAAAGAATTGGAAATTTCTATCCGCCAGGCGCACAAATATGGTGTGCATGGCATCATCTGTTTTTCAGGAAAAAAAAACCCTGAGCTATCCACCAACCAATCTGTGCAGAATTGTGCTGATTGTCTGAACAAAATCGCTCCACTGGCGGCAGAATTGAATGTTCTTGTCAACCTGGAATTACTGAATTCGCTGGCGGATCACCCAGGCTATGAGTGCAACAACACCCAATATGGCGTACAGGTCGCCCAGGCAGTCAATCATCCCAATGTGAAATTGTTGTATGACATCTACCACATGCAAATCATGGAAGGCAGCCTTATCACCAACATCACTGAGAATATTGATTGGATCGGCCATTTTCACACTGCCGGCGTCCCAGGCCGTTTTGACCTCGATAACGAACAAGAAATCAATTACGCAGGTGTTGCCAAAGCCATCAATAATGCCGGCTACCTACATTATGTCGGCCATGAGTTTCATCCGAAACACCATTATCTGCATTCTCTCAAACAAGCGTATAATGTTTGCCATGTGCAGTAAAAATTCCCGATAGCAGGCAAAGGAGTACATTATGCAAGAGTTTCCACGCACCATGGTTGGCGGTGTTTCTGTACCGCGTCTGATCATTGGCACCAACTGGTTTTTGGGCTATTCCCACACATCCTTGGCCAAAGACAAATTCATCAAGGATTTTCAAAACCGAAAGAATGTGGCAGACATTATGACCACCTTTTTCGAACATGGCATCAATGCCGTGATGGGAATGCTGACTCCATTGATGGTAGACGCTGTCAAAGAAGCCGAGGATCGCACTGGCAAAAAAGGTATCATGATCGTCACCCCTCAATTCAACATACCTGGCTTCAATGCCGGTCCCGGACAGGATGCCGAAAAAGTCTTTGATGATTGCGCCAAAGCAGGCGCGACCTTTTGTTTCCCCCATCAATGCATCACCGATACCTTGATCGACAAAATGTCACGCACCATCCGCCAAATGGATTCCATCTCTGCAATGATTCGAGAACGCGGTATGATCCCTGGCCTTTCCACCCACATGCCCGAAGCGGTGCAAATCGCCGACGAATCTGGTGCAGACGTCGAAACCTACATCCAACTCTACAATGCATACGGTTTTCTGATGCAGGTTGAGGTGGATTGGGTGATGAAGGTCATCCATCGTGCCAAAAAACCCGTCATGACCATCAAACCTCTCGCCGCCGGACGTTTGATGCCCGTGGTCGGGCTCGCTTATGTATGGAATACCTTGCGCGACATTGATATGGTCACCATTGGCACCACCACCGTAGACGAAGCCAAAGAGGTCATTGATCTCTCATTCGATTTCTTGGAGAAACGCCTGCCCGATCACAAATTGCAGGAAACCCGCAGCAAAGGGATGTTGCGCGAACTGAACCAGTGATTCATCGAAGGAGGATTTGACATGCCATACCTGATGGGAATCGATATCTCGACCACCGGTGCCAAAGCCTTGCTGATTGATTCGTCCGGCACTGTTGTCGCCTCTCAAACCAGCGAATTGCCTTTATCTACCCCCAAACCACTCTGGAGTGAACAGGATCCCTCAGATTGGTGGAACGGTAGCGTCAACAGCATTCGTAAACTACTGGCACAGGTCGACATCTCACCCAATGAGATCAAAGCCATCGGCCTGACCGGGCAGATGCATGGCCTTACCATGCTGGATACCCGGGGCGGAGTGCTCCGCCCAGCCATTCTGTGGAATGACCAGCGCACCGCCAAGCAATGTGATGATATTCGCACTGCTGTAGGGCGAGAAAAATTCATTCAAATCACTGGCAATGACGCCCTGACCGGATTCACCGCACCAAAAATCCTGTGGGTGAAACAAAATGAACCGGACATTTTCAAGAAAACCGCTCATATCTTGCTCCCTAAAGATTTTGTCCGCTTCAGACTTACCGGTGAGTATGCCTCAGATCGAGCTGGCGGCTCCGGTACGGTGTTATTTGATCTGAAAAACCGTGATTGGTCTGCCGAAATTGTGCATGCCCTGGAGATCCCACAGGATTGGCTGCCAACGACTTATGAAGGCACTGCCATCACAGGTGCGATCTCGCAGCAGGCAGCCGAAATCACCGGTCTGACGGCGGGCACACCGGTGGTAGGTGGTGGTGGAGACCAGGCTGCTGGTGCCGTTGGCATGGGCGCAGTTTCCCCCGGTATCGTATCGCTGACGCTGGGTACTTCGGGCGTGGTTTTTGCCACCACCGATGGGCCTTTCATTGAACCTGAGGGACGTCTGCATGCTTTCTGCCATGCCGTACCTGATCGTTGGCACCTGATGGGCGTAATGCTGTCCGCCGCCGGGAGCCTGAAATGGTACCATGACACCTTTTTCTCTGATACATCTTACGACGAATTGATTGCCCCCGCAGCCGATATTGCCCCAGGATCTGAAGGCCTCTATTTTTTGCCATACCTGACCGGAGAACGCACCCCCTACCCTGATCCGCTGGCGCGCGGTGGTTTCATCGGCCTGACACTGCGCCACAGCCAGGCTCACATGACCCGCGCAGTATTGGAAGGCATCTCCTTCGGCCTTCGCGACAGTTTTGAATTGATGAAACAGGCGGGCCTTTCCCAGATTACCCAGGTGCGAATATCCGGCGGCGGCAGCCAATCGGCTATCTGGCGGCAGATGCTTGCCAACATCCTCAATGCCGAACTGGTCACGGTAAACACCACCGAGGGCGGCGCCTTCGGGGCTGCCCTGCTGGCTGGTGTCGGCGTAAATGTGTGGAACTCCACTGATGAGGCTTGCCAGGCAACCATTCGCGTCACCGGCAGCACCCTGCCCCAACCTGACATGGTTGCCGCCTACCAACCACATTATGAGGTTTACAGCGGTTTATACCATACCTTGAAGAACACCAATGAAACCATTCACCAGGTGGTAGATTCTCAATCATCAGCCTCATTTTGAAAATGGAAACAGGGATACAGCGTTATTCTGTATCCCTGTTTCTAAGCAAATCAACGGACTCCACAGCATGTCGCAGATGCGGGATAACTATGCTGCCGCCCACGATCAGCGCTACGCTCATAGCATCCCACAACTCTTCGTCAGTGTAACCGGCTTGTATGCACTGCTCGACATGGTAATCAATACAGTCGTTGCAACGCAACACCATAGATGCCACCAAACCCAGTAATTCTTTGGTATTTGCTGGCAAAGCGCCCTCTGCATAGCAAGCTGTGTCAAGATTGAAAAAACGTTTGATGCCACGATGATCTATTTCGAATATCCGGTCATTCATTTGTGCGCGATACTGGTTAAATGCTTCCATGCGATCCATCATTAACTCACCTTCACTTCCCTGATTTTATATAAATTTGACAAACAACCTGTCTCACCCCATTATAATAAACATAGTATACGATTCGCCTGCAAGCTGCCGGCTTGTATCCCCTTCTATAAGGAGTTTACACAATGAAACTCGTTGCCAAATCATCCTTAATAATCGCCTTTTTCTTTGGCATCAACAAAATCCTGGGATTTGTCCGCCAGTTATTCGTTGCCCGGCAATTTCAACTGTCGTATGAATTAGATGCTTTCAACGCTGCCAACAACATTCCCGACCTTCTGGCTGCTCTCCTATCAGGCGGTGCCCTGGCAATTGCATTGATCCCCGTTCTTACCGAGACACTCGACAAACAGGGTAGAAAAGAAGCATGGCAATTATTTTCCAACGTGTTGAATCTGGCCTTCATCGTCACCGCATTGATCTCTGTCATTCTGTTGATTGTCACCCCATTTTTCATCAACAACATCGTCGTGCCCGGCTTTCCGCAAGAGTATCAACAATTAAGTATTGAGATCATGCGCCTTAACTTGCTGGCAGTGATGATCTTCTCAATCTCCGGTCTGTTTATGGCAGGACTTCAGGCCAACCGCCACTTTCTGTTTCCCGCCATTGCCCCAGCCATGTACAACATCGGTCAGATTTTCGGCGTGGTCATCCTCGCCCCGGCGACAGGCTACACCATATTGGGCATTACCTTGCCAGCATTCGGCCTTGGAATCCATGGTCTGGTGTACGGAGTCATTTTGGGTGCCCTCCTGCACCTGCTTATCCAGGTGCCAGCCCTGATAATGTACCGTTTTCATTGGGAGCCAAAGCTGCGCCTGCGCTCTGCCGCCATCCGTAAGGTGTTGGTGATCCTCGCCCCGCGTGTCGCTACCATGTTCTTCATACAACTCTTCTACATCGTACGTGACAACCTCGCCTCCGGCATGGGTGAAGGGGCAGTCACCGCGCTAAACCTTGGCTGGTTCATCATGCAGGTGCCTGAAGCCATGATCGGCACCGCCCTTGGCATCGCCATTTTGCCCAGTATTTCGTCAGCCATTATGGGTGGGCGAGAACCTGAGTTCATCAAAAGCATCAATGCTGCCTTGCGAGCCCTGTTTGCCATCACCATACCCATTGCCGTGTTGCTCAGTATCGGCCTGTTTCCACTGGTTGAGCTGGCCTTTGGCTATGAACCCGCTGATACCCAACGGGTGGTTTTGGCTTCGCAGGTTTATCTGGCAGGTTTGGTCGGCCATGCCCTGTTAGAAATTGCCTCACGCGCCTTTTATGCCAAACAAAAACCGATCATTCCGCTCTATGCCGCCATTCTCAACGCCCTCAGCTATTTCCTCCTGGCACTGGTTTTATCGAACTGGTTCGGTTTTATCGGCATTGCCATATCGAATACCGTTGTTTTCACAGCCCAGGCCATCATCATGCTTTTCATTCTTAATCGTCAACACAAAGGTATCTTCGCGGTAAAAAAGACCATCATAAAAGTAACCGCATGGACCGCTGGCAGTGGTTTAATCGTGTACTTGTTCCTGTCTCAGGCTGGTTTTTTGCCGGCTTTCCTGCAATCCGCGATTGCTGTAACAGCTTCTATTTGCCTATGCTGGTGGCTCATGCGCCATGAAATTACCCCGATTTTGGACGTCCAATAGGATTGAGCAACAGGTATAATGGATGTACCACCTGACTGATTCACCAAGAAGGAGATCATGAAACCAATAACCCATATCCAGTTTTTTAGATCACCCAGAGATCATGGACATAGTTCCTCAACTATCCCCTTTGATTGCACCCTGGACGACCTGTACAATCACCCCCATTGTCCTGCAATGATCAAAGAATCCCTTGAAAAGCATGTCTCCTGGCAGATACGCTGTGAAACTGACATCAAACGCGCACTGCGGGCGGGTGGTCGACTGTTGGCTTTTCGCGCAGCACTGACCGTGTATGGCTACGAAATTCTGCCAGATGAAAGCGGGATCGAGTTAAACATTACCGATGCGGCCGCCGCTGCTTCCTATGTGCGCCCCACCCCGGCACATACTCCCGTGGTAGCCGCTTTTGCGAAGGTATCAAAAACCAACGAACACATCAAAGATATTGCCATCAGCCTTATAGGCATTGAACAAAGAGTCATCACCACCCTTGACACAACCTCACTCTCTCAACTACCTGTCGATGTGCGAATTCTAATGGGACCTATCGATGAAGCTTTGGCAGCCTACCCTGGCTATTCAGACTTCAACGGCTCTGCCGAATATCGCCTTGCCATGGCAAAGGTGTCTATTGAACGCGCCTTGCAAACCTGCTTAGAGGAGGTAAACCATGACTGACCAGAATTATGTCCTCGTCAAACTGAATGGCGTCGACACAACATTCCAACCTGCCGCCAAAGAAACCCTTCTTTTTACCCTGCGCAACGTTCATTGTATGAGCGTAAAGAATGGTTGTGAAACCGGCGATTGCGGGCTGTGTACGGTCTTGATCGATGGCAAACCGATGCGCAGTTGTTTGATCCTGACCAAAAACCTCAATGGGAAAGAAGTACTTACGGTGGAAGGATTGTCTGCTGCTGATAAAAACCATCCCATCCTCGAAGCTTTTATAGATTGCAGCGCTGCCCAGTGCGGTTATTGCACCCCTTCCATGATCATGACTGCCAAAGCATTATTGGACCATAACCCCTCACCGACAGAAGCAGAAGTCCGCGAAGCTTTGGCGGGTTTACAGTGCCGCTGCACAGGTTTCGTTCACATTGTCCAGGCGATTATGCGGGCAGCAGCCATCCTGCGCGGGGAAGCAGTAGAACCGGTCGAACCGCATCACCAGCCATTATCCGGTAAGATCGATATCGCTGTTCCCGCTCCCTACTGCCGCGGCGACCATGATCACGCAATTCTACCGCCATTGGTGTATACCCCTGTGGACATGCCTGCAACCTCCCAAGTCGGTCAACCTGAAATCAAGGTGGATGCACATAAGTTGGTTCATGGACGCCCCGCGTTTACCGATGACATTACCAAAGAAGGTATGCTGCATGGCGAAGTGCTCACCAGTCCTTACGCCCATGCCCACATTATCGATATCCGCACCGAAAAAGCCAAAGCATTACCCGGTGTGCACGCTGTGTTAACCCACAAAGACCTGCCCCGTGTCAAATATGCCTCAGGCGGCCAAAGCTACCCCCAGCCGCTGCCTTATGATCAGGCCAGTCTTGATAACAAAGTACGCCATGTTGGTGATCGGGTTGCCATCGTGGCCGCTGAAACCCCGGAAATCGCCCGCCAGGCATTACGTTTGATCGAGGTGGATTACGAAGTCCTGCCGCACGTCACCAATCTCGAAGAAGCACTGGCAGAAAATGCCCCCATAATCCATGACGAAACCGACACGGAAGGTATCTTTGATGCCAGCCGCAACATCGTCAACCATATTGAAGCAGAAGTCGGCGATCCGGATCTTGCTTTTTCACAGGCTGACCGTGTATTCGAAGGCACCTATTGGACGCCCAAACAGCAGCATGCCCAAACCGAGCCGCATGCCTGCATCACCTATTGGGACGAAGATGACCGCCTGGTGGTGCGCACCTCCACTCAGGTACCCTTCCACGTGCGCCGCATTATTGCCCCGCTGATTGGCCTCCCGGTGAAACGAATCCGCGTCATCAAGCCGCGCATCGGCGGTGGTTTTGGCGGTAAACAGGAAATGCTGCTGGAAGACCTCTGCAGCCATCTGACCATCGCCACCGGCAGACCCGTGCGCATGTTCAATTCACGCAAAGAAGAATTCATCAGCACCCGCACCCGCCATCCTCACAAGATCCATTACAAAGTCGGCGTCAAAGACAATCTGGTGACAGCCATCGAGTTAAGGTTGATCGGCGACACTGGCGCTTACGGTTCGCATGCCCTGACTGTTCAGATGGTGGGTGGTTTCAAGGGTTTGACCCTCTACAATCCGCCCAACTCTCGTTTCATTTGCGATACCGTCTACACCAATACTGCACCCGCAGGCGCTTTCCGTGGCTATGGCTCCATGCAGGAACAATTCGCGGTGGAAGTAATCATGGAAGAGATCGCTGAACAACTCGGCCTCGACCCTGTGGAATTTAAGTTGGCAAATGTGATCAAAGTCGGCGAGCCCATGCACCTAGCGAAAAAACTGGGCGAAGGACGCGAAGGATTTGACCAGGCCATGAATACCAGTGCGCATGAAGAAGCGCTTGCTATTGGCGCCAAAGCCACTGATTTCCACAACAAACGCAAGCAATATGCCAATCAGACCGGAGAGATCCGCAAGGGCATCGGTTTTGCGGTTGTCTTCCACGGCTCCGGTATCGCCGGACTTGACATGGCAGCCGCTACCCTGAAAATGAATGATGATGGCTCATTCAACCTGCTGGTAGGTGCTACCGATCTCGGCACCGGCTCAGACACCATCCTGGCGCAAATCGCGGCGGAAGTGCTGGATACGCCAGTCAATAACTTCATCGTTTACTCCTCTGATACCGATTTCACTCCCTTCGACAAAGGCGCTTACGCCAGCTCAACTACCTACATTTCTGGTGGCGCGGTCAAGAAAACCGCCGAAAAGATCAAGAAAATGATCCTGGAACACGCTGCAGCCATGTGGGGCTTGTCCTCTATTGCTGGCCTGACTGTTAAAGACGCCAGCGTGGTCAAAGAAGATGGATCAGCTCTTTCTTATGAAGAAATCGCCCTGTCTTCTCTGCACCAGATGAATCAGCACCAGATCATCGCTTCTGATTCACACCTGAGCTTCGAAAGCCCGCCTCCGACCGCTGTTCAGTTTGCAGAGGTCGAAGTAGATACCCGCACCGGTGAGATCAAACCTACCCGCCTGTTGATGGTGGTGGATCCTGGACGTGTCATGAATCCGATGACCGCCGCTGGTCAGGTGGAAGGAGGCATGGCGCAGGCACTCGGTTTTGCCCACTGCGAAGAATCATATTACGATGAGCGCGGCAACATGATCAATAGCAATCTGGATGAATACCACACCTACCATGCCAACGAAATGCCAGAAATGGACGTGATCTTCGTGCAAACAGATGAACCAACCGGCCCCTTTGGCGCCAAATCGATCTCCGAGATCGCCATTGATGGGGTTGGGCCAGCCCTGGTCAGTGCTGTCCATAACGCGACTGGCAAATGGATCCGTCATCTTCCACTCACCCCTGAACGGGTCTGGCGCGCCCTGAACCAGTAACTTGACTTAATATTTCTTATTGAAAACAACTGTTGGCAGCCCCGACAGTTGTTTTTTCTTAATAACACCTTGTTATTATTAATTTAAGGTTTTATTTTATTGACTTTTTGACCTTTTTATGTTAATCTATAACAAACGAAAATAAAGGAGAATTAACTATGTCTGACTTAATCAAAAAAGAGTACGAGGTCGAAGAATTTCACAAATTGGCTATCGGCGGGAGCGGGAAAGTTATCTTGAATCAGGGTGATCAACCCGCTTTGTCCATTGAAGCGCCCGAATCTGCTCTCGATGAATTAATTGTTAAGGTTGTTGATGGCGAATTGCGCATCGGCATGGAGTCGATGAGCGGATTCCGTTTTCTCTTCAACTTTGGCAGGTTATTTGAATCTGACAATATCACCTACTATGTCACCATGAAAGAGATCGAATCCCTCAAATTCAGCGGAGGTTTGCGTGTGGATGCTTCTTCGTTGTCAGTGAATGATCTCAAAATCGTCAATAGCGGTGCCGTCAAAGCCAGTTATGAATCGATCCAGGGAAAAGGGTTGGAAATGGTTGTCAGCGGGTCCGCCTCCGTCGACTTGGGCCAACTTGAGATGCAAGAATTGCTGGTACGTGCCAGTGGTTCCATGAAAATGTCAGTCGACAACGGTAGTGTCAACCGCCAGGAAGTCCGCATCAGCGGCTCTGCCGATTACAACGCCCCAGAACTGGCCAGCCAGGAAGCCAAATTCAGCATCAGCGGTGCTGGCAAAGCCAAAGTCCGTGTGGAATCCTCGCTGGATGTTTCCATCAGCGGCTCAGGCACCATTCACTATTCTGGTGCGGCCACTGTCAACCAGCACATCTCAGGGTCAGGTCGTGTCAAACATGTTGCCGAAGAGCAGCCTGTTACAGCCTAAAAACGAAAATTGTTGTGACCATGTTACCAGTGGCAGATGTCACTGGTAACATTCTTTTTCCGAAACCCGGTTTTGGCCAGAAGGCCTTACCGGCGCCTGTATGATCTCTGGCTGAACATCTTCAACCTCTGCAATCCATCGCAACAATCGCTCCCGCATTACGTCAGCAACCTTCTGATGAGATTTAAGGCCAAGCAGGTTGTTCAGTTCATACGGGTCTGCCATCAGATCATACAAGAATTCTTCTTCATAGGTATCCGAGGCAGGATCCGCTAATGGGTCCTTATCTTTCGCAACGACGCTGTATTTCCAACGATGAGTGCGCACACAACGCCCGACCTGGGCTTCGCTGATTTGGGCAAAAATAGATTCCTGCCACGAAATTGGTGCACGTCGCACCAAAGGCATGATCGAATGCCCTTCCATTATTTCCGGTACTGGAATCCCAGCTGCATCCAACACCGTCGGCGGCAGATCAATCAATGAGGTCAACTGACGCAGCTCACCCCCCTGCATAAAGCCAGGACCGGTGATTACCGTCGGCAGACGCAGGCTGCTGTCATGGCACGAACGCTTATACTCACCGTTGCGGGTTTTGAAGTGATTGCCATGGTCACTGGTAAATACCACGATCGTATCATCCAGCAAATCGAGGCTTTTCAACGCATCCAGCAAACGCCCATATGCCTCATCCAGGCGTTTGATCATGCCATAATAACCAGGGGTGTGGCGATGTGCACTCCCACCCAACGTCGCCAGATCTGGCGGCAACCAACGCCCGCGGTAGCGCTCTTCATACCCATCCGGAGCCGGATAATCATCGCGATGGTTCTGAAAATGCGGTTCTAAATAGGACACAAACAGGAAAAAAGGGTCTTCTTTGTTCGTATCAATGAACCGGATGGCAGCATCTGTCAGCGCATCCACCCGGTAACCGGGCAGTTTCACTTCTTTACCTTCCTTATCATACACAACAGCGTCATAAGCATCGGAACACATTTCCAACGCATTGGCGCCAAGCCACTCATCATACCCCCCTTGATACAACTCACTAACCGCTTGCATACCAGATGGCGCCAGGTGCCATTTACCGATATAACCGGTGTAATAACCGGCCTCTTTAAAATAATGCGCCAGGGTTTTGTAATCAGGGTCAAGAGCGATCGCATTACGGAAGCAGTGTGTATTGGTAGCATACAACCCGGTTTGCAATGAAGACCGCGCCGGCCCGCAGACTGGTTGACAGGTGTAGGAATGGAACAGGTGCGTGCCCAGCCGGGCAGAGCGGTCAAAATTCGGCATCAAATCCAACGGACAGCCATGTACACCAGCCATATCAAAACGCTGCTGATCGGTAAAGAAGAAAATGACATTGGGTTGTTTGGTCGTCATATTGGCTCCTTCTAAGTGAAATGCCTCACTCCCGAGGCATTTCATCATTTTTTTTAGATACTCTCGAGACTCACACCGTTTTCCATCACCGCCGCCACCTTGACCATCCAGTCACTGATGGGAATATTCTGCGGACATTTGGGCTCGCAGGCATCACAGTCGATACACGCAGAAGCCATTTTCTCAGCGTCCCAATTGTTGTACCAACCGCGGGTTTCTTCGAGTGAATCATACATGACAGCGTGGTTGAATACACCGAAGATCTCGGGAATCTGCAAATCCACCGTACAGGGCAGACAGTACTGGCAATTGGTGCAGGGAATCATCGCCTTTTTGTTGAACTCATCACGCGCCCTTGCCATCAAATCATGTTCTTCCTGCGTAAAAGAACCGATTTCCGCCTCGTTGGCGAGTGCTACATTCTCTGTCACATGCTCCATGGTGGTCATACCACTCAGAATCGTGGTAACCTCGGGTTGATCCCACAACCAATGCAACGCCCAGGCCACCGGAGTACGCTCTTTTTCAATCTGATTGAAAGCATACTGCACATTGGTCGGCGGGGTTGCCAGCCTGCCACCCATTAGGGGTTCCATAATAATCACTGAGAGGCCTTTGCTGGTGGCATACTTCAAACCTCTCACACCTGCCTGGTGATCTATATCCATGTAGTTATACTGAATTTGGGTAAATGACCAATCATAGGCATCGATGATCTTTTCAAACGAGGGATATTCATCATGGAAGGAAAAGCCCAATTCGCGAATGCGTCCATCGGCGATTTGTTTTTCCGCCCATGAAAAAACGTCATTGGTGGTGACTTTGCCCCAATTTTCCTCGTTGAGGGCGTGCACCAGGTAATAATCGATGTAATCGGTCTGTAATTTTTCCAATTGTTCGTTAAACAGTTTGTCAAAATCTTCAGCTGAGTTGATCAGCCAGCTGGGCAGCTTTGTCGCCAGATAGACCTCTTTCCGAATCCCCTCTCGCTTCAGAAATTCACCGACAAAACGCTCGCTTTCACCGCCATGATAAGGGTAAGCGGTGTCATAATAGTTAACGCCGTGTTCAAAGGCATACCGCAGCATCTCTGTCGCTTTGGGCTTGTCGATTTTTTTGCTGTCGCCTTCAATCACAGGCAGCCGCATACAGCCAAAACCCAGCACAGAAACTTCTTTTTTTGCTTTTCCAAATGCTCTATATTGCATAACCGACCTCCTCTACAAACCTAAACCGAAACATTCATGCCCCATCGCTGCTCAAATTGTAACATGCGCTATGTTTCCGTGACGGAAATGAAAAAAACTCTGGATCAAGAACGATCCATCCTTAATAAGTTAAGCAGCAGCAACCCTTTTTTCATGTTAAAATCAAAAACTGAACCCGGGCGCATTCAACAGCGTTTATGAAAGGAATAAAATGGATACAATCAAGAATTTTTTCAAACCCAGCGGTGTTGCCCTCATCGGTGCGTCATCAGACCCCGGCAAACTCAGCCATGGCATTTTGAAAAACTTGTTGTCCTATGGCTTTCAAGGCGGCGTCTATCCAGTCAACCCAAAAAGCGACAGTATTCTTGACCTACCATGCTATCCTTCCATCGCTAACGTGCCTGATCCGGTCGATCTTGCCGTGATCATCTTACCCGCGCCCTACATCGCCCAGGTGATTGATGACTGCGGCAAGCGCGGGATTCGTTCGGTGATTGTTATTTCCGGCGGCTTCAAAGAAGTAGGCTCAGAAGGCCTCCAGCGTGAGCAAGAGTTGTTATTGATTGCTGAAAAATGGGGCATCCGCATTATCGGCCCGAACTGTGTTGGCACCGTCGATCTGCACTCAGGACTCAATACCTCGTTCATAAAAGGCCTGCCCCCCAAAGGCGGCATTGCCTTTATTTCTCAGTCAGGTGCGGTTTGCGGCGGCGCGGTTGATTATTTACTCGACAAAGGGCTGGGTTTTTCTCACTTCATCAGCCTTGGCAATCAATCGGATGTTTCTGAAACCGACATGGTCGCTTATCTGGCGCAGGATCCTGCTGTCAAAGTGATCGCCATCTATGCAGAATCCATCAAGAACGGCGCCCGTTTCATCGAGACCGTCAAACAAACCACACCTCAAAAACCGGTGCTGATTTTGAAGGCTGGCCGCTCTGTTTCAGGCGCCAAAGCTGTTTCGTCACACACCGGCTCGTTGGCGGGTTCCAATGACGCCTATCAGGCAGCCTTCCAACAAAGCGGGGCCATTGTGGCGCATTCTATGGAAGAATTATTCGTGTTGGCCTCCGTCTTTTCCACCCAGCCGCTGCCCGCCGGTAACCGTGTCGCCATTGTCACCAACGCTGGCGGCCCGGCGGCGCTTGCATCAGATGTGCTCGACCAATATGGTTTGTCACTGGCAACACTGCAAGATGACACCATCGCCCGTTTGCGTGCCGTGATGAATCCTGCCGCGCAGGTCGAAAATCCCGTGGACATGCTGGGCGGTGCCACCCCCGAGGAATACCGCCTCGCGATGGAATTAGTACTGGCAGATACCAATGTCGATGCCGTCATCCCCGTCCTGGTACCCCAGTCACTGGTAAATTCCGCGGCAGTTGCCCAGACATGGGTGGATACAGTCAAAACATCCAGAAAACCTGTTGCGAGTTGTATCATGGGCGAAGCCAGTGTGCAGAAAGCATTCGAGATCTTACGCGCAAATGGCATCCCCTCCTTCGTTTTCCCGGAAGATTGTGCCAGGGGACTCGGCCAATTGTATGCCTATGCGAAATCTCGTAACTTTTCTGACGGCCAACCGTTCTCTTTGCCTGAAAACTCATCAGCCTCCGATTTTCTAAGCGCCATGCCCTCACCATTTTTGGGCGAACTCGAATCTCGTACATTCCTTTCCTGCTACGATATCCCATTGGTCGGCGGCGGTTTTGCACAGACCATTCACGAGGCGCAAGCTATCGCTGAGAAGATCGGCTATCCTGTCGCTATGAAGATCGTGTCACCCCAGATCCTGCACAAATCGGATGCGGGAGGTATCGTCTTAAACCTGCAAAATGCTGCCGAGTTACTCTCCGCCCATGAAACAATGATGAATCGCGTGACGGAAAGCAGTCCTTCCGCCCAGATTGAAGGGGTTTTGATCGAACGGATGGCGCCCAAAGGTTTGGAAGTCATCGTTGGCATGAAACGCGACCCCTCCTTCGGCCCGTTGATGATGTTCGGGTTGGGTGGTATCTATGTGGAATTGTTCAAAGACGTTGCCTTTGGCATTGCACCGCTGACAAGAGCAGATGTCAACCGCATGATCGATAACACCAAAGCCAGCGCATTGTTGGCTGGTATCCGCGGCGGTGCCAAACTGGACCGTGAAGCATTGGTTGACCTGATCCTGCGCTTATCCGCCATTGCCCTGAATCATCCGGCCGTACAGGAAATGGAGATCAACCCGTTGTTAATCCTGCCAGACGGACAGGGCGTGATGGCGCTTGACACACGCGCCATACTGGAGCATTGACATGATCTATCATATTGCCACCCATGATGATTGGCAAGAAGCCATCGAAAACGGTATTTATTTCTGCGAATCCTTGGAATCCGAGGGCTTTATCCATTGCTCTACACTTGAACAGGTGATCCCGGTTGCCAATCGCTTCTATCGAGGACAGAAAGACCTCCTACTGCTTGCCATTGATGAAAAAGAAGTTAACTCACCGGTGCAGTTCGATGAAGTGCCAGACAGCGAAGAAAAGTTTCCTCACGTTTACGGCCCTATCGATTCTATTGGTATCAAACGCGCAGTCCCCTTTCCTCCCGATGATTCAGGATATTTCTCCATGCCGTCGGTATTGTCAACGCCCGCCTGGTGGCAGCAAAAAGCATTGGCAGAATTTACCCAACAAGAGTGGGAGTCTGTGTGTGATGGCTGTGCCCGCTGCTGTTTATACAAATTGCAGGACATAGACACCGATGAACTCTTCTATACCGATGTCGCCTGCCGTTTTCTTGACCTGAATGCCTGCCGCTGCACCGACTACCTGCACCGCCATGAAATCATGCCCACCTGCATCATTCTCACCCCGCAAAACCTGAGTGAAATCCAGTGGATGCCTTCCACCTGTGCCTACCGCATGCTGTATGAAGGCCGTGATCTTGCCTGGTGGCATCCGCTCAATTCCGGTGACCAGCAATCAACCAGCATTGCCGGGGTCACCATCGACAGTTTCGCCGTTTCTGAAAATGATATCGACATGGATAACCTGCAAGACAATGTGCAGGATTGGATCGATTTTGTTTAACCACTAACTTTAGTGTTGAAAGGAAAATAGAATGACTCAACAATGGAACACCCCGCCCGCAACGGCAATTGACAAAACCAAGACCTACCTGATCACCATGGAAACCAACCGCGGCACGATTGAACTGGAACTGTATCCAAAACATGCTCCCATCACCGTGAATAACTTCATCTTTCTCACCAACCAGGGATATTACGATGGGGTCACCTTCCATCGTGTGATCTCAGACTTCGTAATCCAGGGCGGCGATCCCACCGGCACTGGTCGGGGTGGCCCCGGCTACCAGTTTGTTGATGAAACCCGTGGCAACCCGCTCAAACACGAAACCGGTGTCATGTCGATGGCAAACGCTGGCCCCAACACCAACGGCTCGCAATTCTTCATCACCCATTCACCCCAGCCGCATCTGGATGGTAAACATACTGTGTTCGGCAAAGTCATTGCTGGCATGGAGGTAGTGAATAGTATTCGTCAGGGTGACCAGATGATCAAAGTCACTTCCCGTGTAAAATAGGCTTATGCAGAAAAAAATAACCCTGACTCTCATTATCATATTGGTTGGCTTACTCCTGATAGCTGGTGCCTGTAAATCAAAAACAGAGGGCGACAGTCCGGAGGCAGTTTACACACAAGCAGCATTGACCGCTGAAGCTATATTGACCAAACGAGCCAGTGATTCCGGGGAAGAAGAACCTACCCCCACATCTACCGAAATGGCCGAAGCAACAACCACACCCCGGCGCGCTACGGCAACCACTCGTCCTGAAACAGAGGAAGAACCCATCGCCACAGCCACAACCGCCTCGGGTGCCTGTACCCTGGCGGCTGACTTTGTCAAAGATGTCACCATTGAGGACGGCACCCGACTGAAACCGGGCGAAGCATTCACCAAAACCTGGCAGTTGATGAACGCCGGTACCTGCACCTGGGGCAGCGGTTACACTCTCTTTTTCTTCAGTGGCGAACAGATGTCCGCGCCAGCCTCGGTTACGCTTACCAAAGGGATCGATGTCGCGCCCGGCACTTTGATCAATGTCAGTGTTGACCTCGTTGCCCCTGTTGAACCGGGTGAATATCGCGGCGACTTCAAATTCAAGGATGCTTCCGGCAAGGTGTTCGGCATCAATCCCAACGCGGCTGGTTCTGTTTATGTGAAGATTGCGGTGGTTGCATCAACCCCCACCCCAACACCGGTGCCGACTGGCACTCCCACAGTCACAGTGGATGCCACGTCTGGAATACCAGCGCCTTAAAGCTTAGTTTGATTTCCACAAAACAGGGCTGACAAAATTGGCCCTGTTTTATTTTAACAAAGCAAACCGTAAAGCCGCCTCTGCATGCAGTTGGGTTGTATCAAACACAGGGATGCTGACATCGCCATCACCAAGCAGCATGGGAATTTCTGTGCAGCCCAACACCACCCCCTGCGCGCCATTCTGCTGCAAATCGTTCACTATGCGTCGAAATTCCTCTTTTGATGATGGCAGGATCACCCCTTTGATCAACTCATCGTAGATAACCCGATGCACGAGGTCACGGTCTTTCGTCTCAGGAACAACCACGTCGATGCCATGCTTTGCCAGTCCTGCCGCATAAAAACCATCTTCCATCGTATAGCGGGTTCCCAAAAGGCCGGTTTTGGTAATTCCCTTTTCCAGCAAGCTTTCAGCTACAACATCCAAAAGGTTCAATACCGGTATGTTAATGGCACGCTGTATCTCATCCACCACCTTATGCATGGTATTTGGTGGCAATTACGACGAAATCAGCACCTGCCTTTTCCAGAATTTGTGCACCCTTTGCCAGTTCTTTACCAATGGCCTCCCAATCACCATTTTCCTGCCAGTGGATATACTGCTCAAAACTGACA
>Ga0334887_1002024_pt1 | contig 24026 bp, 21 predicted proteins | sample GraSluR1_MG_10_FD_207217 | JGI IMG/M metagenome (GOLD analysis project Ga0334887, IMG submission 207217) | Sludge microbial communities from methane-producing bioreactor in Wageningen University, Netherlands - Granular Sludge_18_07-R1 | ecosystem: Engineered > Bioreactor > Anaerobic >...
CGCCTCATTCATTTCTTCGACGATGGTGTCAAAGTCCATGTCGGGGTTGAGACGCAGCATGGCACTCAGACCTTGCGGCACAGTGGTGGAACGGATCACGGCAACCTGTTTGACGGTCATTGTGCTGGCCGCTTCAGCAGCCATGACGATGTTCTTATTATTCGGGAGGATGATGACCTTGTCCGTGGGCAGGTTTTCAAAGGCGGCAAGGATCTCTTTGGTGCTTGGGTTCATCGTTTGCCCGCCTTCGACAATTGCTGCGACGCCCAGGCTGGCAAAGATGCGGGAAAGGCCGGGGCCGGGTGAAACGGTTACCACTGCGATTTCTCCGGGTTCAACCGGGGCCAGTTTGAGCTGGCGGTTTTTCACTTCTTCGATTTGTTCCATCTGGTCGATCAGGTTTTCTATGTAAACTTTCGTAATGGTGCCGATTTCCATGATGTAATCGATGGGCAGGTAACGATTATCCGTAGGAACATGAATGTGCATCCGGTAGATGCCGTCACCCTCACCAACCTGGATGGAGGTGCCCATTTCCATGAGGCTGTTATAAAATTGATCCAGAATGAGTTCTTCTTTCGGGCGAAAGTCTACGACGACTTCGTAGTCCTGGCCGGGTTCTACAGTTTCCATGGTTTCGTCCATTTGCATTGCAGCGAGGGGTTGTACGGTCATTAATGCGGTATCCAGGCTTTCGCCGTTCAGGTAGCGCAGCATGCCTTCCAGAATGAAGAAGAGGCCTTTGCCGCCAGAATCAACCACGCCAGCCTGTTTGAGGATGGGAAGAAGTTCCGGGGTGTGGGCCACGGATTTGTCGGCAGCGTCAATGATGAGTTCCAGCATGGCTTTCAGATCGGCAACCTGGTTGGCTGCAGCGGCAGCGGCGATGTCTTTGCCGACAGTGAGGATCGTCCCTTCGACGGGGCGGACAACACCTTTGTAGGACGTATTGCGTGCTTCGGCGAGGGCTTTGACCAGCAGGTCAGAATCGAGCAGGGGCAGGTTGTCGCATTCCCGGGCAAAGCCGCGCCAAAGCTGGGAAAGGATGACGCCAGAGTTACCGCGTGCGCCAATCAATGCACCGCGGGCAATGGCCTGCGACATTTTGCCGATGTTCTTTTCACCTGAGGTGGCAATCTCATCATAGGCTGCCTGCATGGTGAGGAGCATATTGGTGCCGGTATCTCCATCGGGTACGGGAAATACATTTAAGGCATTGACGATTTGTTGGTTGGTTTTTAACCATGTCAGGCCTGCTTCAATTAATTTTTTCAGACCCTGACCATCCAACTGGGTGACAGGTTGGGCTAAATCATTACTCATGATACTCCTAAAAATAAAACCAAAGATAAGTGCAAAAAAACTTGCTTAATCGGGATTGCTGATGCGCAGTCCGCGTACGTGAACATTAATTTCGCTTACTGGAAGGCCAATCGCTTTTTCAATCTGGTAGCGCACGCTGTTGGCGACACTGGCCGCAACTGATTTGACGTGGGTACCATATTCAACAATGATGAACATTTCAATCTTAATGGCGTTACCGTTAAAATCAATTTTTATGCCCATAGCGGGATCTTTGACGATTGCCTGGGTCAAACCTTCAGTAAAATTTTTTGCTGCCAGGCCGACAACGCCGTATGATTCAAGGGCGGATTGGTAGGCAATGGTAGAAATTGCACGGTGAGAAATATAGATGTTTCCCAGAGGGTTCTTGTCGTCTTTCATTTTTATATTTTTTCTCTTTTGTTAGTATCAATTCTCGTTGATTTATGGTATACTACTGCGTTGCTGTCATTATAACCGAAAATATTTTTGCTATTGTACAGCACTTAATCATTTCAGGAAAGGATATTACGATGGCAAAGTGCGAAGTTTGCGGTAAAACTACGAAATTTGGACATAATCGGTCTTTCTCGATGCGGGCGACCAACCGTGAATTCCGTCCAAACCTGCAGCGTGTTTCCGTTTATGAAAACGGACATAAAGTGCGCAAGGTATTGTGCACACGCTGCATTCGGACGATGGTCAAAAGCAGCAAGTAAGCTGTTTCTGAAATTCGTAATACAGGGCCACGAGTTATTTCGTGGTCTTTGTATTTTAAGAGTCAGGCGACTGAATCGCGTAAGGCCCGGATGCCGGCGGCGATGCCCTGGGGATGTTTGAATATGGCTGTGGCGGCGACGATATTTCTGGCACCAGCCTGATAGATGGCTGGCAGGGTGTCGGCGTTCAGTCCGCCGTCCACCTGAATGACGGCATGGGAGTTGATGCTGGTGATCATGTCTTTGACTTCAATCACTTTTTTCACCGTGTGCGGAATAAATTTTTGTCCTGAGAAGCCAGGGTTGACGGACATGAGGAGCACGAGGTCTACCAGGGGAAGAACGGCTTGAATGGCCGCAGCGGGCGTGCCAGGGTTGAGGGTGATTCCGGTGGTACAGCCGAGGGACTGAATGGCTCCCAGGGTGCGGTATACGTTGGGATTGTTTTCGATGTGGATCGTCAGGTTGTCGGCACCGGCGCTGGCAAATGAGTCGATATGTTTTTCAGGCTCGTCGATCATCAGGTGGACATTGATGGGAATATCAGTGATCTTTTTGCAGGTTTCAACGATAAAGGGACCCATGGAGATATTGGGTACAAATGAACCGTCCATGACGTCGACATGCACCCAATCCATGCCTGCTTCAATGGCGGTATTAATTTCTTCTTCCAGTTTGCGAAAATCAGCAGACAAAATGGAGCCGGAAAGGATAAATTTGTCCATTGGATTATTTCCTTAAAATGTAATTAGGGACGGACAGCGTTTAATGTAAACCAGATATAGAGCCAGAAGGGAATCAACCCGGCAGCCAGGATAAATGCCAGCAGGCCAAGCCCGGCGGTTCCCCAGTCGATTTCCGGGGCAAGGGATACGGGTTCTTCTTCCGGGTCCGGGGCTGCGTCGAGGCTGGTGGATGGAATTGATTCCGCATTTATGGGCGTCGGCCAGGGCTGCGCGTCAGGTTCATCCATTGCCTGGTTGTGGTTTTGCTGGCTATGCTCTGCTGCGGCCTGGTGAGCGGAGAAACTTTGCAAAATGCGGCCGAATTGGTCTCCCATGCGGTAGCGGGAGGCCGGTTCTTTGGAAAGGACTTTGAGGATGATCTTTTCCAGCTCCTGCGGGATTTCGCGGTTGTAGGCGCGCGGGTGTACCGGGACGACGGATTTGTGCGCTTCAATGAGGTCTTCGATGTTATCAGAATGGAAGGGGAGCCGCCCGGTGAGCATTTCGTACATGATGATGCCGAGAGAGTAGACGTCTGATGCCGGGACAGGGGCTTTGCCAGCGGCCTGCTCGGGGGACATGTAGAACGGAGAACCCCATACAAAATCGTTCTGTTCATCCGGCTGGATGGTGGATAATAATCTGGAAATGCCGAAATCGGCTACTTTGAGGCGGTTTTCAGCGGTTACGATCAGGTTTTGCGGTTTCACATCGCAGTGGACAATGCCTGCCCTATGCGCATAGCCAATGCCGGCGCTTGCCTGGGTGATGAGGGAGACAGTTTCGTCTACGGAGAAGACGCGGCCTTCATCAGCACGCTGGCGGATGAGCGTTTTCAGGTCAGGGCCGGGGACGTATTCCATGATGATGAAGATGTGGTCTTCGTCAAAACCAAAATCATGAATGGTGATGATGTTGGGATGGGCGAGGTTGGCGGCTGATTTCGCTTCCTGGCGGAAAAGGGCCTGCACTTCCTGGTTTTTGGAATAGTCTTTGCGCAGAATCTTGATGGCTACGGTGCGGTCGAGTGCGGTGTCATAGCCCTGGTAAACAACGGCCATGCCGCCTGTTCCAATCGTGTTTTTCAGGATATATCGATCACCGAGGATGGTTGGTTGGTTAAAGTGGTTATCCATACTGGTGAAGATTATAACCTTAAAAATGGGATACGGGAGGGATGAGTGATTCTGGATGCGCTCTGCGGACATTCCGGGTTGGGCTGGGATATAATATGGACTATGGGCGAATATTTCAGGAACATCACATACAGGTTTAAACAGGCATGGAATGTCTGGGTTGGCGTGGGGGCCGGTTTGCTGGCCGTGTTAATCTGCGGCGCGGCTTTTTTATTGGTTTGGGTGTTGACCCCGACGACAGTCAGCTCGGATGCAGCCACGAGGGCGGTGGTGACCCGCCTGCCTGCGCCGACCTACACCCCTGTGGTGGCAATGACGCCAACGCCGGTGGTAGATGAACGCCTGCTGGATGGGATTGGCCTGGGCATGACGGTAGAGATTTTCGATACCGGCGGGGCCGGGCTGCGTTTTCGGGCGGAACCGGGGATTGATGCGAATATCCAGTTTATTGCCGCCGATCAGGAGATGTTCCGCATTGAGGGCGGGCCGGTGGAGGAAGACGGGTTTGTGTGGTGGTATCTTGTTTCTGATGCGGTGCGTGAACGCAGCGGGTGGGCGGTGGCATCCTATTTGCAGGTGGTAGAGTAGGAGCAGCTAGCGAATGAACGGATGGGCTGACGGACCGTCTCCCCCTAAAAAGGGAGATTTTTTTTGGGAGGAGCGAGGTATGCTTCTGTGCTCCCGTGGATGATGGGACAAAGCGGCGTGGTGAATTTTGAAGTTGTATTTTTTAGGGATATTATATTTCTCCAGAACGGGGCCAAATTTGTTATACTTATCCTCAAGATCAGCGATGGTTACAACCGTTTTGTTGTGCGCGTCGACCAGATCATTGAAGCCCGCATGTTTCAATCCAAGGGTTGTGCCTTCTAATTGCCAGGGGGTTGTATTTGAGCTTGGGTAAAGCAGATGCCAGCTGATATTATCTTTAAGGATGGTGGCAGCAGAGCTGTCGAGAGCGTGTTGGATGCCAGCGAGTTCGCACAGGTGTTGATAGTCTTCCTGGACGGTTTCAGGCTTTGTGCGCAGGACAGCGACTTTTGCTTTTGCCATTTGTAACTCCTTGATTTGTTGATTGTTTGGTAACACCGGAGTTCGGTGGAGGAAGGTATTGGGTAGTTGCTGCTGCTGAAGTAGGTTTTATGATGAGGGCAGTGATTCGTCCAATGCCATGTTCGGTTTCGGCGAAAAATGGCGTATAGCTTAACAACTTTGCAAGGGTGCAATTTATGAGGTTGCAAATGAAGGGGATGCTGTTTATAATTTAACCAGTTTAAATCAGGGTTTAAGTTGTAAAATTCAGGTAAGGGCATCATTGATCTTTTATTGATGACGGAGGGAAAACTGGATACGCAAGATATTAAACGAGGTATGGAGGGAGATTTAACTCCTGCAACACAGTTACAACCAGGGACTATTCTTTCCAATCGCTATGCGATTCAGGAAGTGATTGGTCTTGGGGGAATGGGATCGGTATATCTTGCCAAAGATTTGCATTTCCCTACAGCTGAAAAAAAGGTGGCGGTGAAGGAAATGATCAACTCGGCGCCTGACCCATTGGTGCGCCAGACGATTATTCGCAATTTTGAGCGGGAAGCCAATATTCTGGTCACCCTGTCTCATCCTTCCATCCCACAAATTTTTGATTATTTCACCCATGAGCAGCGCTCCTATCTTGTGCTGGAATATATCCATGGCAAAGACCTGGAGGAATATTTACAGGATTCCAAAGGGTTTATTGATGAATCCCAGGTTGTGGCCTGGGCGATTGAGTTGTGTGATGTGCTGCAATATCTGCACACCTATCAACCTGATCCGATCATTTTCCGGGACATGAAGCCTTCGAATGTGATGATAGACAATCAAAAACATATTTTTTTGATTGACTTCGGGATTGCGAAGACGTTTCGTGCAGGACAAAAAGGAACGATGATTGGTACCGAGGGCTACTCTCCACCAGAACAGTATCGCGGTGAGGCTACTCCTTTGGCGGATATTTATTCGATGGGGGCCACGCTGCACCATTTGTTGACCAAGCATGACCCGCGGCTGGAGGCTCCGTTCACGTTTTCCGAGCGGCCGATTCGAAAACTCAATCCACTGGTCACGCCGGAAATCGAGGCGGTGATCAACACGGCTTTACAGTATGATCCCCAGGATCGGTTCCCGACGGCGCAAGCCATGAAGGAAGCCCTGCTGATGGCGGCGAAAAAAACCGGTATTCTCAACTCAACAACCATCTGGGATAACTCGGCGCAAGCGCAGGAAATTGAGCCTGTATGGACGTTTGAGTGTGAGGATGAGATCCGCGGTTCTGCAATGGTACATAATGGGGTTGTTTTTGTAGGGTGTTATGATAACAACCTGTATGCGCTGCGGGCAGACGATGGGCAGTTTTTGTGGAAGTTTGCAACTGAGGGAGCGATATCCGGTCAGCCAGTGGTGCATAACGGGGTGGTGTTCTTTGGTTCTGAGGATGAAAAGCTGTATGCGATCTCGATTCGCAACGGCCGCTTGTTCTGGGAGTATAAAACAGAAGGGGCGATCCGTGGTTCAGCGCGGATTGCGCAGGGACATGTGTTTATTGCTTCCGACGACGGGTATCTGCATGCGGTGAATATTAATTCCACGCGCCGTACCTGGCGGGTGGATATGGCAGAACCGGTGCGCTCTACCCCGTTTATTACCAGCGATTTTATCTATCTGGGGTCTGAAAGCGGGGAAGTGATTTGTGCCAATTTCAGCGGGGGGGTACGATGGCGTTATAATGCAAGACGTTCCGTGACCAGCTCTCCCATTGTGGTGGATAAAGTTGTGTATTTTACTTCTCGTGACGGGATCCTGTATGCGCTGGACGCAAAGTCGGGCTGGGGCATTTGGAAGTTCAGAATGAGCAAGGGTTCCGTGTCTACACCGGCAAAATCGGACAGCTATGTCTATTTTGGTTCGGCGGACGGGAATATTTACTGTGTGGAAGACCGACGCGGGAAAGAAGTGTGGCGGTTTAGTGCAGACGATCAGGTGAGTGGTTCTCCGGTACTTCATCATGGTGAATTGCTTTGCGGTGCGGCGGATCAGAACTTGTATTGTCTGGATCAGAAAACAGGCAGGTTGCAGTGGAAGTATTTGACACAGGGTGCCATTACCAGCACCCCGTGGATTGAGAAGGATATTTTATATATCGGTTCGACAGACCGGCGTCTTTATGCTTTGCCTGTTTGACGGCCTGGAGCTGTTTGCTTCAAGGAGGCAGGTTCGTGTTCACCTTCATTAAAAATTTATTTCAGAAACAGTCAGGTGCATCTTTGGATGTGAAGACGACGCCCTTGTCGCGTGAACATCTGCAAAGATTTGAGCGCTCGGTTACGCAATACTCGCCTCATCAACTAATTGTTGGCAGCGGGCAATCTGTGGGTAAACAGCGCGATCATAACGAAGATTCGTTGTTCTCCATGCATTCGGTATTATCTGATGGTGAATTAGATCTGCCCTTCGGTATTTTTATGATTGCCGACGGCATGGGTGGACACCAACATGGCGAGATTGCCAGCAGTATGGCGGCGCGCACGATGGCAGAGCATCTAGTAAAAGAGGTGTATCAGCATGTGGTTTCCCCTAACAAGACGCCGATTGAAAGCCTGCATGAGATCATGGATGAGGGAGTGCGTAAAGCGCAGCAAGCGGTGGTGAAGCTGGCCCCCGGCGGTGGTACGACCCTGACGGTAGCATTGGTCTTGGGTGAACGGATTACCCTGGCCCACGTGGGCGACAGCCGGGCGTATTTGATCAAAGGTGATGGTTCATTGCAAGCCGTGACCAAAGACCATTCGCTGGTCGGCCGTTTGATTGAATTGGGACAAATCACTGAAGAAGAGGCGGCGGTTCATCCCCAACGCAACGTGCTTTACCGTGCTTTGGGGCAGGCGGAACCATTTGAGCCAGACCTGGATATTCAGACTTTTCCGCGGCCAGGCCATTTGATGATTTGTAGTGATGGGCTTTGGGGCGTTGTACCGGAGGATGAAATGCGCCGGATTATTTTAAACTCGCCATCTTTACCTGATGCTTGTCAGCAATTGACCGCTGCGGCGAACGATGCTGGCGGGCCAGACAATATTAGCGTTATTCTGGTTCAGTACCTCGAATAGGCGGGAGATGCTGTATGTGCGACCATTATCGCACTTTGGGAATCAATAAAGATGCAACCAAAAATGAAATTCGTGATGCTTATTCCATAGCAGCACGTAACTATCAGGATGCAGTGGATGCTGATTCTGGCGCGCAGGAGGAGTTTCAACGTCTTCAAGAAGCGTATGAAATTTTGTCTGATCCGGTGAAACGTCAGTTGTATGATGCCAGCCAGGAACGTGAGGATGAAGAAATTCTGGTTGAGGTGGATACGATTTACAGCAGCGAAACGTTGGTACGGCTTGATGAGCCGCAGCGCGTGTATGCGATGGTAACCATTCGCTGTAAATCCAGTGCCAACGGTTATCAACGTACCCCGGCGAATATCTGTCTGGTGGTTGACCGGTCTACTTCCATGAAAGAAAACCGGCTTGAGATTATGAAGCGGAATATTCTCAATATTTTTGACCGCCTGTCAGCAGATGATGTATTCAGTTTGATCACGTTTAATGACCGCGCAGAGGTTGTGATTCCCTCCACGACAGCCATAAACCTTCCTTCATTGAAAAAATCGATACTTGGGCTGACTGCCGATGGCGGCACTGAGATCTTCCAGGGGTTGATCCGGGGTTATCAAATGCTTTCACAGTCGATCAGGAAAGCAGAAAGCCGGTATTTGATGTTGCTGACAGATGGTCATACGTATGGAGATGAATCTTCCTGCTATTCCATGGCACGGCAGGCTGCGCAGGAAGGGATCGTCATTCAGGGGATGGGCATTGGGCATGAGTGGAATGACAGATTCCTGGACCGTTTGACAAGCATTAGCGGTGGATGTGCTCAATATATCAGTACGCCGGAAGATTTGCAGCAGATCCTGGATCGCCAGTTGCAGGCATTGGAGTCGGTGTATGCCCAGCAACTGAAATTCTCGTTTAAGAAGCCTGATGATATTTCTATCGGCACAGTATTCCGGCTTTCGCCCGATTCTGCGCCGATGTCAACGGAAAGTCCTGTTTCTCTGGGAAATCTTGAGTATGATCGGGAGCAGGTGCTGCTGTTTGAATTTTTGGTGCCTCCACAAGAGGAGAGCAAGACCGGGGTGGAGCTTGCTAATGGCGAAATTTCGATGAAGTTGAGCGGCGGTGACAAGCTGGTGCAGGTTCCTTGCCGCTTATACCGGGAGTATGCGGATACGGCAAGCGAGGCGCCGCCTCCTGACAGGATGATGCGCGCCGTGTCTCGGTTGACCTTGTACCGCTTGCAGGCCAAAGCACATTCTGCGCTGCTGGAACGGAATGTGGCTGAGGCAACGCGTTATCTTCAAAGCCTGGCAACCCATTTGCTTTCGCAAGGAAATCATGGTTTGGCGCGCACCGTGCTGCGGGAAGCTGAATCGATCCGGAAACATGGTGAATTCAGTAAATATGGCGAGAAAAATTTAAAATATGGAACGCGCGCTTTGATGCTGCCTGAGGATGAGGGAGAGAGATAAGATGATTATCTGTCCAAATTGTCATCATCAAGAATTTGCCGGAGCTTTGTTTTGTTCAGAATGTGCGACACAACTGGTTGTTACGGAGCATCCGTTCAAAGTAGGGGCAACGGATATTATCAGCAATGACAAGCTGGACGGGATGACTTTTACGCCAAAACGCCGGGATAGTACGCGGATTGGACCGGGAGAGCATATTTTCCTTAAGATTCTTTTGGACGGGACGCTGATGGAGCTTGCTGGACATAAGGAGTTTACGGTGGGACGCGGGGTGAAAGGCCAACTGATTCTGCCGGATGTGGATTTGGGCGTGTATGATGCCCATGCTTTGGGCGTCTCGCGGCTGCATGCAGTCTTGAAAGTGACCCCCACAGCTGTTTCTATTATGGATTTGGGGTCTTCCAATGGGACCTGTTTGAACAGCGTTCCGATCCGGGGACATGAAGAAACAATCTTGCATCATGGAGATATTGTTGCTTTGGGAAAACTGGAATTTGAAGTATTATTTGATGTATAGACATAATAAGGATTGATAACTATGCCACAAATTATTCTGCATATTCAAAATGAACCTGCTGTGATTGGTGAAGTGGATGAATTTCCAAGTTTCTCGGACACGATGATTGGTCTGCGTAATCCGACCCGGACGGATGGTAAAGAGCTGGACTACCTTGACCAGCGGGTGAACTTTGTTGTCTGGCCGCTGGAGCGCTTGAATTTCATTGAATTCCTGCCTAGTGGCGAGGAAGAAGAAATCATTTCCTTCGTCCGGGAGAAATAAAATGGTTGATGATTCATTTGCTAATCGTGTCATTCTGGTGGTAGACGATGAGGAACGGATGGCTCGTTTCATCCGGTTGAATTTGGAGTATGACGGGTTTCAGGTATTGGAAGCCTACAGAGGGATGCAGGCGATCAATCTGATCCGTGACAAGATGCCCGATCTGGTTTTGCTGGATGTGATGCTGCCAGATATTGACGGGTTTGAGATTTTGAAGACTGTGCGGGAGGTGAGTACGGTTCCGGTGATCATGCTGACGGCCAAAGGCGAAGAAGATGACCGCGTGCAAGGGTTAGAGCTGGGGGCGGATGATTACATCACCAAACCCTTTTCTCCGCGTGAGCTGGTGAGCAGGGTGAAGGCGGTGCTGCGGCGGACAGAGATTGCCAGTCCGATCAGTACGCATGATGTGATTGAGGTTGATGACCGCTTGCAGTTGGACTTTGGCCGGCGCGAGGTGTGGGTGGACGGCGAGCTGGTGAAGCTGCGTCCGACCGAGTACCGTCTTTTATATCATTTGGTGCAGAATGCCGGGTGGGTGATGACGTATGATCAGATTCTGTCCAAAGTTTGGGGGTATGAATATCGGGATGAACCGCATTATGTGCGGTTGTATGTCAATTACCTGCGCCAGAAGCTGGAGGTGGATTCGTCTGATCCGAAATATATCCTTACCGAGCGGGGTGTGGGGTATCGTTTTGTGGATTACCGCCGAAATCAGGAAGATGAATAGCGGGTGAGTGATTAGATAGATTGATTTCTTATATAAATATAATGTATATTGTGGTAAAATGGATTTTGTTTGTTGATCAGGCTCGTAACAAATGATTATTCGTGAAGAGAAAATGAGGAGATTGTATATGTTGACAGAACCTATTGCAGTGAGCGATGCTGATTTTGAAGAAAAGGTATTAAAGTCTGAATTACCAGTGATTGTTGATTTCTGGGCAGAATGGTGCGGCCCGTGCCGGATGATTGCACCGACTTTAAAGAAGTTTGCCGCGGAATATGCCGGGAAGCTGATTGTGGCAAAGGTGGATACAGATAAAGATGCGAAATGGGCGAAAGAATACAATGTGCAGGGTATTCCGACGATGCTTTTTGTGAGCGGCGGGAATGTGGTGCATCGCCAAACTGGCGCTTTGCCGGAAGGAATGCTGCGCCGAATGGTGGATGATTTCCTGGCGACCGTGGCAGAAAACGGATAGATTGCAAACTGCCCCCTGCGTCAGTATGGGTATGATCACGAAGCTGAATGGCGGGTCCTGCAGCAATGATGAGGGTAGGGATGAATGAATTCTTCAATGCTGAATTGATGCGGGTTTATAACGACTAAAGTCGTTACTACCATTAACGCAACTCAAGTTAAATAAAAACAGGGATGGGCTATGAAAAGCCCATCCCTGTTTTTTTTATGAATAGGCAAAACGCTTATTTGCGGATGATATGAGCGCCAAGTTGGGTGAGTTTTTGTTCTACGTTTTCATAGCCGCGGTCGATTTGGCCGATGTTGCGGATGGTGGATTCTCCTTTGGCGGAGAGGGCAGCCAGCAAGAGCGCCATACCGGCGCGGATATCGGGACTGTCCATATTTTCGCCGAGGAGGCGGCTGGGGCCCTGTACAATGCAGCGGTGCGGGTCACACAGCACGATTTTTGCGCCCATGCCAGCCAGCTTGTCGGTGAAGAACATGCGGCTGGGGTACATCCAGTCGTGGAAGAGGACAGTGCCTTTGGACTGGGTAGCAATCACGATAGCAATGCTCATCAGATCGGTGGGGAAGGCCGGCCAGGGCATCACGCTGATCTCGGGAATGACGTCGCCGAGATCAGGTTCTACTTCCAGGCGCTGGTCAGCGGGGACAATGATGTCTTCGCCATCGATGAGAATGTCGACACCCAGACGGCCGAGCACCAGGCGTACCATATTGAGATGCTGGGGGCCGGCATTGCGGATGCGGATCTCGCCTTTGGTGACTGCCGCAGCGCCGATGAAGCTGACCACTTCCAGATAGTCAGGGCCAATGGTAAATTCACCGCCGTGCAGTTTGGGCACGCCCTGAATGTGCAGGGTGTTTGAGCCGATGTTTTCAATCTTTGCTCCCAGATGATTGAGGAGCAGACAAAGGTCCTGGATATGCGGTTCAGAGGCGGCATTGCGGAGGATCGAGTCCCCCCTGGCGGTTACCGCAGCCATAATCGCGTTTTCGGTGGCGGTTACACTGGCTTCATCCAGGAGGATGTCTGCGCCATGCAGGCCATCGGAATAGAAATTGAAGAGACGGTTATCATAGTTGACCCGCGCGCCGAGTTTTTCCAGAGCGAAGATGTGGGTATCGACACGGCGGCGTCCGATGACATCACCGCCGGGCGGGGGCAGATGCAGTTCCCCACACCGGGCAGTAAGCGGCCCGGCAAGCAGGATCGATGCGCGGATTTTACAGCATAAATCGGGATCAAGCTTTCCAGGCTGGATGTTTTTGGCATGAATGCGCCAGGTGTGTGGATCGATGTCGTCTATGACCACGCCGAGGCTCGCAATTAACGAGCGCATGGATTTCACATCCAGAATTTGGGGAACGTTGTGCAGCGTGACAGGTTCGTCGGATAACAAGCAGGCCGCCAGAAGCGGAAGGGCGGCATTCTTGTTTCCTGAGGGGGTGACTTCACCGCTTAACGGGTATCCACCTTCGATGATAAATTTTTCCATGTACACCTCCAGTATTGCTCCCCATTATACTTTCTTATCCAGTAATGCGTCAAAATATTCTTTAAATTTTACGGAGATGCTCTTGAAGGGCGTCTTGGGTGGTGATGGCAGGCAGGCAGGTTGTGCCATGACACAGGTACAGCGTCGGCAGATCATGCTCCAGCGGGCGGAATTGAAGCAAGGCGGGGGAGGGCTGGGTTGGCGGGAAGGTTGACTGGGCAAAGAGCAGCGCAGGACGATACTTTGCCCACAGAATTTCCGGGATCCAGGCGGGCGGGTCAACGTTTTCTGGCAGGAGGAGGGCAAGTTGGTCACCGGTCCGGGCTGTAAAGTCGAGCACTTGCAGCCAGTAGGAAAAGCTGGCAGGGTACTGCAGGCTGTATGCTTGTGCAGAGGCCAGTAAATTTTCGGCGATGCGCTGCCAGTCTGTACGATTTGCATAGCTGGCGAGCATGGCGAATGCCTGCGCAGCCAGGGCATTGCCTGAAGGGGTGACGTTGTCCTGGATTTCCAGGGGACGGAAGATGACATCCTGCTGATCGTGGCGGGTGGTGTAAAAACTCCCATCCGGGGATTGGTATCCATCAATCATTTCCTGCGCAAGTTCCAGGGCGGCTTGATACCATTTTTGCCTGGGGGATGATTGGTATAAAGAGAGCAATGCCACGATCAAAGCAGCGTAATCTTCGAGAAAGGCGTCCTGACGAGTCTGGCCTTCACGCCAGGAGCGCTTTAATCGGCCAGCGGAATGCAGTTCAGCGAGGAGGAATTCTGCATTTTGTTCGGCAATGTCGAGGTAATCCTGGCGGTGCAGATAGCGGGCGGCTTCAGCGAATGCGCGCAAAGTGAGGGCATTCCAGGCGGTGAGGATTTTGTCGTCCGTGCCCGGGTGTACCCGGCGGGAACGGAACTCGCGCAGCATGGTATGGGCTGCGTCTAATTGGGAGAGGAGGACAGGCAGGGGCGTTTGTCGGCGCTGAGCCAATTCATTCAGTTCGGCGCTTCTGCGCAGGATGGTTTGGCCTTCGAAATTGCCGGATGGCGTGATGGTATATATGTCAAGGATCAGATCTTCAAGGCGGGGATGCTGCGATAGCGCTGCGTGAATTTCTGCCGGCAACCAGAGATAAAACTTGCCTTCCTGACCATCAGAATCCGCATCGAGACTGCTGAAGAAGCCGCCTCCGGGGTGGCGCATTTCGCGAATGAGAAAATCAAGGGTTTCTTCACAAGTTCGGCGGAAGGACAGATCGCCCGTGATGAGATGGGCATGCAGGTAGGCGGCGGCAAGCTGGGCATTATCGTAGAGCATTTTTTCAAAATGGGGGATCAGCCAGGCGCTGTCGGTGGCATAACGGTGAAATCCGCCGCCGACAAGATCATAGATACCGCCTTTTTGCATTTGGTTCAAGGTGAGCGTGGCAGGACTGAGAGCATGGGGATGTCCATTTAAGTGTTGTAAAAGTAGAAAATCCAGGGTCATGGGAGCGGGGAATTTTGGCGCTGATCCCCATCCGCCATTTTGCCGGTCAACACTGTTGATGATGATATCTGCTGCTTCATGCAGTTTGGCATTCTCTGCGAGCGGGCCGGCGGATGCTGTCCAGGTCTGGTTTTGCTGGATATGGTCCTTCAATGTTTTGGCAGAATTTTCCAGTTGTGATTGATTGCTTTTCCAGGCCTCTGTAATACTGCGCAACACTTCCCGGAAAGAGGGCAGCCCGTGGCGGGGGGCGGGCGGGAAATAGGTGCCGCCGTAGAAAGGCTCTCCGTCCGGTGTGAGGAAAACACTCATCGGCCAGCCGCCCTGGCCGGTCATGGCGACGACGGCGGACATGTAAATCGAATCCAGGTCCGGGCGCTCTTCCCGGTCGACTTTGATGGGGATGAAATGGGTGTTGAGGAGTTCTGCGATTTTGGGGTCTTCAAATGACTCGTGTGCCATGACGTGGCACCAGTGGCAGGCCGCGTATCCGATGCTGAGGAAAATGGGTTTGTTTTGGGTTTTTGCAGTTTCCAGAGCGGCATCATTCCAGGGCAGCCAATTCACTGGATTTTCGGCATGCTGAAGGAGATAGGGTGAGGTTTCGTTAATCAGTTGATTGGGCATTGGTTTGCTCCGTATCATTTGACAATTTTTATAAAATAGATATTAATTTTAGCATATCGAAGAGTGAAAATGGGAACGACGATTTTGTTTGAATCGTGTATACTTTTTGGTGATGTTTTTATTCTTGTTTTTTATTTTGATCAAGGAGTAACCCAATGATTAATGTTCATCTGGTTGATACCGATTCCAAAGCGCAAGTAAAATGTTTTATTGAATTTCCTTTTGAGCTGTATGCGGATTGCCCGCAGTGGGTGCCGCCATTCCGCAGTGATATTCGCGTGATGATGAACAGGGACAAACATCCGCTTTATGAACGTTCCGATGCTGATTTTCTGGTAGCTGAACGGGATGGAAAGACAGTGGGACAGATGGCTGTTTTTGAACATAAACCTTTCAATGCGTACCACAAAAAAAATCAGGCACAATTTACCCTGTTTGATTGTGTGAATGATCAGGAAGCAGCAAACGCTTTGTTTGAGGCAGGGTTCGCATGGGCACGCAATCGCGGATTGAGCCGGGTGGTCGGGCCAAAAGGATTCTGTTCTTTTGATGGATACGGGATTTTGATCGATGGATTTGAATACCGGCAGATGATGACGATGGTGCCCTACAATTTTGATTATTATCCTGCTTTGATGGAGGGGGCTGGTTTTGTAAAGGAAGTCGATTTCATTTCTTTTCATTTGGTTCAGGAAAATTTGCATCTCACGGAGAAAGCGGCAGAGGTTGCCAGGCGGGTGCAGGAACGCGGGTATATGAGGATCAAGGATTTCACCTCAAAACGCGACTTGAAGAGGTATCTCGAAGAGTTTGGTGATCTATACAATGCTACCTTTATTAATAACTGGGAGTATTACCCGCTGAGCAAGAAGGAAATTCAGTTCTTGCTGGATTCTCTGATTGCCGTGATTGATCCCCGCCTGGTTAAATTCATTATGAAAAATGATCGGATCATTGGATTTATTTTAGCTTTTCCTGATTTGTCGCCTCAATTGCAGCGGGCCAAGGGCAGGTTGACACCGTGGGCGCTGGTGGATCTGTTGGTTGGATTGAAACGGGCGAAATCGGTGGCACTGAATGGCGCAGCTGTTTTACCGGAGTATTACGGCAGCGGGGGGAATGCCTTGCTGTATTCTGAAATTGAGAAGACGATCAAGGATTACGGGTTTGAACATGCCGAGATGATCCAGATTGCGGATACGGCTGTGCAGATGCGGAAGGATATGGCCGCCCTGGGGGCAGAGCCGTACAAGACCTATCGGGTATATGGGCGCGAAATATAAATCTTCATGCTCCCGCTAACAAGTTAAGAAGCGGCGTGTTGTTGAAAAAGGTGTTGATTTTTACGTTCCATGCTGCGTTTGTGGCGTGGAACGTTTTTGTTGGATGGCTGCGGCAATGCCATTGACAAATGTGGCGATGGCATAGGCCAGCCAGAAGCAGGCAAAGGGTACTGTTGGGAGGATGTACCGCTGGAAGGGCAGGGGAACGAGGAGCAGAATGGCAGCAATTTGGGCAAGGCCGGAGAGGAAGAAAATGAGCAGGGGCGGGGATTTGGTGCGGATGAGGTCAAGCAGGGAAAAGATGAACCCCACAAGTGACAGGATCAGTGCCAGGCTGGCTGCAACGGGACCGCGCCCCAGGCTGTGCAAAGGATGGGCAAGATAGCGTCCTGCGGACTGGGCAGTTTCATCCAGATAGTTGGCAACGTCGGCGATGGCAGGCGGGGTGAAGAAGAGGTGGGCGATGAGGTTACCGATGCGTTTGGGGACGCTGTCAAGCACCTGTTCCGGGCTGACTTCAGCGACAGTCGCTACCTGGCGTTCGGTCAATTCCAGACGGGACTCCCATGCAGACCTGGCGGCAGAGACGGGATGCGCCCACAGGAAAGGGTTGAGAATGAGGCACAGCAAGAGGATGACCAGCCCATAAGCGGCAAGCTGGGTGATCCATTTTTTCACCAGCCACTTGTTTTGGAAGGCGCTGAGCAAGATAACCAGACCGCCCACAGCGGCAAGGGGCGCAGCGGAAAGTTTGGCATTCAGGGCAAGGGCGACAGGGATGGCAGACAGCCAGGGTTTTTCACGGAAATGCACCAGAAAATACAGGGAGAGGATGATGGTGAATAACATGAAGCTTTCTGTCATGGCGCGGCGGGTGTGCAGAAGTACGAGCATGTTGCCAGCCATAAAGAGCATGGCAAGCCAGGCGGTGAGGCGGTCGGTGATTTCGTGGACGGATAAATAGAAGAACAGCAGGCTGAAAGGATAGAAAAGGGCGATGCCGATGCGGCTGTCGGTGAGCAGGTTTGGCGCAGGCAGGGCGCCGGCCTGCTTATTTTCCTGCCAGGTGAGGGACCAGTCCCAGTCCGCCGGGAGGGATGGCTGGCCGGTGATGAGGCGGCTGAGGCCGATGATCGTGCGCGAGGTGGGCGGATCCAGCTTGCGGTAGTGCTGGCGAAGGTTGTCGACTTGACCAGGCTGCCAAAACAGGGATTTCGGGTCAGTGAACGTGATTTCCAGGTCGTCTGACATGAAGATGGAGGTGCTTTCGTCGGGATGAAAGGGGACGTCAGCAATGCTGCTCATGTACAAAACCGTGAGCAGGATCAGGACAATCACCAGAGCGAGGGTGTTTTTTTGATGGTTGGAAAGACTGGAAAGGGGTTTCATCTCTTGTCCGGTTGTAAATGCGGTCTTTTGTGGATACAATTATCCCAAAAAGATTGGCGGGAAATATTATGACATCATCTCATCGCAAAAATATTATGTATGGCGTGCTGCTATTGATTGTATCAGTAAGCCTGAAACTTGTTTTGCAGTTTGCCGATGTGATCCCGTTTAATTCTGATGAAGCGATTGTGGCGTTAATGGCACGCCATATTTTGCAGGGCGAGCTGCCGGTTTTCTTCTATGGTCAAGTATATATGGGCAGCCTGGATGCCTTTATGGTGGCGGGCGGGTTTGCGTTGTTCGGCCAGCAGGTATGGGTGATCCGGGTGGTGCAAACTGTGCTGTTTGCTTTGGTGATGTGGACGACAGCCTGGGTGGCGAAACTGGCTTTTGGCGGATGGAAGTATGGTTTGATCGCCGCCTGTTTCCTGGCGATTCCAACGGTAAATGTAACCCTGTATACGACGGCCACGCTGGGAGGATATAACGAGGCGCTGCTGCTGGGCAATCTGGTGCTGGCGCTGGGAATGGTGCTGGTCCGGCGGGCGGATGGCTTGCCAGAGAAGAGACTGGATGCAAAAATAACTGCGCTGGCGCTGCTGTGGGGTGTTGTTGCCGGCTGCGGCTTATGGGCGAATGGGTTGAGCCTGGTGTATTCGCTGCCGGCCGGGGTGGTGATGCTGTGGGCGATCTTTGTGCGTTTTCGTGTCAAGTTCAGCGGCTGGCAAAAAACTGTGCTGGTGCTGGCTGCAACGGCGGGGATCGCGATCGGGGCTTCACCGTGGCTGATCTATGCGGTCCAGACCGGGTCATCGCGCTTGATGGCTGAGTTGTTCGGGACGGCTGTGGCGGTGGAAAAGACACCGTGGATCGTGCAGACCGGGCAGCATCTGTTTAACTTTGTGCTGTTAGGTTTGACAGCACTGCTGGGGTTCCGTCCGCCGTGGGGGGTGCGCTGGCTGGGACTGCCGATGATGCCGTTCATTCTGGTTTTCTGGGGGGCGGTGGTGTATGCCTGGTTCTGGCGATGGAAGCCTGAAAAAGGTGAACGCTGGAAAAAATGGATGTTGACCGGGGTGGGGATCAGCGTAGTGGCCGGGTTTGTGTTTACACCGTTTGGGGTAGACCCTTCCGGCAGGTACTTTCTGCCCTTGTATATGATCCTGGTCATTGCGGCAGCCGACGGTGTGCAGCGGCTGGTGAAGAAGCCAAAATGGCAGGCGGCTGTGGTGGCCTTTGTGCTGGGTTTTCATCTGTGGGGTACATTGCAATGTGCGCTGCGTTATCCGCCCGGGATCACGACCCAGTTTGATGCGGTGGCAGTGGTGGATCATCATTTTAATGATGATCTGATTGAATTTCTGAAGGCAGAAGGGGAAACCCGCGGGTACAGCAATTACTGGGTGGCATATCCAACCGCATTTTTGTCGCAGGAGGAAGTGATTTTTGTTCCGGCCTTGCCGTATCATGAGGATATGCGCTTCACTACCCGGGATGACAGGTATGCGCCGTATCGCGATGTGGTAGCGGATAGTGAAAAGTTGGCGTATATCACCACGAATCATCCGGCATTGAATGCGTATTTGCGCACAGAGTTTGAAGCGGCGGGTGTGCGCTGGCAGGAAAAGGTGATTGGTGATTATCAGGTGTTTTACGGGTTGTCGCGGGATATTCGGCCAGATGAGATGGGGTTGGGGATGGATACGCCGTGAGTGGGTTTGAGCTGGTGAGGGGAAAGACACTCCCTCCCTTGTTGATATGGAAATTGCCTGTTGCTAGCGCGGCATTAAGCGTTGTTTCCAATTGGGAAGGTATTCAATCCAGGTAGAGAAAAGCCAGGGTAGATTGTGGCGAAATTATTGAAGAAGAATCATCGAGTATTAAAGATCAGTGATGCGGACCGGTTCATTTATGGGATGGCGGTACTGCTGGTGTTCATTATGGCTGCGCGGACGCCGCTGGATGGGGACATGTGGTGGCATTTGCGCGCCGGGCAGGAAACGATCCTGCAAAGTGCGCCGCTGCTGGCGGACACTTTTTCCTTCACGCGGGCGGGGGAGCCGTGGATTAATCATAGCTGGCTGTCGCAGGTGGGTATGGCGGCATTGTTCTCCTGGCTGGGGTTTTATGGGTTAACGATTGGCGTCGCTGTTCTGGCGGTGGGCAGCCTGGTTTTTGTCTTGCTGCAGATGGAGGGGCCGTCTATTTTGAAGGCTTTCCTGCTGATCTTCGCCGGGGTGGTGTCGGCGCCGGTGTGGTCGCCGCGCCCGCAGACGATTTCGCTGTTGATGCTGGCTGCCGTGAGTTATGTGTTGTATTTATACAAATGGCGGCGCATCAATTACCTGTGGAGTTTGCCGCTGGTGATGATGGTGTGGTCGAACCTGCACGGGGGGTATGTGCTCGGCTTTTTGTACATGGGCAGTATGCTGGCTGGAGAAGTGTTGAATCATGTGCTGGGATACAAGGGAGAAGAGATCGTTTCGTGGAGGCGGCTGCTGGTTTTGCTGGCGTGGACGGCGGGCAGCGGGCTGGCGGTGCTGGTCAATCCCAATGGCCTGGATATGTGGCGCATCCCGTTCCAGACGGTGGGGGTGCAGGTGCTGCAATCCCTGATCGCGGAATGGGCCTCGCCGAATTTCCATGAGCTGGCCCAGCAGCCCTTGTTATGGATGACCTTTGCGCTGTTTATTACGGTGGGGTTATCTGACCGCAAGCTGGACGGAGCAGAGATTGTGGCGGTAACCGGATTTGGGATGATGGCTTTTATCGCACGGCGCAATTTTGGGCCGTTTGCGCTGGTCTCGCTGCCAGTGTTGTCGCGGCATGCGTGGGCGGCGTTTCAAGCCTGGCGGGAGCGGGTGCATTTGCCAGAGAATTTGGTGAAAGCCATTCAATCACGACAGACCAAAGAGATGGTCAATACGTCAAAAATGCAGCGGGCGGTGAATTTGCTGGTGATTGGGTTATTTGGGCTGATTGCTGCCGGAAAAGTGGTCGGAGTCAGTCATCCGGTATTGGTGAGGGGGTACCTGGATCAGGTCTATCCGGTTCAGGCGGTGGAGTGGATCAAAGAGAATGGCGTGCAGGGAAATTTGTTGAATGAATATAACTGGGGTGGATATCTGGACTGGTTCTCCAGAGAAACGCCGGTATTTGTGGATGGCCGTACGGATTTGTATGGCGATGAGGTGCTGGGGGAGTGGCTGAATATGGTGCAAGGGGGCGACGGCTGGCAGGAAGAACTGGAAAGCTGGCAGATTGATATGGTGTTGTTGCAGCCGGAACGTCCACTGGTAAATTTGCTGCTTGAGGAAGGCTGGGAGGTAGATTTTGGCGACGAAAAAGCGGTCCTTCTCAGCCGGTAAGCTGGAAATCAGTGATGCGGCACTGCCGCTGGTGCTGCTGGCAGCGGCCCGGCTGATGCTGCTGATGTCACAGACAGAGAGCGGCTTATGGGGGTATGGGGACAGTATTATCTTTTTTGAATTGTCTGCATTACCGGGATGGCCGTATTTGGCCCATTGGGTGGAGTTTCCGCCGGTGTTTCCTTTTTTGAGCGAGCTTATATTTCGTATAGCCAACGGAAAGCAGCATGTTTTCAGCACGCTGCTGGTGGTTTTGTTCAGCGCGGCGGATGTGGGCAATCTATGGCTGTTCATGCGTATTCAGAAGAAAATTGACCCGCAGCCGGAAGCATGGCGAGTGTGGACGTATTTTGCCTGCCTGGTGACGCTGGCGTATGGCTGGTGGTATTTTGACCCGCTGGCGGTGTTCTGCATGTTCCTGGGGGTTGATCTGCTGCTGAGTGACCGAGATATTGCTGGCGGACTGGCGCTGGGGGTGGGGGTGCTGGTGAAATTATTCCCCGTGCTGGGGCTGGTGGTACTGTGGCGGCAGCCGTTCCGCCGGATTGTGAAGATGGGGTTGATCACCGCCGGCGTGGCAGTGATTGGATATGGGACGTTGTGGCTGCTTTCACCGGATTTTACCCAGGCATCGTTGATCTCGCAATTCACCAAAGGTTCATGGGAAACCATATGGGCACTGATTGACGGGAATTACCGCACGGGGAATTTTGGGCCGGTGGCACTGAGGCTGGATGCAGAATTGTTATCGGCCGGGCAGGGAAATCCAGCACGAATCCCGACGTGGCTGACGCTGTTTGTTTTTGGCAGCGCCGGGTTGTGGGGGTTGACACAGATGAAGAAGGATACGCCGAAGGCGAGAATGATTGCCCTGGGATGGGCTTTCGCACTGTTGTTCTTGTGGTCGAGCGGATGGAGTCCGCAGTGGCTGCTATTTTTGGTGCCGCTGATGCTGCTGGTTTTTCCGAAGACGATGGGGTTGATCGGGTCGTTGGTATTCATTTTGGTGAATTTACTGGAGTGGCCGGTGATCCTTTCGCGGGGGTGGTTCCATTATTTGCCGGTGACGGTTTTGCTGCGCACGTTGATCTTGCTGCTGATCGCGTTTCAGTTTTTTGAAGGAATGCGTGAGGAATGACCAGTCTGTGGTCAAACGAAAAGATGGTATTTCTGCTTGATGAAGGGTGCGTTCAAAAGCGAACGTACCCTGCGCAGAGATGGTTGTCAGGGCGGTTACCGGATATTCTTTGCATCTGAGCCAGAGCGAGTCGCATTTTCATCGGTGGTTGAATTATAATTGAATCGGTATATACATCTCACGCAAAACCGCAAAGTCGCAAAGACAATCAAGACATTTTCAACCGGCACATATTTGTTTTGATAAGTGATTTTGTAATCAATGTGGAAACGAGGAGAAGGTCTTGAATTCCCGTCGAAAACTGCTGATCAGATGGATTTTGGCAATTGTGGTGGGGCTGCTGCTGTTTGGGGTGCTCACCTGGTCGAATTATCAATATGCTTCCACCAATCCGGGAGGGAATGATTTTCTGGTGCATTGGGTAGGGACGCGAACGTTGATTACAGAAGGGATCAGCCCCTACAGTGATGAAACGGCCCTGCGTATTCAGACGATGGCATACGGGCGGCCTGCACAGGAGGGGGAACACGAACTGCGTGTAGCCTATCCGTTGTATTCGGTGCTGATGTTTTTGCCATTTGCCTTGTTCAAGGATTATATTCTGGCGCGAGCCTTGTGGATGACGGTGCTGGAGATTGCGCTGATACTGCTGACGGTGGTATCGATGCGCCTGGTGGACTGGAAACCAAAGCTGCTGACGCTGGCTTTTTTTCTGGTATTCACGATTTTCTGGTATCACGCTTTGCGCCCATTGATCAATGGTAATGCGGTCATTTTGATTGCCTTGTTTGTGGCGGGGGCGATGTTATCAATTCGCTCAGGCGGGGATGAGTTGGCGGGGGTGCTGCTGGCATTTTCCACGATCAAGCCGCAGGTCGTGCTGGTGGTAGTGCTGTTTTTCCTGTATTGGGCGGTGCGCCAGCGCCGCTGGAAATTTATCGCCTGGTTTTTGGGGACAATGGTGCTGCTCAGTGCCAGTGCTGCGCTGCTCGTTCCAGACTGGATCTGGCAGAATATCGTCGAGGTGGTTGCATATCCGGGCTATAACCCGCCGGGAACACCAGGGGCGGCGCTGGGGACGTGGATGCCGGGGATGGGTGAGCGGATCGGGCTGGCCATTATCGGGATTATGATCCTGCTGCTGCTGGTTGAATGGGTATTGGGCACACGTAAACCGGAGTATCGGCATTTGGTGTGGGTGTTTTGCTTCACCCTGGCGGCTGCACAATGGGTAGGAATTCAAACAGATCCGGGCAATTATATTGTGACCTTCCCGGCTTTGGTATTGATCTTCGCCATGTTCGAGGAACGCTGGCGCTCTGCGGGAGTGTGGATGGTGTTGGGGAGTATGCTGCTGTTGTTTGTGGGCTTATGGGTTTTGTTCCTGCAGACAGTATCGTATGGAGATCAGCCCGTTCAGAACCCGATCATGTTCTTCCCGCTGCCGGCTTTTGAACTGCTGATGCTGTACTGGATACGCTGGTGGGCAGTGCGTCCGTCAAACGCATGGTATGCCACTCACCCTTCCAGCGGAATGCTTTCAAAATGAAAGGCAGCGAGCGAAAATACCTGTGCAGCATTATGGGGCTGGGGATACTGCTGCGCATTTTGTTGATCAACAGCCGCAGTATTCAATATGATGATGCTTTCAGTATCCTGCTGTCTGCACGCAGCCTGGGGGAGATTGTAACGGGGACGGCGGCTGACACGATGCCGCCGCTG
>Ga0334887_1002029_pt1 | contig 23986 bp, 20 predicted proteins | sample GraSluR1_MG_10_FD_207217 | JGI IMG/M metagenome (GOLD analysis project Ga0334887, IMG submission 207217) | Sludge microbial communities from methane-producing bioreactor in Wageningen University, Netherlands - Granular Sludge_18_07-R1 | ecosystem: Engineered > Bioreactor > Anaerobic >...
CTTCCAGAAAGAGATAATCCCATCCATCTGTGGGTTCGGTAGTGGAAGACAGAATCAGGTAATCGGTTACTCCCACCAATTCATACGCTACTTCAACTGCGCCCATGTAACACGCGTCCATTCCTAGAATATCCAGTCGAACTGCATTATGTTTTTCAAGAGAGGTCGTGAGGCTTTGAGCCAGATCCGGAATATTGATCCACCATCCGGTTGGCCGGTCTTGGGCGATGGCTCGCGGTTGGTTGGGCGCGATGATCCAACCAGAGCCATGATTCCAAAAGATCACGGCTTTTCGGGCAGTTTCAAAAGAAAGATACTCTTCGAAACACGCTTCAAAAAAACGGATATCTCCCGAGTTCACATTGTGATCGAAGGTTTGGAGAGGCACCCAATCCCGATCATGAGACAAAAGGAGCAATTGATCCCGGCCCTGATCTTCTTGGCGATCCCACATCACCAAAACACCAACATCCGAACCTGCTTGTTTTAGCTCCGTCATATTGTTCCGGTCAAGATGAAAAGGGGGATCGGAGAGGTTATTATCGGCAGCTAACCATAGAAACAGCGCCCAAGGAGTCGGTTGAACCGATATTGTGACCTTTTGTTCCGCATGCAGGTCATCTCCGTGAAAAATCATGGCCTGCCATTCATAAACACCTGCTTGGTCGAATCGATAGTGATCCCGCGTGCCGCGTATATTGATCTCCGACCATTGATTTCCTTCCAAAGAGGTCTGTGTTGCTCCGTTCTCAATAAACAAGACCCGGAATCCCGCAGAAGGCTGAGTTTCTATATCAAACGGGATGGTGGTTGGAACCATTGTGGATCGTTCGATCGATTCTCTGAAGACGGGAGAGGTAAATGGTTGCTGGCGGGTAGCGCATCCTGACAGGAGTATTGACAAAATGAAAAAACATGTTATAATAGTAAGGATTGAAAAACACTGTTTTTGACCGATCTCCATCCAGAAACCTCATTTTTCTTCATGTATGCATACTACGGATATCCAATCTCAGAACCCCATTCAATGGATCTACTGAGAAAAGAATCCGATATCTCTCATCTACGGATGATTACTCCAATGAATGCTTTGGCCGCAAGGCAAGAAACAAGACACCCTCAATAGCATTATACCATGTTTTCTTACGGATCATTCGATTACCGCGTTTTTTGAATCTTGGAATATAGGAGGGGAGTTATTTGCCCAGGAAAAAGAAAGAAGAAGGACAGCAAGACAATCCGAACCCACCAGAATCAACGGAAAAGCCTGGGGCTACGAAATCAAAGAAAAAAACGGCCTCGAAAGGCCAAAACAGCGCTAGTGAACGGATTCAACAGCGGGCGAACCATGGGGCCAAGGAATCCGAACCAGTAGAGGCCCCGTTGAAAATTACCGATGAACAGGCGGAGAGCCTTTCCACCCCTCCCAATGATGATTCATCTACACAGAAAAAGGGATTGGAAGAGCAGAGTCGAATCGAGCCATCGAAAAAGATCGAATCGATTTTTGATGTAAACCCTGCGACCAAACGGCCCACGAGAAGCGGGTTATCCAATCAAGATCGCCATAGCAATGGAAATGAACGGCGAGACGAAATTCGGGAGTTGGAGATCGATGTTCGGAGCTTGGATCATGCCAACATCAAAGACTTGTATGTCCTTGCTCGAAAGTTTGATGTTGCTGGATATACCCGTTTGCGGAAACGCGAACTGGTCTTCCAAATTCTCCAAGCACAAGCCAAAAGTTTCGGATATTTCTTCAACGAAGGGGTTTTGGATATCATCCAACCCGAAGGGTACGGGTTTCTTCGGACTGGGAATCTCTTGCCTGGGAACAACGAAGATATCTATGTTTCTCAATCTCAGATCCGTAAGTTCAATCTGAATGTTGGTGATTTGGTTTCCGGTCAGGTACGCGCGCCTAAAGAAGGAGAAAAATTCTTTGCCCTTCTTCGGGTAGAAGGCATCAACCATCGGCCTCCTGAGTCCGTATATGAACGAGTGAACTTCGAAAACCTAACACCCATCTACCCCACTGAAAAGTATCAGCTGGAGTATGAACCCACACCCTACAGTTCCCGGATTATCGATCTATTCTGTCCGATCGGGAGGGGGCAGAGAGGTTTGATCGTTGCCCCCCCAAAAGCAGGAAAGACGATTTTACTGAAAGATATGGCGAACGGGATTGCCAAAAACCATCCCGAAACAATTCGGATCGTATTGCTGATCGATGAACGACCGGAAGAGGTGACAGATATCACCCGTACGGCTGATGCACAAGTGATCGCAGCTCCCTTCGATATGCAACCCGACAAGCAGATCCGCGTAGCAGAGCTGGCTTTGGAGATGGCCAAGCGCTTAGTGGAGTATAAGTATCATGTGGTCATTCTTCTGGACAGCATCACGCGACTTGCAAGGGCATATAACAATGTCGTCCCCTCTAGTGGAAAACTTCTGTCTGGAGGTGTGGATCCGAAAGCGTTGTATGGTCCCAAGCACTTTTTTGGGGCTGCTCGAAACATAGAGGATGGTGGGAGTCTGACCATCATTGCCACAGCTTTGGTGGAAACGGGAAGCAAGATGGATGAGGTCATTTTCGAAGAATTCAAAGGTACGGGCAATATGGAACTCCTGCTATCCAGACAACTTTCGAATAAGAGGATCTTTCCTGCCATTGATCTGAATCTATCGGGGACTCGTCGAGAGGAACTCCTTTTGGAACCCGACACGTTACGGAAAGTATGGGTGTTGCGAAAGATGTTATCGTCCATGAGTGAGGAAGAAGGATTGAACCTGATTCTACGCAAAATGAAGGATACATCGTCCAACGAGTTCTTTCTTGCCCTTCTAAATAAAGATAGAGGAAGATGAAGACCGATTTTTGTGGTATAATGATTCCGACATACCATACCAAAAAGGAGGGAAACACATGAAGAAACTGTTGTTTGTACTGATGGTTGTGGTGTTGAGCAGTTCGATCCTAATGGGGATGTCTTATCTGACAATCTTGCATGTTAACGACACCCACGGTAGAAGCTGGCCGTTCAGTTACGGAGCAGGAACCCATGTTGGTGGGTGGGCGGCTATGTCCACTCTCATCGACGAGATCCGTGCAGAGGTAGAGGCGTACGGGGGCCATGTCCTTGTCATGCACGCAGGAGACTTCAATACGGGCGTACCCGAATCGGACCAACTGGATGCCGTGCCTGACATCGTAGGCATGAACATGATCGGATTTGATGTCGTTGTCTTGGGAAATCACGAGTTCGACAAAGACCGAGACGTGCTGAACCGGCAGATGGCTCTGCTGCAGATGCCCGTAATTAGCGCCAACATGTTTGACGAAAACCACGAAAACCCTGTTACTCCCTATATCATCCGAGATTTTGGTGATTTTCGTGTGGCCATCTATGGTTTGACCACCAAAGATACCGAAGTGTTGGAACCCATCTACCTGGATACCTGGTGGTTCGAAGATGAAGTGAAGGTATCGCAAACCCTTGTGCCGCAACTAAAGCAAGAAGCCGACATTGTTGTTGCGCTTGCTCATATTGGCTATGGAGTAGAAGGAAGAGCGGGAGGCCGAACCTCTAATGAAGTTGCTGCTGCTGTGGATGGATTGGACATCATTATTGATGGTCATAGCCACACCCTGATGACAGAAGCTGCATTTATAGGCGATACCATTGTTGCTCAGGCCGGTGAGCACGGGAAGTATATGGGACGCTTGGACTTGGTTATCCACGAAGGAGAGATCGTACATTGGGAATGGAACCTTTTGCCCATCAACGTGCAGAGAGCAGTCACCGATAGCCAGGGCAATCAGGTTTTAGTTTACGAGTACAAACCGATCCCTCAGGATCACAAAGTCAAGGCGGCTATGGATTACTTCCTGGCATTGGGCGGCGAGACGCTCAATCAAGTCATCGGAGAGACAGGAATCTTTTTGGATGGAGAGAGAAACAATGTTCGATCGACCACGACCAACCTTGGAAACTTAATAACAGATGGCATGCGCTGGAGAGCCGATGCCGATATTGCATTTCAAAACGGCGGAGGAATTCGCGCTTCGATCCAAGCCGGGCCCATTACCTACCGCGATGTTCTGACAGTCCAACCTTTCGGGAATACATTGTTTGTGCTTAACATGACTGGCGCAGAAGTAAAAGAGATCGCCGAGATTGCAGCAGTCATTCCTGCGGGACAGGGAGCCTTCCTTCATTTCTCTGGATTAACCTTCGTTGTGGAAAACGGGCAGGTGAAAGATCTTAAGGTAGATGGAGCGCCTTTGGATCTCAACAAGACTTACAGAGTAGTAACCAATAACTATCTTGCGCTTGGAGGAGATGGATTTGACAATCTCAAAGCAATGACAGAAACAGGCCGCGGCTATGATACGTATTTCTCCGACGCGTTTTCTCTCGGTGAATACATCCAGCATCTAGGGTTGATCACAGATTACGACGAATCCCACCGGATGCTGAAGAAGTAATAATTTCCTGAAAGAGGAACCCATTCTTGGGGACTTCATAAGGAAAGGAAAAAAGGGGCCCGTTGGGCCCCTTTTTTTTAGTGGGCCAACATGGACGATGATTTAGCTGTTAAAGTCCGCTACAGGATTGGCAGTAGGGACTGTTAGCCAAAGGCTAGAGTGTTCGCCATAAGGCGGACTTTTCTTTTGGGACTGTGGTGCAATAAACCATGTAGACTATACGCCAAACTAACCATTTTCCCTGTACCGGCAAGCAGAAGAAAAGGGAAAGGATCGCATCCTGATTTCCGAGATGAAGTTCTTCGGGAAGCAAAGGTGATTTATGAGCGAACGTGACGATTGGATTAGCCTTAAAGACATTCCTTTCACATGTTTCAGAGGCAATTCAATTAACGAGAAGCTCGACGGTCCAAGACCAGAAATCGAACCGGATGCTTCAATTAGCCCGAACCCGGTTGGTTGAAGTAATGGGCGAGGCAGCGATATGCGTGTCGAAAGAGATAAAAATCAAATGGTGCCTTGGGCAGAAATAACAGGAATGAGACATCGTCTGGCTCATGGGTATGATGGGGTCGACTTGAATATCCTTTGGAACACGATCGCATTTGACATCCCAACGCCCGTGCGTTGACTGAATCAAAATTTCGATTAAAAGCTATGGGATGTGTGTAGGGTAAGTTTTTTGCCAAAAAAACCCACATTTCTCGAAAAAAGCATTGACGAAAACGGATTCTTGTGAAAAAAGTTCCGATCATGGTAATAAACCCTCCCGCTATCTAGCATATTCTCGATCTGAATCCGGGAAGATGGAGGGACGAATGGAATCTTGATTGCTTTTCAATGCCATTATTCATCGACCAAACGTTTGTAAGGGGAGTATCCTTTTTCGGGAAGAGCAAATTGAAAGAGAAGGCAGCTGAGGGGGTTGATTTCCCCTCGAATGGTTGAATTGGAAATCGTCACAGTGGTTCCTGTGATTTGATCGCGCATGAGGTGGTTGTTCATCATCAAAGAATCAGTGGTCAACATCCGATATGCCTGTGTGTTTGCTGAGGCGTTAATTACAACAAGGATGTTGTCATAAACATCGTTGGTTTTCCTCCAGAATCCGCATACATTAGGATTTGTGGAGTACGCTGGATAAAAGGTACCTCTGTTCAGAGCGGGATTGTTCCGAAACAGACGGATCCAATCCTGGTATCGTTTGATATCGGGATGGTCTTGGTGGACTTGGTGCCATGGCATGGGTTGCCGACAATAGGGATCTCCTTCGGATACTAGGCCGAGTTCTTCTCCGTAGTAGATCAGCGGACTTCCCGGAAGGGTGAATTGGCACGCGATGGCCGCGGGCCAATGCAACGGGAGCTGGTGGCGGATTCGGGGCGTATCGTGTGATGAAAGCATGTTCCAGCTGTTCAGCAGACCGTCCAATGAGCAGTCTTTCTGAGCATGGGCAATCTGTTGGACGAAAGTATTGGCATCGATTTCCCCATTGAGCCAGCAAAGGATTAATTCTCGGTACCAATAATTCATGACACCATCTAAAGTTTTGTTTTGAAGCCACAATCCGGGGTAAGACCATACCTCCCCGATTGTTCGATGCGTTCCGGAGGTTTTAATGGATTGGGTGATTTCTCTGCAGAACAGAAACCCAAGATCATAGGCGCAATCCAATCGCCAATCGTCAACGCCCAACCCGATCCATTTTTGAGCAACCGATTCCGGATCATTCCACAGCAGATTCCGCAGCTGGGAGTTTTCGAGGTTCAATTCAGGAAGAGCGGTACTGTTGGACCAACCTGACTGCAATCCGTTGCGATAAAGCAAAAAATCACGGTTTTTGGGCTCTTTGGCCCAAGGGTGGCCATGCCCAATATGATTCCACACAGCATCCAAAACCAACCTCATGCCTGATTGATGAAGAGTGTCGGATAGGTTTCGGAAATCCGATTCTGTGCCCAAAAGAGGATCGACCTGAAAATAATCAGTTGTGTCGTATCGATGATTTGACTGGGCTTTGAAGATCGGGTTCAAGAAGAGGAATTCGATCCCCAGCAATTCAAGATACTCAATCTTTGATCGGATCCCGCGCAAATCGCCACCATAAAACTCCAGCTGATGCGCTCCCATGGGTTTCCGTTCGATGGGACGGGTCCAATTCAAAACGCCTGGTTTTCTTTCGGAACAACAAAACCGATCCGGGAAAATTTGATAGCCAACGCTTGCTATGGTCATTGCGTTATCCTTTCGAGAAGAGATCGCATTCATTCTGCTCTGCGTTCAAGCAAAGACGGGTTTTCCGCTCTGAGCGGACTGATACATCATATCCAAAATCTTCTGAGTGGCCAAAGCTTCATCAACACGAACCAAGGGTTGGACACCGTGAATACAGCAATGAATGAAATCCGTTATGCTCCCATGGCGATCGTGACCGGTTTCCAGATGAGGGAAGTCGGTGTCTGTTAGCTCATATTCCGCTTCTGAGAAAATGCGGGGCGGGAACACTGTCGCTCCTGCGCGATCGCCAAAAAGGTGGACCTGCATAATGGTCGGTTCCTTCATATTCAAAGCAAAAGCGCTTTCCAAATGCAAACAGCTTCCATCTTGAAAGCGGATCATACCGAATGCGGCATCTTCCACATCGAATTGATCTGGATCCCATGGACCCATAAGGCCAACGCCCAAACGGGTACCAATTTTGGAGAAGGTGCTGGCGGCTGCGTATTCAACGTCCGGAAAGCCCATTGCGTATAAAGCGACATCAAGCATGTGCACCCCAATATCGATCAAACAACCGCCCCCTTGAATCTCTTTCCTCGTAAAACGGCCCCATCCTGGGATTCCCCTTCTTCTCAACGCTTGGACGCGCGCAGCGTATATTTGCCCGAAAGCACCCTGTTCTGCCATCCGTTTGATCAATTGGACGGACTTCGAATGGCGGTAATGCAAGTTGAAGGTTAAGATTTTTCCCTGTTCACGAGCAGTTTGAATCATGTGTTCGGTTTCCTGCGTATTCATAGCCGGGGGTTTTTCACACAACACATGACACCCAGCTTTGAGGCAATCCACCGTTATTGGAGCATGGTAGCAGTTGGGCACGCAAACACTAACCGCATCCAGGTTCTCCTGGCGGATCATGTCACGATAATCTCCATAAATCCCAGGGATGTTGAACCGATCGCCCAATCGTCGGGCCTTCTGCGGATGGATATTGCATAAAGCCACCAATTCCACTTGATCCGGATGGGAAAGATAAGCCGGAATGTGGGCAGTTTCCGCAATCATTCCTGTGCCAATGACACCTATGCGCAGTCTGTTCATCCAGGATCGCTCCCCCATCTACTTTCGGTATTGAAGATGAGGGTCCGGATATAATCCAAGCTTTTCCGATAAGCATCCAAAGGGGGGTACCCGATTACCCTGCACTCAAAAGTCAATACGCCGGCATACCCGTTCTCATGAAGGGCCTGAATCCCGGAAAGAAAATTGGTATGACCGGTCCCCGGTTCATACCGATGGTTGTCTGCAAGGTGAACATGACCTATTTTCGGTCCATACGCGCGAATCGTGTCGGGAATCTGATTTTCTTCGATGTTCATGTGATAAAAATCAGCCGTGATCAAAACCCGATCCCATCCGCCCTCCTGGATCAAGGAATGGGCATCCGAGAGCGTGTTGATCATATGGTCTTCGTACCGGTTCAGAGGTTCCAGAAAGATCCATGTTTGAGTCTCTTGGGCAGCATGGTTCAGAATCGCAAGCGATTCCAACAACACAGCTCGGTCTTCTTCTCGGGTTCGAGGGGGGACCGTCGGAGGGAGCCGAAGAGAAAACATCCCCCAAGCCGCGGGCGCAACGATACCCGCAATACCCAGCTCTTTTGCGGCCTGAAGCATTTGCTTTATATCATCCAACGCCTGAATCCTTTGTTTTCGATCGAAATCACCAATCCACCCTCGATATCCACCGCATATTCCGATAATGGGAAGGCGGGTGCGTTCAATGGCTTTCTGAACTTTGGAAAACTGATTCAGAAGGGATTTTCCTTCGATTTCAAATCCATCGAATCCCAGCTCTTTCACCGCAGCGAGTTTTTGATCCCACTCCTCGGGGAAAAAGGGTTTGTCTTGGGTTGCCACCCTCATTGGGGTGCTCCGGGAAAGGAAATCCCCAACTTGATGCTTTCTTCTGGGTGTTTGTCGACGAAATACATGTAGGCTTCATCCGATTCTGCGAAGGGAAGAATGGGATGGACAATTTCGGATCCATCCAGAAATCCTGTCATCAACATATGCCAGCAGACATTTTCGATTCTTTCGCGGTCCCATCGGGGATGGTCGGAATTGGGAAGGCTTGCCGCGCGGGAGAATGTGATCTTCGCGTTATTGAAATGGGCCTCTTTTCCAAAGTTCACCCCTCCTTGGATTTCTTTCCCAAATGCCACGTAGGAAATCGTTCCTCCGTATCCGAGGCCTCGTAAGGCTTGTTGAAGCGCAGTAGGGTTCCCGCTTGTTTCAATGATTCCATCCATGCCCTGGTTTTCTGAGCAGGTTTTCAACGCCAACCCTACATCACGATTGACTGGATCAAAAACGTCAAAAGCGCCCCAATGAGCCGCCAATTGCCTCCTATGCTCAATGGGATCAATTCCGGCCACATAAGAAGCCCCCAGTTTGAGGCATAGTTGCACAGCGATCAGCCCGATTGCCCCAAGCCCAAACACCGCCACTCGGTCACCGGGTCGGATATGACAGTCGCGTACCCCACCTAGCGCGAATTGCGCAGGATCGTGACAAAGCGCGCTTTTCCATAAAGAAGAAAAGGGAATCGGAGAATCGATGGGGAGCTTCCGCAATCTGGAGTTGTTTTTTGCGGGAAGGATGTGGGTCTCGCGGATTCCTCCGTAGGCGCTCACTTGGTCCCCCTTGTGAAATGCCTGGACTTCTTGGCCCACCTCGACAATTTTTCCTACGAATTGGTTCCCCAGATTCCAGGAACCAAAAGGAACGCCGGAACCTTCTCCTTTTTCACGCGGAACGAAAAGATTCCGTTCTTCATCAAACCGTTCTTGTTCAAAAGGGCTGATGCCCCGAAAATCAACGAGTTCCGTTCCGTGTTTTGGGCTGGCATATTCTGTCTGGATTCTTACTTCGTGCGGGTGGATAGGCCTGTCTTCATACTCGGCAATCATGGCAGTTCTGGGAGCGGTTGCAATGAGTTGTTTCGGCATGAGTTCTCCTTTCTCAGCAAAACGGACCGCGCGAAATAATCCGTTCGTCAATCCTACGAACTACAGAAAAGGTATAGGGAATAAAGTATTGATTCCAAAAAGAGCGTCCAAAGGGATTGAACGACTCAAAATCCACCCCACACAGCGAATAATTGTGATCTGACAGCCACTTCTGAATTTCGGCCAGGAGTTGGGTTCCCACTCCTTTTCCGCGGAAATCTTCAGACACGAATGCTCCGGTAATATTCATCATTGAGGGGTGATCACTGATGAACGATTCTCCGCTCGGTTGGATTCTCATATATCCTTTGGGTTCTGTGCCATCGAGTGCCATCCATAGATGATGGTTGTCGTGTTGCATCCAATCCAAGAGGTCTTGAACCGGGTCTTCTTCTTGAGTAGGCATGAATAAGGGGGATTTGTTATAGTATTGGGTGTGAGCACAATGAATATGCCTCAGGGTTGGGATGTCATCCAACCCGACATTACGAATGGTGATCGAAGGAGTTGTGGGTATCGCTTCAACAGCGCGTATGGAATCCACGCACCGAAGTCCAAACCCGAACCAAAACCAGTTTTGAACTGTGCGATGATCCCGTGCGTAAAGGGTAAGCGCCTGCGACAAAGATCCATCCTGGACCCAATGATGGGCGGCGTGCGTATACAGGTCTGATTCAATCGACCCTCTATTGTCTTTTCGGACCGCATAGCCATACAATGGACAATAAATTCCGGGCAGCGCGCCAAAGAGCGTTTCTACGGGATATCCCCCGAGAAATCCAAGGAGCCTCCCCTGGGTCGAGGCTCCAAATGTCATCTTTTGAAGAATCATCCGATGGATTTTGGGTTTAACAATGGAGATCAAATCGTTCGGGTTAGGCAATATAGGAAGGTGGTCTCTTTCTTCTTGATATGCTGACAAGACCAAATCCAATGCCGCTTCCAGATTATCGACGGTTAGTTCACGAATCACGATCGATCGTTCACGAGGGTTTACTTCTCCTTACGAAGAGGGCTCCTCTTCCTCCATGTGGAATTTTTTGACGTGCATGCTTAGCTCGTCGGAAATTTGTGTCAGTAGATCCGCGGTACTGGCAAGGTCGCTTATTGCTTTGGAACTCTCCTGCATCGAGCTGTTCAGACTCGTGATGGTTTGCACAACATCTCCAAACTTTTCGCCGGTCTTTTCTGAACTCCGAGACACTTCCATAATTTGCTCATTTTGCCCCTGGATCTGATGCACCATTTTTTGAATGGATTGATTGACCCCACCGAAGGCATCCACGATAGTTTGAATCTGTCCGGAAATATTGGACACGTCGATCACAATCTTTTTTACCTTTTTAGCACTTTGCTGAGAGCCTTGAACGACTCCATCCACTTGATCCCCTATTGATTGAATCTTTTGACTGATCTCATGAGAGGTTTTGTTGGATTGCTCCGCCAACTTTCGGACTTCGTCAGCGACAACGGCGAACCCTCGGCCCGCTTCTCCTGCCCTGGCTGCTTCGATCGCTGCGTTCAATGCCAACAAATTGGTCTGTTCAGCGATCTCGCTGATCTTATCGATGAACTGATTGACCTCTTCGGTGACGCTTTTCAATTCCTGTACCTTTTCGATATTGCCCTGAACTTCATGACCAATGGTTTCAATTTCCAATGTGGTGTGAACGATATTCTTTTGATCCTCCACCGCTTTGTCCAGTGTTTTTGAGGTTTCTGAAATCGTGGATTCCACAGTAGTCATCAACCGATCGCTTTCTTTTGCCAATGAGGCGGTTTTTTGGGTTACACCCATCAATTGGTTGACCGAATCAGAGATATATTTTTGGATTTCGTTCATACCAGAAGCAATCTCTTCGGAAGTAGCGGAATTCTCTTCGACTGACGCAACAATTCCTTGAGAATCCCGTGAAAGGCGTTCTGACGCATCATGCACGCTAATCAAAGTCGCTTTGATCGACTCGACCATCTTCTGGAACGAGGTTTGAAGGCGTCCGATCTCATCTTTTCTCCGTTTCTTGGAAAAAACAACGGTGAGATTCAACGCAGCCAGTTGATCGGAAACATGAATTAACTCTTTAATGGGTCGGTTGATGGTGGCGAAGATGATCAAAAAGACCAGAATACAAACACCAATCGCAATCACGATCAACCAGGTAATCTGAGCATTTGTGTTTCGAATCACCTGTTCGGTTTCCGTGCTGTTGATCCGAGCGTCATGAATCGTCGTTTCCACCCCTTGTTGTTGCGTCCGCAAAATGGGATCGAGGGTTTGGGTTATGGATCGTACGGTTTGCTCGATCTGGTTGTTGATAACAACCAAAGAATCATCCTGACTTTTCTGGATGGTGTTTTGGGTTTGCTCGATCGTTTTGTTGCCGGCGTCCAGTTGCGCTTGACTTGCCTGAATCTCGTTTTGAGCACGAATCATAACGTCAATACGGTTTGCATAGATCCGCACGCTATCATCCAAAGCGATCAGCTCAACCCGATCCCATACGGGGTCTTCTTTCGATTCAAGCAATTGGGAATAATTGGCCCGCAAATCCCGCGCCATATCGCGGATTTTTGCTTGGGTTTGCGGAATTGTGCTTGGTTGAGTCAACAGTTCGCGGCTCAAGTACTGGATATAGATCAGATCGGGAACTCGTAATTCAGCGGAAATCCGATCCGTATGCCATAGGAGTTCCAACTCATACAAGGAAAGAGAGTCTAGGCGAGCCATAATCAACCGATTCCGAACATCCTGAGCAAAGAATTCGTCGATCTCGGCATCCCGAAACTCTTCTTTGATCCCATCCAATTGATCCAAAAAATTATCCACATTGCGATGATCAACGACTTGCATCTGCTCGAGGCGTTCGTAGTTATACTCGAGATTTCGAACCTGGCGTTCCAGAACCATACTCTGCAACTGAACCAACGTTTGGCGCCCCCGCAATTCCTGTTCTTTCAAACGGAAGATCTCAAGAACCTGCTGCTGCAATTGATCCAGCAATTGATGAATCTGAGCTCCTTGAGAGCCTTCCAAACGGACTTGTTGGAGTGTAAGGAGCGTTTGGGAAAACCCATCCTTCATCTGCTGCATGGTCTGCATATCTTGAATATATCCGAGTTTAAACACTCTTTGAATTTCGCGATCCAACTGGGACACAAATTGCTGGATCGCAGCAAAAGACGCCAAGCTTTCTTCTGATTCTGTTGCGCCTTGAGCGATGCGTTCCGCTCGAGTGTTCAGTTCACCCAAAGAAATGAAGGTAATCCCTAAGATAATACACAAAACACCCACGATACTCAAAAAACTGAGCATCAGTTTTGTCGAAATTCTCATGCCTACCTCCTGTTACAGAACGCCTCTTCATGCAAGCGGCTCATGAATTCTTTCCTAGTAATTGTACCACAAATTCGGAAAAGAAACAAAAACCATTCCAGAGTGTTAATCAATCACGATAAATATATCGAATATGATATAATTTCTACAGAAAAAGAGAAGGGAGAGGATGATATCGCGAACCATTCAACAGTCCATGATCTTTTGATCCACTATATACATGAAAAGGGACAGACAACCGGATATGAGTTTCTCAAGGCATGCCGGCTCCGAGGCATCGAGGTTTCTCCGGGAAGCGTTTACCCTTTACTGAACAAGTTGAGAGAACAAGGGCTCCTTACCTCGAGGCGCGAAGGCAGGCGAATCGTGTACCAGTTTCAGAATCCGTACGATTCTGATAGGATTGCGGGCTATCGAGAAGGGAAAGTCCGAAAAAAAAGAGCCCAAAGGTTTCAGATGTTGGCGGTATGCATTTGCCGAGGTTTGGATGAGAGATCTCGAGAAGCCATTCAGTCTTTTATCCGCGGATTGGCAGATACAGAGTGGGCCGATCATTCTCAAGTGAATGAGTTGATCCAATCCATCCAAAAGATGTCCGATTCGTTGCTTCAATACAACAAGCAGAACAAAACAACACCAAAACAGGAAGGTGAGTTATGAAGATTGTGATTATCGGGGGGGTTGCGGGTGGCGCAACTGCTGCTGCGCGATTGAGAAGGTTGGATGAACACGCTCGGATTATCATGGTGGAGCGGGGAGATTATGTTAGTTTCGCCAATTGTGGTTTGCCCTATCATATCGGAGGAACGATCGGGGAAAAGGATCGATTGATCTTCGAGACACCGGAAAGCTTTCGCGAGAAGCTAAACGTAGAAGTGCGGATCCAAACAGAAGCCATCGCAATCCATACCTCAAAAAAGGAAGTCATCTTGCGTTCCTCTGATGGCTCGATTGTGATAGAGCCATATGATAAACTACTTCTTGCGCCTGGAGCGCGACCGTACCCTCTGAAAATCCTCGGCGCAGAAAGGGCGCCCGTTTTTTCGTTACGGACAATCCCTGATATGGAGCAAATCATGACCTACATCGATACCTACGACCCCAAAAAGGCGACGATTGTGGGCGGGGGATTCATTGGTCTGGAAATGGTAGAAAACCTTGTCGTTCGAGGATTGGATGTTGATCTAGTCGAGTTGAGCGATCAAGTGCTCATCCAAATGGATCCTGAAATGGCGGGTTGGATTCACCAACATTTGGCGGATCAAGGTGTTCAGCTTCATTTGAGCCAATCCATAGAGCGGGTTGGAGCGATTCATCCCAGAATGCGTTTGCTGATGAACGATGGCTCAAATCTAGAAACCGATATGCTGGTCTTGGCAACAGGAGTAGTGCCGGAGACAAAACTTGCGGTGGGAGCAGGATTGATCATGGGAAAAGTAGGGATCCAAGTAAATGAATTCCTTCAGACTTCTGATCCAGATATCTATGCCGTTGGAGATGCGATTGAGGTCTGGAATCCTTTGATACAAGCGCCTGTTTTGACCCCCCTCGCTGGTCCGGCAAACCGTCAGGCTCGTTTGGCGGCCGACCATATGATTCAGGGCAATCAAAACGCATACGAAGGAGGGATCGGAACATCCATTACAAAGGTGTTTGAGCTAGCGGCGGCATCTGTTGGGCTGAATGAACGGCGGTTGAAGAGCGCGGGGCGGCCATTTCTTTCTTCCATTACCCATTCAAACAGTCATGCGGGATACTACCCCGAGGCGCTTCCCATGATCATTAAACTGCTTTTTGATCCCGAAGGACGAATACTGGGTGCCCAAATTGTGGGTATGGACGGGGTGGACAAGCGAATAGATGTTCTTGCTGCAATGATTAAGATGGGACATTCGGTTTCCGATTTGTGTCAGCTGGAGTTGGCTTATGCGCCCCCTTTCGGAAGCGCAAAAGATCCGGTAAACATCGCCGGTTACGTAGCCCAGAACATTCTTCAACGCCAGATGGAACCATTTTCTTGGCGAGAAGCCAATGATATGAACGATCCGAACGCCTTTTTCTTGGATGTACGGACAATCGAAGAGCAGACAATCAACCCATTCGAGAAGGCGAATACCCTCTCCATTCCTCTCCATGAACTGAGAGGTCGTTTGCATGAACTCGATCGATCCAAAACATACATTACCGTTTGTCAAATCGGTCAAAGAGGGTATCTGGCCTGTCGAATTCTGATACAAAATGGGTTTTCAGCAAAAAACCTTTCTGGTGGAGTAAAAACCTTCCAATATGCGACAAACAAGGGGGATTCGATTCATCCAGATTGAAACCCGTCCCAGGGTTTCGAAAAGAAGAATTGATCGAAGGGGTAGAGAATGGCGACGGCGTACCCTACCTTGCGGAAGCGGAAGACGCCAAATTCAATCTCTTTATTTTAAACTCGAATCCGTAGAAAGCCCTGTTTCAAAGGTCTGGGCGTACTCTTCTTGGATCACTTGAATCAATTCTTTGACGGATCGGATTTTGTCGACTCGGTGCGCGTTAGCGCCGCAAAATGCGAATCCTTCATCCAACAGCCCTTTTTGGGCATTGGTGAGGGCCATGGCGATACAGTACGGAGCGTTTATGAAATCACACGTTCTCAAACATTGGTACGGGCACGTGAAGGGTTTTTTGTGCCCATTTTGGATGCTTTGGATGAACTCATTGCGGATCGCTCTTCCTGGAAGACCTACAGGGCTTTGAATGATCATAATGTCCTCTGGTTTGCACTGTACGTACGCCTCCTTGAATGCAAGGGATGCGTCGCACTCATCGGTTCCTACGAAACGAGTGCTCATTTGAACGCCTTCAGCACCCAATTCGAGCATTCTTCGAATGTCCGATCCGGAAAAGATCCCCCCACCGGCGATCACAGGGATATGTCTCCCGTGTTCTTTTTCGAGATCTTTCGTTAACTCAATCAGCGGGGGAAGGATTTGCTCGAGCTGGTACTGCGGATCTTCGATTTGGGAGGGTTTAAAACCAAGATGTCCGCCTGCGAGCGGACCTTCTAGCACAAATCCATCTGGGAGCCGATTGTTTTTCTTGAGCCAATATTTGACAATAACAGAGGCTCCTTTTGCTGAAGAAACAATCGGGATTAGTTTGGTCTGGCTGGTCTGCAAAAGAGTTTCCGGAATTTCTTTTGGATCCCATAAAGGAAGTCCCGCGCCCATAAAGACAAAGTCCGCTTTCTCTTCTATCGCGCAGCGCAGCAACTGAGAAAAATCGGTCAAAGCAGCCATAATGTTGACCCCGATTCGTCCTTTTGTGAGGGTCCGGGCTTTCCGAATCTCTCTTTTTAGGCCTTCTCGATCAGCGTCTTTCAAGGCAATCTTGTCAGCCAGGGTATAATAGAAGGTCCCCACGCCGGCGCTGGAAATGACACCAATCCCCCCTTCGTTGGCAACAGCGCTTGCCAACCCAGAAAGAGAGATGCCTACACCCATCCCTCCCTGAATGATGGGTAGGGGTACTTCCCAGTCACCAAAATGCATTGTGGGTAATCGCTTCATATGCAAACCTCCCTATTTTTTTCTGTGGAGTATTGGAAAAGACAGCTCTTTTCATGCTTATTATACATGATTTTTATCGTTTTGATAAGGGATCGATCCCGATGGTCGATAGAAACGCTCTGGCCTTGTGGATTAAGGAGGGAAGATTCCCGTCATTTTCAAGCACTGTAACTGGTATGGAGAGGTCGCCTAGATCATGATTCTGAACTCTGTCTCGCGCAGAGATCTCGGATTCGGTAAGCCCTCTGTATTTCGTTCCTCGATTGATCCGGATTGCTTCCGCGGCCTCTACCACAAGGATATGATCCATGTAGGGAATCAACCCCATCTCCTTTATGATTGCTGCTTCAACAAAGAGCAAGGATGCTCTGGATTGCTCATAGGCGTGTCGCAACTGAAGGATCCGTTCCACCATGATCGGATGGAGGATCGAATTCAGAAGTAGTCGTTGATTCGAATCAGAAAAGACCCGAGCTCCCAATCGGTTTCGGTCGATGGTCCCATCCGGGGCGAAAATTGATTCACCAAAAGAAGTTTTGAGCTGTTCTCGGATCGGAGGCTCATCCAAAAGGCTGTGCCCGATTTGATCGGCAAAGATGCAAGGATACCCCCAATCCCTAAAGGTTTTGGAAAGCGTTGTCTTTCCAGAACCCATCTTCCCAGTGATTCCGACTGTGATCATATAAACCCGTCTCTCCGATCACGATTTAACTCGTTTTTCAGTTTTTGAATTTCTTGAACACTCATGCCTTTATCCCACCAATACGGTAAAAGAGCATTGTTCATCAGCAAAGGATCGGTCGATTCGACGAAGATTTCACTCTGATAGTCTGGCGTACCGGGAATTGGGCTGTATTCATTCACATTCACTCCAATTCCCAAATCCTTGCATTTTTGGATGGTAGTTTTCACATCTTCATTGGTTTGCCCAGGTAGATTGATCATCACATAAGCGCTGATCTCTTTACGAGAAAACCCAGCCTGAAACAGCGTGTGAACAGCGTTTTCGAAGTCTTGACGGTTCAATTTTCCTCCCGATGCAAGTAAGTACCTTTCATTCAATGTTTCCACACCGATCCGAATGGTTTGAAACCGAGCTTGTTTCATCAGGCTGGCCGTACGCTGCGTAAGCAAGCGGGCGTGTAGCCCATTTGGAAGATGAAATCGGACACCACGGTCCGGTATGCGGGATTGAATGATATTCTCAAGAAGCAGATCCAAATGGTCAGTGTGATTCATGAGAATGGCATCATCGAACAGGGCGATGTTTTGAGCTCCGGTGCGATCCAGGTCGGCAATCATGCATTGAGTCAATCGATCTGGGTCTTCGAACATTGGAGATTGGAGTTTTGGTGTAGCGCAGTAGGTACACCGAAACGGACATCCCAATGATGTGATATAGACAAGGTGCGACAAGGGTTGATTATAGAATGAATAATCCGGGATCATCCAGGATATAGGAGATCGAAGATCAAATCTGTGTTCGTTCAGGAAGGTCCAGACTTCCTTTGGCCGGGTATGTGGACATATAAGATCGGCTCCCGAATTACGGGCATGATTCGGCATCAAAGACGGGTACACGCCACCCAAGACCACAGGGCGGGAGGGAAAAGTTTCCTTCAGTACGGATATGGCTTCCCAAGCACCCAGGTACCAATAGGTCATCATGGATGTCACAAAGATTTGATCGGGGATCCAATCATGGTCTTTCCATTCGTTGAGTATTTTTTTACCCATTGAAACCGGCATTCCATATCGTTTGAGCGTTCTAGGAATGGATTGGATGGAAAAGGGTTTTTGAATCGGTTCGCTTATAAACTTTCCGGTACCGTTGCTTCGATCTTCAGGAACGATTCGTCCTGAATTCCGGATGATGGGATGATGACGATCCAAGCAATCCATCAAACGGACTTCATGGCCACTCTCTTTGAGCCATCGACCCAAGGTGAGCAAACCGATTGGTTTCAACCAGAAGTCGAAGGCTTTTACATCGATGATCCAGGGGTTGAAGAGAAGAATCTTCATTGCGATTGATCGGAAGGGGAGTGAAATCGGGAATCGATGGAAAAGAACCCCACAACAGTGGGATCAAACATTAACTGTATGGTCCCGATCGGACCGTTTCGTTGTTTGCCGATGATGATTTCCGCCTCGTGTGGCCGGTTAATCATTCGAATGTCCGATTCTGCCGCTTCTTCTTTGATGTTTCGTTGGTAATAGGCTTCGCGATGAATGAACATGACCGTATCAGCGTCTTGCTCGATCGCCCCCGATTCCCGAAGGTCAGAGAGCCTGGGGCGCTTGTCTTCCCGTTGCTCGATGGCACGAGAAAGCTGGGAGGCAGATATGACCACCACATCCAGCTCTTTGGCCAAGATTTTCAGCGATCGAGAAATCTCCGTGATTTCTTGTTGGCGGTTTTCTCGATTTCTTGTGCTGTTCATAAGCTGGATGTAGTCCACAATCACCACATCCAGACCGTATTCCTTTTTCATCCTTCGCGCTTTGGTCCGGATTCCTCTGGGGTCCAAAAGGGAATCATCGTCGATGATGATTGAAGTCTTCATCAATCGGCTTGCGGCATCTGTCAATCGGTTCCAATCTTCGGTGACCAGCTCTGCTCTGCGAAGCTTCTCAAAGGGAACCCTTGATTCCAGGCTTAAAAGACGCAAAGCGATCTGTTCGGAAGACATTTCCAGACTGAATATCCCGACCCGTTTCTGAAAATCCACAGCCATATTGCGGGCCAGATGCAGCGCGAGGGCTGATTTTCCCATGGATGGACGAGCGGCAACAATTACCAGATCCGACGGATGAAATCCGGTCGTCAACTGGTCCAATGCCCGAAACCCTGTGGGAACACCCGTTACATACAAATTTCCTTCTGGGGATTCGTGCCGGATTTTGATCTTTTCCAAACTGCCAAAGGCGTCGTTTACGACCTTTCCAATGGGAGCATACGATCGTTCCATATAGCTTTCACCAATGGAAAGAATCAGCCGTTCTGCATTCTCCAGAATGTCTTCTACCTCTTCCATTCCATATGCGCTCTCTACGATCTGCGAACCGGTAGATATCAAGGTACGTAGGGTGGATTTTTCCTTCACGACACGCGCATATTGATACGCGTGCGCAGATGTAGGGACGTAGTCAGCCAATTGAGCCAGATACAGATCCCCGCCTAGTTTATCCAATTCTCCTTTTTTCTTAAGGGCATCAGAAAGGGTAAGAATATCCAAAGGCGTGGATTGCTCGTACAACTCTTCCATGCATCGAAAGATGAGGCGATTTGCCTCGTGATAAAAATCCCGATTTCGCAAAATTTCCATGATATCCGAGATCACGTTGGTGTCAAGAAGAATCGAACCGAGAACCGCCTTTTCGGCTTGAAGGTCGTGGGGGGGTTGTTTTGGCGGCTGTCGTGATTCGGTCATCGCTTTTTCAATGCCTCCTTGGCAAAGCGTCTGCGTGCGATGAAGAAGATAAAGATACCGGAAAGGGCCATGATGATGCTGGTGACCTGGGCGGAACGATGATCGGCCCAATAAAGACTGTCCAATCGCAAGGATTCGATCCAAAAGCGACCCACAGAATAAAGGATCAAATACAAGGCAAGAACCTCTCCTTTGGCTTTTCGCCACCGGCGAATATAGAAAAAGAGAAAAGCAAAGAGGATGAAGTTCCAAACCGATTCATACAGAAATGTTGGATGGAAGAACTCAGATTGCTCGTACCCTGGCATTCGATAGGGGAAAGGGATGTACATCTTCCAAGGGAGTTCTGTAGGCCTGCCATAGGATTCATAGTTGAAAAAGTTACCCCATCGGCCGATTGCTTGACCCAAAGGGAAGACAAACGCTGCAATATCGTATCCCTGAAGAAGGCCAAAAGAGACCTTTTTCCGGAGTCGAGTATAAAGAAAGGTGGAAAGGAGCACACCCACGATTCCTCCATGAATGGCCAATCCTCCCCCCCATGTCATCAAGATTTCTGAAGGGCGGGCCGAAAAGTCCGACCATTCAGAAAAAACATACCATAATCGGGCTCCGATAATTCCGAAAACAACGCCCAATAACAGGGCTTCCGTAAGGTGATCGTCTTTGAATCCTTCTTTCAGCGCTTGATGTCGTCCGATGAAGTAACAAGTCAAGATTCCGGATGCGATAAGAAGACCGTACCACCGAATCTCAAAGATCCCGATCCGAATGATCACGGGAGTCATCATCCAGTTTCCCGAAAACACTTCTCGAAGAATGAGGAACAGGAAAATGAACGCAGCTGCCCCAACAAGGAGCCACATCCACTTCGAAACCGGTTTTCTTTTTTGCTTGTTCACACAACTACCCCCTTGTATACAGAATCAATAATCCGTAAACCACTGCGAATCCTGAAATCATCCCCAAGACCCACATGAGGATCTGAATGAGCAGACGTTTCATAAAAGGCTTCTGCGAAGCTGACCGCAAGCGGCTTGGACATCTTGCCCCTTTTCTCTGCGCAGGACTACTTCATGTCCATAACTGCGAAGCAGATCAGAAAAGGCTAGGATGCGGGTGGGCTCTGACGGTTCGAACGCAATATGCGCAACGGGATTCAGAGGGATTACATTGATATTCACCTTTAGTCCTCGAAGGAGAATTGCAAGCGCTTTGGCGTCTTCGTCGGAATCGTTCAGATCCCGAATCAGGATATATTCTATGGTCACTCTGCGGTGCGTTTTTTGGATGTATTCTTTAACCCCTTGGATCAGTTCTTCGATAGTTGTTGTCTGATTGAAAGGGATCAACCGATCTCTGATTTGGTTTGATGCCGCATGCAAAGAAACAGATAAGCATACATCAAGCCCTTGTTGAGCCAATCGATCCATCTGAGCAACAACACCCACCGTCGAAAGGGTGATTCTTCGAATCGACAAATTGAACATCCGAGGTTCATTGAATGCTTGGACGGCTTTCATTACAGCGTCAAAGTTGAGAAGGGGTTCTCCCATTCCCATGAACACGACGTTCTGAATCTTTTCGCCTGTGATTTGCGCGATCATCCATCCTTGAAGGATGATTTCCGAGGAAGCCAGGTTTCTTTCAAAGCCCAATGTTCCTGTAGCGCAAAAGGTACACCCCAAAGCGCACCCCACTTGAGAAGAGATGCATACCGTCCTACGCTTTTCATGCACCAATAAAACGGATTCAGTCATCGCGCCATCGCGCATACGAAACACAAATCGCTGCGTACCGTCTCGTTCGGAAACATACTGGTGCGCTGTCTCAGGCAAAAAAAAACCCAAATGCGCCTTAAGGGCTTCCTGATCGGGTTTGGAAATATTGCGCATCAGGGAGAAATCGGCCACATGTTTTTGATAGACCCAATTAAGAATCTGGGCCGCCCGAAACCGAGGCATGCCCAAAGATTGTACCTGGGCCTCCAGTTCATTTGGTGATAGCTCAAAAAAATCAATCATCGACGGGTTCCTCATTTCTTGGTATGCAATGATCATTCCATGCATGACAGGTTTCTGGCAAAAGAAAGCGATCTTTCGCAAGCGCATAGCGAATTTTCTGTTTGATGACTAAGCAAAAAGCCCGATCTGGATCTTGAAAGGCTCGGCTTCGTACTTCATCTACTTCATTGTATGTTCGGGATAATTCGGCAGCATCTGCGATAAACAAAAACAAGCCGACATAGGACGAAAACGAAAAACCGGAAGAATGAAAATATACTGCTTCAAACACCTTGTCAAAAGCGGGAATCCATGGCTTGTATCTCTTTCTTAACCATAATGCGCACACTTTTCCGTGGAGCAAAATGGGATATTGACGTTCATAGGATGTGCATTCTGTCCCAAACGCGCTTGCCAAGGCCAGCAGTCGATCGTTAGAAAGGTCGCGGAACAGATCATGAGCCGCGCTTGCAATCGAGGCCGGCGCAGGATCCTTTCCATGATGCGAGCACAGGCTTAGAATGAACTCGGTCGTGCGTTCGATATGCTGAATTCTTTGCTTTGTGTTGATCCGGCCCGAAATCTTTCGCAGTTCAGATCGGATACCATCAACGGTCAAAACGGATCTCGTAATTCACTTCTATGGTCTGAAGCGGATGGATCGGATCTAAAATAATCATTAGCAAATCGGCTCTTGGACGGGTAAATCGGTAATGATCCACGACGACTTGCGCGTTCGAATACACGGGAATTTTGATTAAGGCATGCGTGGATTCTTCAGAAAAATTCCGAACAGTGATGCGGTAGCTTTCTATCGATGTTTTTCCAAATCGGGCTGAATCAATCATTTCACGTTTGGCTAGTAGATCATAGACTTTTCCGATGGGAATATCCAATTCATCGCCTTTATTTTTATCGGTTATCCGGGATTCGCCCACAAATAAGGTTGTATCATCTTTGTCCGAGTAGGTTCGTATCAATCCAGCCGGTAGATCCAAAGGCAATTTGTCAATCTGGATGATTTGGTTGAGTGGTGTGAATTCTGTCGATCCTGCGACATATTCATGCGTCTTGCGATAAGAGAGGGAGGTTTGAATAAATGGTTGATAAGTCACGGAATTGGGACGGATTTCAAATGATCCGCGAATGGGGTACAATCGATACCCTTCCGCTTGCAGGGATTCAGGAGTCATGCTGTCTTCCATCATCATCATGGCGCTTCGAGCAAAGGTTTGATTGGAATAGACGCTCTCTTGAAAGATCTCGCCTGAAAAAAGGAACAAGTTGTCCGTGCGCCAATGCATATCCGTCCGGTTGGAAAGTTCCACATTTCCTGAAAGATAGGCCTGATTTGCATCTTCCAAAAGAAGGTTGTAGTAAACATTCCAGCTCAACCCATTGAACAGATAAAAATAGCGGAACTCCTTTTGAGTGATTGGATTGAAATGGATCTCAAGACGCGCATTTGGATCGGGAATCGATACCTTGGGAAATATCGGGGTTGGGTTCGGCATCACAAAAACCCCTTCCGGTCCTTGCACAAGTACTGGGTCGGAGTGTAGTAAGTGGTATTCTTTGATACTGCCATCATCCAAACGCCACAGCAATGGTTTTCCAATCCATTGCTCCAACTCTTTTTTTTGCTGAAAGGAGGATTTCGGATGGAGCTGAAGCGATCGGTAGGGTTGGGATCCAAGAAATGAGTTAACGAGAATCGTGGAAGGAACATCCATGGTGACATGGTTTTCTTCAAGAATCGTATGATCGCCTCTCAAGCTCAGCCCGCTGGAATAAACAATCAAATATTCGGATGAGCCCAGCAAAGACACACTGATTAAAACCAAGCAAACAATCCATAATGTGCTCTTCATACATACCCCCTATTTTTGGGTTTTCCATTCTCATCGATCTTGATTCTGAAGATCACGGGAATTCGACC